>Ga0181537_10001398_pt1 | contig 22352 bp, 23 predicted proteins | sample PEATcosm2014_Bin_39_FD_119765 | JGI IMG/M metagenome (GOLD analysis project Ga0181537, IMG submission 119765) | Peatland microbial communities from MTU Mesocosm Facility, Houghton, MI, USA - PEATcosm2014_Bin23_10_metaG | ecosystem: Environmental > Terrestrial > Soil > Wetlands > Peat | place... | reverse complement strand
CTCTTTGTCGATTTCGAGCAATGTCACATGGCTCGATGCGGTGACGGTGGCGCTCCGGGATGCCCCCGTCAGCAGCGACATTTCGCCGAACAAATCCCCCGGCATGAGGCGGCCGAGATGCCGCTTTTCGGCGCCGAACAGCCGTTTCGACACTTCGAGCAATCCGGCGATGACGACGAAGAGCGACTTTCCCGTATCCTCTTCGAACACCACCACCTCATCGGGACGGAATTCGCGAAGCTTTCCGCCGCGCACGATCTGCTGCAGGGATTCCGCGGCGAAGACGGAAAAGAACGGAACCCGGTGCAGGATGTCGGCGACGTCGTATTTGCGCTCGATGTGGCGCGTCGCGGGCTCGAACAGGGTGATGTCCTGTTTCGGATAGACCGGCGAAATTCCCGCCTGATCGAGGAATTTGAGCGCGGTGGACAAGACGTTGCCGGTGATGCGGAAACTTTCGGGATAATCGGCGGTCCAATAATAGAGATCGTAGGCGACGCCGCTATCGGCGCATTCGCCGACGAACACCATAGGCGGCGGCTCTGCCAGCACGCCGTCGCTCGCCTTCAGCGCCGCCTCGAGAATGCGGACGATACGCTCCGCGGGCTGGTTATAGTCGATGGAAATCCGCTTGTTGAAACGCATGTAGCGTTGCGGCGCGCTGAAATTGGTGAAGGAATTATCGATCAGCATGCCGTTCGGGATCACGATCACGCGGCCGGCGATGGTCTCGAGATGCGTCGTGCGCCAGGTGATTTCGATCACTTTCCCGATGGCCCCGGCAGAAGTCTCGATCCAATCGCCGAGCCGGATCGTCTGTTCGGCGTTGAGCGTGATGCCGGCGCTGACATTGCCGATGGTCTTTTGCAAAGAGAGGCCGATGATCGCGGCCAGCACGCCGGAGGTCGTCAGCAGCCCGTTGAGCGGATAGCCGAAGACGCGCGAGACCACCGCCAGTCCGGCGCAGAAGAAAATCAGCAGCGCGCCGATATCGACCAGGATTTTCGGCAGCCGGTCGCCGCCGCGCCGGCGCACCACCAGCCGGATTATCTCGACCAGGATTGATGTGGCCAGCCACGCGGCGGCGAACCAGATGGCGGTTCCGGCGGCCAGAATGGCATAAGGCCCGGCGCTTGGAGGCAGCCATTCCATGATCCCCCCGGAATCATGATTGACCGCCCAATAGAGGGCGATGGTCAGCACAAAGAAAATGGCGGGCGCTAGACGACGCAAAGATCAATCCCCCTCGCCGCGAACCGGAGATATCCGGTCGCCGCCAGGCCATTATGGCCAAATATCAAGCGGCAATCATCACATTCACGGTAAAAGCACCACAAATGCCGGCGGCTGCTTCGGCGCCGGTTGCCATGCGTGAGCCGCATATAGGTAATAGCCCGTAATGAGGGCTCGGGATTGAATATCTTAACTTTCGGAGAACAAGATGTTGCGTCCAGAAAGCAAAGTTTATGCCTGTATTCATCTTCGCCGGAAGCGATCCGATCCGCCGCGCGCGATTTCTCAAATTGGGAATCGCGCTCACGGTGGGTCTTATCGTGCTCGCCATGTGGGGCCTGGTCGCGGTTTCGATCATATCGAGCCGGGATGTGGATATCCGCAACGCCGAATCCAAAGCCGGAAATTTCGCCGCCGCCTTTCAGGACGAAGTCGGACACAAGCTCGACAACGTGACTGAAACCATGGCGATCGTCGCCCGGCAGATTCAGGAAAAGAACGGCCATCTCGATCTCTATCAATTGGGGCGCGAGATGCCGCTTCTGGCGGACCTCACCCAACAAGCCACCTTTATCGGTCCCGACGGCCGGATGGTCTCGACCACTTACGAACGGAATGCTCCGCCCATTGATCTGAGCGACCGCGAGCAATTCCGCATCCATCTCGATGGCAAGTTCAAGGGCGTGTTCTTCGGCAAGCCCGTGATGGGTCGTGTGTATAAGCAAGTCATCGTTCCGATCAGCGAACGCGTCGAGACAAAAGACGGCCGGTTTCTCGGCGTTCTGGTCTTCTCGTTGTTTCCCAGCCAGCTTACGACGCTCAATCAATCGCTCGATCTTGGCAAAAACGGAGTCATCGCGTTAATCGGCATCGACAACGTCATCCGTGCCCGCTTCACCCAGCAAAGTCCGGACGGGCTGAGCGAAATCGGGGAATCCATCGCCGGCGATCCGCGCCCCTCCTTCATACCCGAGAATGGCACGGGGTCCTATGTTCGCACCGGTCTGATCGATCATATGACGCGGATATACAGCTACCACCGGCTGGCAAAATATCCGCTGGTGGTGACCGTGGGATTGGATTACCGGGAAGAACTCGCCCCGTCCCGCCAGCATAGCTGGACCATGATCGAGCTGGCGGGTGTCATGACCCTGCTGCTCGGCGGTCTTGCCGCGTATCTTATGCGCGAAATCGGCTTGCGGACCGTTCATGAAATCAGGCTCGCGGAAGAGAGCGCCAAACTCAAGGCGAGCACGGAGCGCGCCGAGGCGGCCAATCAGGCGAAATCAATGTTCCTCGCCAATATGAGCCACGAATTACGCACCCCCTTGAATGCCATCATCGGATTTTCCCAAATCCTCAGGGACCAGAGTCTGGGACCGATCGGAGCCAAACGTAATTCCGAATATGCGCACGACATCTGGACTGCCGGCGAGCATCTGCTGCAGCTCATCAACAACGTCCTCGACATCTCAAAGATCGAGGCTGAAAAAATCGAGATCGACGAAGAGCGGCTCGACTCGGCGGAAATCCTGCGCACGAGCGTGACGGCGGTGGAGGGCCAGATCGCGCGAAAGAACATCACGCTCGACACGCGCTATCCCGAAAAACCGGTCTACGTGTATGCCGACGCCCTGCGGCTGCGCCAGATACTGATCAATCTGCTGTCCAACGCGGCGAAATTCACGCCCGAAGGCGGCGCGATCACGGCCTCGATCGAGATGGGTTATGGGGGAAGGCTTGCCTTCATCATCGCCGATACCGGCATTGGCATGACGCAAAAGGAGATCGCGGTGGCTCTCGAGACTTTCGGCCAAGTCGAGAACACGCTGGTGAAGCAATACGAGGGGCTTGGCCTGGGCCTGCCGCTGGCCAAGAATTTGATCGAGCAGCATGGCGGCTGGCTCGTGATCGAGAGCGTCAAAGGCCAGGGCACGACCATCCGCGTCGAGCTGCCGCCCGGGCGCGTATTGCGCCTGGTCACCGACAATCAAAAAATCTCCGCGGCCTGACGGCTTCAGGGCGGAGAGAAGTCGTGCGTAATCGGCCTTGGGCCGGTGATCCAAAGACAGAGCTGCGCCGTATCAATCTTGTCGTTCCTGTCGATATACGTCTGGCCCCCTAGCGCCAGAGGGACAAGACGTTAACATTGGAGATCCTCCATGCGTTACGTCACCGCCTATCTCGCCGCCTTGATCCTGTTGGTTGCGCTCGATTTCGCATTTCTCAGCCTGACCGGCGACAGTCTCTATCGCTCGCGCATCGGCGAGCATCTGCTGCCCAAGCCGCTGCTGTGGGCCGCCGCCGCGTTTTATCTGATCTATGTCGCGGGAATCGTTTTCTTCGCGGTCGATCCGGCGCTGGTCTCCGGGTCTTGGACGACGGCATTGATGCGGGGCGCGATTCTCGGTTTCGTCGCCTACGGCACCTATGACCTGACCAATCAGGCCTTGATGCGCGGCTGGCCGCTCGTGATCACCATGGCCGATATGAGCTGGGGCGCGGCGTTGACGGGGGTGGTGGCCACGGCCAGCTATCTCGCCGCGGCGCGGTTCGGCTGAGCCGCGATAGAACGGTTCAAGAAATCGAGCGTGTCGGCCAGGGTCGGCGCCGCGAAATGGAAGGGCGCCGCCATCGCCCCGATGATTTTCAGGTGGCCGACACCGGCATAATGTTTTTCGATCACGTTGCCGCCCGCCGCGTGGAGCCGCGAAGCGAGCCGGGTGGTATTGCCCGGATCCACCGTTTCGTCCCCATCGCCGGTCAGCAACAGCAGCGGCGGGGCGCAGCATCGCGCATAGGCGATCGGCTGGGTGGCGAGCCATCGCCCCTTGGGCCCGAATATCGCCTGCAGGGTCGGATCGGTGAGCGGCAGAAAATCATAAGGCCCGGCGAGACCGATCGTGCCCTTGATCGTTTTGTCCGCGTCCAGCCCTTCCTGAGCGAGCCAAAGCCGGTCGAGCGTCAGCATGACGGCGATATAAGCGCCCGCCGAGTGCCCCATCAAATAAAGCTGCCCGGGATCGCCGCCATAGGAACGCGCATGCGCCCGGGTCCAGGAAACGGCCTTGGCCGCGTCGGCGAGAAAATCGGGATAGCGGACGGCGGGATAGACCCGATAATCGGGAATGACAACGAGAAAACCGCGCGCCGCCAGCGCCTGGCCGACGAAGCGGTAAATCGCCTTGTCGCCGCTTTCCCAGTTGCCGCCATAAAAGAACACCACCACCGGCCGGGAAGCGCCCGGCTTGTCGGGCAAATAGAGATCGAGGGAATGCCGGTCACCATCGGCATAAGGCTGGCCGATCACCGCGCGATAGCCGGTATGGGGCGTCAGCCCGTCGACGAATTCCGCTGCCGTGCAGCCGCCAACGAAGAGCAGGGGCAAAAGCCCGGCGATGCGCCAGATACGGCCCATCTGACCTAGATTCGGATAAAGGGCTGAAGCAGCTTGCCGAGAAATCCGGTAAAACGCGTTTTGCCGGCGGCGACCAGGCAGATGCAATCCTCGCCCGGATCCGCGACCGGCCGATGGCGGATATTTCCGTCAAGCTCGACGAAATCGCCGGTGACGAAATGACCGATTTCGTCGGTGTAGCCGCCGCCCAGGATCATGGTCAATTCGGTGCCGCCATGCCCGTGATGCGCCACCCCCGTGCCCGGCTTGATGCGCAATAGATCCGCGCCGACGCCGCGCCGGCTGCGCGGCACCACGGCGATCCGTCCGATGCCGGGCGCCAGGAAGCGCCAATTTTTCTCGCTCAAGGACGGTCCGACATAATCGCGCAGCGGCGCGGGTGGCTGGAAATCTCTGCCCACGGCCAGGCGGGAGATCCGCGCCGGTTTTTCCTCGATTGCGCCGAGAAGCGGCAGCAATTTCGCGAAGGCGTGTTCGCTCATCGGCGCCGGCGGCAAGTCATCGAGCAATGCCCCGCCCACCGCCTCGACCGCGCCGGCCTTGCGGCGGCAATCGGAACACAGCGCGATATGAGTCGCCACGACCAGCGCCAACGCCTCGCCCAGGCCGCCGCTGACATAAGCGACCAGGGTGGCGTCGCTCGGGTGATGGGTGATGGTCATGAATCGTCTCCAAACAAATCTTCGCCGAGCGCGGCACGCAGCCGTCTCATCGCCAGGCGCAGGCGGGATTTCACGGTGCCGAGCGGAATGCCGAGATCGGATTCGATCGCGCTGTGCGGCATGTCCTGAAAAAAGGAAAGCCGGACGATCTCGGATTGCTCGGCGGGCAGATCGGCGAGAGCGGCGCGCAGCCGGTTTCCGCGCTCGGCCATGCTCAGGGTTTCTTCCGCGTTATCGGCTTGGTCCACCAACCCGGCCAGCGCATCGTCGCCGGCCATGGGAAACCGCTCGCGCCGCAGGGCATCAATCCGGAGATTGCGCGCAATGGCGAAAACCCAGGTCGAGGCTTCGGCCTTCGCCGGATCGAACCGCGCCGCCTTGCGCCATACCGCTAGCATGGTCTCTTGCGCCAGATCCTCGGCAATCGTCGCCGCGGCGCCCCCGCGCATGAGGTAGGTTTTGATGCGCGGGGCGAAATGGGCGAACAGCGCGGCAAAAGCGCTCCGGTCGCCGCCGCGGGCGATCGCGACGATATGGCCGGATAGAGCCGAATTGGCGCCGAGAGGGCGCGCCGCCGGCGGCACGGTCAGATTCCGTTGATGGGGGAAAGAACGGACATTCGCGGCTGAATATAGGCTAAGTGCATGCATATCCTCATATACGAGGAACCCCGGACTTTGGATCACCTCTTGTCCCGGTGATCCAGGGCGGGCCCTGCTCCGTATACATAAGTCGAATGTGCCAGCGGAACCACTCTCCGCGGTAACGGGGCAAGTGAATGACCTATCTGCCAATTCCTGGGCGCAGGCCAATGGACATCGCGGTTGTCGGCAGCGGTATTTCCGGCATGGCGGCGGCATGGCTGTTGAGCCAGCATCACCGGGTCACGGTCTATGAGCGCGAGAACCGGCTCGGCGGCCACACCAACACCGTGGAGGTTTCGACGCCGGCGGGCCCGGCACCGGTCGATACCGGCTTCATCGTCTATAACGAACGTAATTATCCGAACCTGACCGCGCTGTTCCGGCATCTCGACGTGCCGACCAAGCCGAGCGAGATGTCGTTTTCGGTCTCGCTCGACGACGGCGCGCTCGAATATGCCGGCAACAATCTTGGCACGCTCTTCGCCCAGCCGCGCAATCTCTTACGTCCGCGATTCTGGGCGATGCTGCGCGATCTGCTGCGTTTCTACCGGGCAGCGCCCTACCTGCTCGACGATCCGGGCCACGAAGGTCTGACCCTCGGCGCCTATCTCGACCGCCACGGCTATTCCCGGGCCTTCATCGAGGATCACCTGTTGCCGATGGCGGCGGCGATCTGGTCGTCGCCCGTCCACGCCATGCGCGATCATCCGGCGGCGAGCTTCGTGCGCTTCTGCCAGAATCACGGCCTGCTGTCGTTGAGCGGCCGGCCGGCATGGCGGACGGTCGATGGCGGCAGCCGCGAATATGTGCGGCGGCTGACAAAATCCTATGCCAGCCGCGTGCGCCTCAATAGCGGCGTGCGATCGATTTTCCGGAAATCCGATCACGTGCTGATCGAGGATCATGCGGGAAGAATCGCGCGCCACGAACAAGTCGTGATGGCGTGTCACGCCGACGAGGCGCTTGCCCTGCTCGGGAATCCGGACCCGCAGGAAACCCGATTGCTCGGCGCCTTCCGCTACGAGCGCAACCTTGCCGTGCTTCACGCCGATCCGGGCTTCATGCCGCGCCGCCGCGCGGTGTGGTCGAGCTGGAACTATCTCGGCGAACGGTATCGGGACGATGAACGCGAGCTTTGCGTTACCTACTGGATGAATCGCCTGCAGGCGATTCCCGAGGCGACCCCGTATTTCGTGACCTTGAATCCCCATCGTTCGCCAAAACAGGGCAGTATTCACGCGAGCTTCCTCTACGACCACCCGATGTTCGATACCGAGGCGGCGAAGGCCCAACGGCTGCTGTGGACGCTTCAGGGCAAGCGCAACATTTGGTTCTGTGGCGCCTATTTCGGCGCGGGCTTTCACGAGGACGGGCTTCAGGCGGGATTGGCCGTAGCCGAAGCGCTGGGCGGCGTCCGGCGGCCCTGGCGCGTGGCCGATGAGTCCGGCCGTATCCATATCGGGCCCGTGCCGGCACGGCCGCTGGAGGCGGTGTCGTGAGCGGACGGCAATCGGCGCTTTATCCCGGCTTGGTGATGCATCGCCGTCTCAAGCCACGGCAACATCGGCTCGCCTATCGCGTATTCCAGATGCTGTTCGATCTCGACGAATTGCCGGCGCTCGACCGCGATTTCCGGCTGTTTTCGCACAACCGGTTCAATCTGCTCGGTTTCTATGATCGCGATCACGGCGCGGGCGGCGCCGATCTGCGGAGATGGGTGGAAAGTCAACTCTTGTCCGCCGGCATCGACCTGACGGGAGGAAAAATCCGCGTGTTGTGCCATCCGCGCATCTTGGGATACGCGTTCAATCCGATCAGTGTTTATTTCTGCCACCGGCGCGGCGGCGAACTGGCCGCCGTCCTCTATGAGGTCAACAACACTTTCGGCGAGCGGCACAGCTATCTGATAGCCGTTGCTCCGGGGGATGGGCCGGTCATTCGCCAGCGCTGCGACAAGGAATTCCATGTCTCGCCTTTTATCGGCATGGCCGCCACCTATCATTTTAGCGTGACGCCGCCCGGGGAATCCGTCGCCATCGTCATTCGCGAGGATGATTCGGAAGGGACGTTGCTGCACGCCTCTTTTGCAGGAAAGCGCGTCGAATTGTCCGACCGGAGCCTGCTTGCCGCCTTCCTGCGTCATCCGCTTTTGGCACTGAAAGTGATTGGCGGTATTCACTGGGAGGCCCTGAAACTGTGGCGCAAGGGGATTGCCTATCACGGCCGTCCGGCTCTGCCCGCACGCGCCGTCACCATTGTTTCGCCGGAGGGCGCCAATTCATGGAAGTAATTCCGCTTTTGATCCTGGGCTTGGTCTTCATGGCGGCGGTGATGGCGCTTGCCTGGCTGGTGCAAAAACTGTCGGGCAATGCCGGCTGGGTGGACGTGGCCTGGACGCTCGGCACGGGCGCCACCGGCGTTGGTTTCGCGCTCATCCCCGCGCCCGGCCTGCCGGTCAATCAGCGCCAGATTGTCATCGCCATCCTGGCCGCGATCTGGTCCTTGCGTCTGGCGCTGCACATCGTCATGCGTGTCGCCCACGGACCGGAGGATGCGCGCTATAAAAACCTGCGCCGCGACTGGGGCGCCGCTTTCCACACGCGCATGTTCTGGTTCCTCCAGGCGCAGGCTGCCTGCACCCTGGTGCTGGCGTTGGCGATCCTGCTCGCCGCGCGCAACCCGGCCAGTGATTTGCGGCCGCTCGATCTTCTCGGGATCATCGTCATGGCCGTGGCCGTGTTAGGCGAGCGCGCGGCCGACCGGCAACTCGCGCGGTTTAAGGCCGCGGGTGGCTCTCGCAAACGGATATGCGACACCGGATTATGGGGCTGGTCCCGCCACCCGAATTATTTTTTCGAATGGCTTGGCTGGCTGTCCTATCCGCTGATGGCGCTGGGGCTGGGTTACGCGTGGGGCTGGGCCGCCTTCGCCGCCCCGGCCTTGATGTATGTCATCCTGGTTCACGGCACCGGGATTCCCACGGTCGAGGCACAAATGCTGCGCACGCGCGGCGCCGTGTTCCGCCGTTATCGGGCGCGGGTGAGCGCCTTTTTCCCGCTGCCGCCCCGCCAACCGCAAAGAGCAAGATCATGAACCTCATCGCCGCCGCCGGGCGGCTTGCCGAAAGCGCGCCCGTGCCCGACATGCTGACCGCCGCGGGCATCGGCCTGATGGTGGGGTCAAGCCGCCGCAAACTCGCGCAGGCCTCATCCATCGCCGAAGCCGAGTTTGCCGACGGCATGTCCCGCCGCCCGGTGGCGGAATTCGCATCGGCCGCCAACGCCCAGCACTACGAAGTGCCGGCCGAGTTCTTCGCCGCAGTGCTGGGACCGCGGCGGAAATATTCCTGCTGTTATTACGATCGGGACAGCCGGGATCTTGCGGTGGCCGAAGAGCGGTCGCTTGCCCTCACCCTGCAGCATGCCGATCTCGCAGACGGACAGGACATCCTCGAACTCGGCTGCGGCTGGGGCTCGCTGTCGCTTTATCTCGCCGAACGCTTCCCGGCCGCGCGCATCGTCGCGGTGTCGAATTCGCACGGGCAACGGCGCCATATCCAAGGCGAAGCGCAGGCCCGCGGCCTGAGCAACCTCACCGTCATCACCTCGGACATGAACGAATTCGATCCCCGCGCCCGTTTCGATCGCGTGGTCTCGGTCGAGATGTTCGAGCACATGGCGAATTGGCCGGCGTTGCTGGCACGCCTTCGCGACTGGCTCAACCCCGAGGGCAGGCTCTTCCTTCACGTTTTCAGCCATTGCCGCACGCCCTACCGTTTCGATCATGGCGATTCCGCCGACTGGATCGCGCAACATTTCTTCACCGGCGGCATCATGCCGAGTCACGGGTTGATCCGTCATTTCGGCGATCTGTTTCGCGTGGAACGGGAATGGCGCTGGAGCGGTGAGCATTACCGGCGCACGGCGCGCGACTGGCTTGCCAATTACGACCGCAACATCGCCGCCATTCGGCCGATTCTGCGGCGGGTCTACGGCGCGGAAGCCCCGCTGTGGGAACGGCGCTGGCGGCTTTTCTTCCTCGCCACCGCCGGTTTGTTCGGACATCGCGGCGGCGAGGAATGGGGCGTCAGCCACCACCTTCTGGCGCCGGCGTAGGGCATGGCCATAATCGGTATTCGGGACTCCCGCACGGGCCTTGAAAAGCGTGCCCTGCAAATCATCGTCGCCATCGGCAGCCTCGTGCCGATGACCGCGGGCGCCGCCGGAATAATTCTCGGTCCGGCCTTGCTCGGAGATAACGTCGCCGGCAACACCGATCTCGACAGCCATTTTCGCTATCTCTCGGGTCTGCTGTTGGGGATCGGAATTTCTTATGCCTCGGCGGTGCCGGGGATCGAGCGGCGGCGCGGCCGTTTTCTTTTGCTGGGTGCAATCATTGTTCTTGGCGGAATTGGCCGCTTGTTGTCGCTCGTTGTCAGGGGGTCGCCGTCACCTTCCATGATTGGCGCGCTCGTCATGGAATTGCTGGTGACGCCATGTCTCACGCTCTGGCAGTGGCGTCTGGCCCGCTGACGGCGGCATGTCGCAGAGGCGAACAACCGCGCGAGATCGGGTTGCCCCATGAAAAACCGAACGATCGTCGTGAACGACCGGATGCAGAAGGGCTACCGCTATACGCTGTCGGTTCCCGTTGGCCGGTATTTCGACCCACAATTCAAGCCCGATTTGACGCCCCGGCAAATGCTGCAACTGGGCGTCTTCGGCGGCAAGTACATGACGGACTCGGCGGGCGAATTCCCCAAAAGCTGGTTTGCCGGCGCCAAGCTGTCTCCGCGGGGCCGCGACCCCGCCTTGAATCATTTCGGCGTCGACGCCAGCCAGCCGCTATCCGTCTGGCGGAAAAAAGGATGGATTCATCCCGATGATCCGCGCGGCTGGTTTCAATGGTATTGCCGCTATTACATGGGCCGCCGGATGCCCGAGGAAGATCAACGCCAGATCAGACGCTGGAAGGCCATGCGCCGCCATGCCGAGCAGATCCGGCGGCATTGCGAACCCGGCGACCTTTCCTGCCGCCGGCGGCAACGGCAAGCGTTGCTCCACTGGGCCTATGACAGCCGGGAAATCTGACTGCGAAACGCGGTCGCGAGACTCAACGCATGCAAAAGAATGCCCCGTATTGACCAAAGCGGACATGGGCAAGCCGCCGCCCAAATCCGGCCTGCCGATCGCCGAATAGGTATTTTCCGAAGCTCGTGCGGCTTGTTCTCGCCACCTAATGTAGGGATCGGTTCGCTCTGTTGGCTCGGTACGAAGAACAGAGCGTTGAGCCTCGGCGTAATTTCACCCAGCAAGAAAAGAATAACATCATGCTTGGTATGATCCTCATCGTCGTCGTCGTTATATTGCTGCTCGGCGGCTTCAGTGGCCGTTTCGGCGGTTATGGCTATGGCTACGGTCACGGCGGCGTCGGTGTCCTCGGTACGATCTTGATCGTTGTCGTCGTCCTCATGCTGCTGGGATTTATCTGATCCGTCTCGCGTCGGCGCGACAGAAAACGCGAAGGATTTGCGGTGACGAAGAAAAATAAACCGGCTTCAATAAACTCTGGCACGCCCTTCGATCCCGTGGTGTTTTTGGAGACCGTGGCGAAAGGCCGTGTCGTCGCCTCCTATGCAAAAAAACAAATCATTTTTTCGCAGGGCGACGCTGCGAATTCCGTGTTCTACATCAAGAAGGGCAAGATAAAAGTCACCGTCGTATCCAAGGGCGGCAAGGAAGCGGTTGTCGCGATCCTCGGGCAGGACGAATTCTTGGGCGAGGGATGCTTGGTTGGACAACCGAGGCGCCTAGGAACGGCGATGGCCATGACGGAATGCGTGACGATGAAAGTCGACAAAACCGAAATCCAACGGGTCCTGCACGACGAAACCGCTTTTGCGCAAATGTTCATCTCGCATATTTTGGCAAGAAATGCCCGGGTTGAAGAAGACCTGGTCGATCAACTCTTCAACTCGACCGAGAAGCGGCTTGCCCGCATTCTCCTGCTGTTGGCCAATTTCGGCAAGGAAGGACGGCCCGAGCCGATCATCGCGAAGATCAGCCAGCAGACTCTTGCCGAGATGATCGGCACAACCCGGTCGCGCGTGAGCCATTTCATGAATCACTTTCGCCGCTTGGGCTTTATCGATTACAACGGCCATCTCGAAGTCCATAGCTCGCTATTGAGCGTGGTTCTGAATGAATCGCCAAACACGGTCGCGCCCCCGCCGTGACATCTTGGCGAGCGACCCCCGCTCGGATGCTATCGCCCACGCCGCCCTTTATCCCTTTTGCCGCGGCTATATCTGCGGATTTTGTCGTTTTACACATTGTTCGATTGTGAGCAATTTGGAACAGTTCGATTCGCGCTGAAGTGAGATAGTCGCCCTCCTGGGTAAGGCCCGGGAGAAGGAATTATGAGCGACCCTAAGGCCCTTCCGCGTGACTGGCCGTTGGCCCTGGATCGGCGGCTTTTCGAGGATCACGCCGATACCGGCATCGAGCGGATTCCTGCTCTAAACAGAGATTCCCAAAAGACTTTCCGGCACGGCACGGCTGAGCATCTCCAGAACATCCTGAATATTTCGGGTGTTCCATTGCTCGTTGCCGACGGCGACCTCAAGCTGCTCTCCTTCACTCCGGCGGTGATCGCGCTGTTCGATGTCGCGGTCTCCGATCTCGGGCGGCCGCTTGCCGAAATTGCTCGCCGCTTTGCCGACGAAGATTTTCTTCTCGACGCTCAAATCGCCATCGCCATGCGCATGCCGATCTGCCGCGATATCGATGCCGATAACGGCGCCTGCTACAAACTGAGCCTGCTGCCCTATCGCGTCGGTGACGACGACGCTCAAGGCCTCGCGATCAGTTTCTCCGATATTTCCGAGACCATGGCGGCAAAACGCGCGTTCGATAGGGCCGAGGCCTTTTCCAACAGCATCATCGATGTTCTTCACGAATCCCTTGTCATGCTCGATGAGGAATTGCGGGTCATTTCCGCTACCCCGCGCTTCTATAGCAACTTCACGATTAGGCCCGAAGACGCGGTGGGAGAATTTCTGCCGAACCTTTGCGAGCGCTGTCTTGATGTTCCTGCGTTTCGCATCTTCCTCGGCCTTATTGCCACCGGCGAAATTGTCGCGGAGGATTACGAGATCGAGATCGAGCTGCCCCCATATGGCCGCCGCATCCTTATACTGAATGCGCAGAACATTCCCGCCGCGCCCGCGGAAAAGAAAAAAATCCTGCTCGCTATCGACGATATTGCCGACAGAAAGCAAGCCGGACTCGGTCACGCCGGCGGACATATCGCCTAACGAGACACAAGCGGCGGTCATTACGCGAATTCATCGATTCCCGGTTGCAGGCGGCAAGGCACGCATGGCCCAGGCTTAAAGCGTCAAAACCAGGCCTTCGCGCGCCACGATCGTGCCGGGATGGGCCTTGGCGGCTTCGGCCCCAATCGCGTCCAGCATCGCATCGCTGCGCGACGGGTCGTGATGGAACAGCACCAGCGTCTTCACTTTTGCCTGGCGGGCGATTTTCACCGCGTCCTGCCAGGTCGAATGGCCCCAGCCGGCATGGGGCGCATAATCCGCGTCGGTGTAATTGGCGTCGTAGATCGCGATGTCGGCGTTTTCGGCCAAAGCCAGCACGGCTTCATCCGGCCCGCCCGGGCGCGGTTCGGTATCGGTGATATAGGCCAAGGATTTTCCGGCCCATTCGACGCGGTAGCCGCAAGCGCCGCCGGGATGGTTGAGCCCGCCGGTCTTGACCGTCATGCCCGGCCGGGGCGACAAGCTCTCGCCACAGACGAAATTCTTGAATTCGATCGCCGCCTTGAATGAATCCGTCACGTTGGGGAACAGCGGCGGGTTCAGCGTCATGCCGAACACCGCGGCGATATCGCCCTTCGCCGCCGCGTGCCCCGCCCAAATCCGGATGCGGTTGCCCGCCGCATAAGCCGGGGCGAAGAACGGGAAGCCGCAAATGTGGTCGAGATGGGTGTGGCTGCACAGGAGATCGGCATCGACCGGCTTGCCCGCCGCAACAAGATTCGCCCCCAGCGCCCGCAATCCGGTTCCGGCATCGAGGATGACGAGATGCCCGCCGCAGCGCAGCTCGACGCAGGCGGTGTTGCCGCCGTAACGCGCCGTATCGGGACCCGGGCTGGCGATGCTGCCGCGCACGCCCCAGAAACGAACCATCATTCCGGAATTTTCTGCCACGTCAGACTCCCTTGGGACCCGGGCCGGCAGGACCGCGATAGCACAAAGCGAGACAGGTAATGTCGTCGAATTGCGGCGCATCAGCGACGAAAGCGTCGACGCGGCGGACGACGCCTTCGACCAGCTCCTGGGCGGCGCCGGAAGGCAGCTCGCGGCAGGCCGCCTCGAGACGCGCATCGCCGAATAATTGCTCCGCCGCGTCGGTCGCCTCGGTGATGCCGTCGGTATAAAGAAAGAGCCGGTCGCCGGGCCGCAAGCTTGCTTTTCCCGTCTCGTAAGGAATCGACGCCATCACCGCCAGCGCCGGACCGGTGCTCGGCAGGGTTTCCTGCGCGCCGGACGATCGCAGCAGCAGCGGCGGATTATGGCCGCAATTGCAGTAGACGAATTCGCCCGAGCGCAGATCGAGCACGCCGCAGAACAAGGTCGCGAACATGGTCTCCTTGTTGTCGGCGCTCAGGAGATCGTTGGCGCGGCCGACCGCGGTCGCCAAATCCGGGATCTCCTGCAAGGTCAGACGCATCAGGGTCTGGGTGATCGCCATGAACAGCGAGGCCGGCACGCCCTTGCCCGAGACGTCGCCGATGACCAGGGCCAGGCGATCCTTGTCCATGACGAAGAAATTATAGAGATCGCCCCCAACCTCCCGCGCCGGGCGGATCATGGCGAAGAGATCGGCCCGGCCGGCGAGCACCGAACGCTCCAGCGGCTCCGGCAGCATCGCGCGCTGAATCGCGATGGCGCTCGCCATCTCCTGGCGCCGCGTGCGCTGTTGCTTGATCTGCTCGGCCATGCGCCGGAAGGTCTGCGCGAAGTTCAGCAATTCCGGCACCGGGTTGAGCAGCTGGTCGAGGATGGCGGGATCGAAATCGGGTTTTTCCAGCGCCGCCAGAGCCTGGGTATAGAATCCGATGGCCCGGTTGACGGTGACGGTGCGTTGCCCGAGTTGTTTTATCACCGCGAGCAGGATTTCGGGATGCGCGCGGCCCAGTGCCAGGATGGGCCCGGCATCGATACGCAGCACGCGGACATCGCTGCGCGCGCGCACCGTGGCGGTGCGCGGGATGCCGGCCAAGGCGCCAAGCTCGCCGAAGAGCTGTCCCTTGGTCACCGGCGCCAGCATCACCGGGCCGAAGCTGGTCTCGACGAAGATTTCGGCCTCGCCCTCGAGCAGGATGAAAGCGCAATCGCTGGCATCGCCCTGGTGGACCAGGGTTTCGCCCGCCGCGATGGCCAGTTCGCGGCCTTGGCCGATGAGACCGGATATCGATTCCTCGCTCAACGAGCCGAAGACCGGATGGGCCCGGATCAATGGGACGAGTTTTTGCGGCGTATCCATGACGGACGGCAAGGCGAATCCCCGGGTGGAATTCGGAGAGTTAAGACATGGGGCCGCGCCGGAGTCGACTCCGCGATGGCGTCGTGGAATGGAAAATCTAAAGGCGGGAAACCGGGAAGCGCCTAATCCGCCTTGGGCGGGGCGGCGGCAACCTGCACCGCGCTGGCGCGGTAGTTGAGCGTCGGCGCGTAAAGCCACCAGCCGCTGTCATTGAGCGCGTAATAGGGGGCGTAGCCTTCATCCTCGTTGGCTGGTTTGATATCGGCCGCCAGATTGTCGAGCACCATCTCCTCGCCCTCGACATTCACCACCGTGACGGCGTGGTCGAGGCCGCGCGCGACGTAACGCAGTACGACGAAGCGCAGCTGATCCTCGGACACGCCGGATTCGACCAGCGCCAGATATTTGGCGATGGCGTAATCCTGGCATTGGCCGCCCTTGGCCAGGAATTCGAACGGCGTTTCCCAATAGCCCGGATTGTGCCAATTCACCGTCGCCGCCACATAGGTCACGCGGTTGAAGGTGTCGTTGACGCGGGCGATGCGATCCTTCAAGGGCAGGGTCGAAAGCTCGGCGACGAAATTATGCCACCATTGCACCGGGCAGGTCTTGGGATCGCTGCCGTCGCAGGCGGATTTCGCGCTGATTTGCGCGGCATAGCGGGCCTTGACGTCCTGCCAGCGATCGAAGGCGTTCAAATTGGGTGAAAAAGCGATTTCGCGCGAGCCGAACAGCACATCCGGAACGGCGGGCGCCGACACCGTAATCGGCGCATAGGCCGAAGCCGGCGGCGCGGCGGGCTGGGCGGGAGCGGCGTAAGAGGCGGGAGGCACGAAAGAAGCGTAAGACGAGACGGGCTGGTATGACGGCGCCGCTTGCAACGCCGCGTGTTCGGGTCCGGTGACGGAGCTGCAGGACGTGGCCAACAGCGCGGCGCAAAACAGCAGGGCAAATCGGGACGGGTTGGAGAAACGCACCACGGGGCCTCATTCGGTTACCCCGCTATCCCTGGGCCGTAAGAGACCAGGGACCGGAGGCTTTGCGTCCCCGGGTCGCCCCGGGTTTGCCGTTTCGTGAGTCGAGGCCGCGCGATCCGCGCGCGGTCCTCTCACAGGATCGCTGGCCCGCAGTAAATCAAATCGATCTTAAAATGGACTAAACACCGGCCAAAAAGCCGGCGTGCTAAGCAGAAATACGAGCTGAAAATGGGCGCTGCAATCAGGCCGAAAATAAATGAAAAATTTTAGTCAATTTCTCGGCGCGTGCTTGCCCAGGATGCGTTGCAAGGTGCGGCGATGCATCTTGAGACGCCGCGCGGTCTCCGACACGTTGCGGTCGCATTGCTCGAAGACGCGCTGGATATGTTCCCAGCGCACCCGATCGACCGACATCGGATCCTCGGGCGGCGGCGGCAGCGACGACGCCTCGGTGGACAGGAGCGCGCGTTCGACCGCATCGGCATCGACCGGCTTGGGCAAATAATCGACCGCGCCCGCTTTCATCGCCGCCACCGCGGTGGCGATGTTGCCATAGCCGGTCAGCATGACGATGCGCGATGCTGGCCGCGCCTGGCGCAGGGTCTTGACGATTTCGAGCCCGCTGCCGTCATGGAGGCGCAGATCGACCACGGCGAAGGCCGGCGAATTCATTCCCGCCGCCAGCACCCCGGCGGTCACGCTGTCGCAGGTGGTGACGATGAAGCCGCGGCGTTCCATGGCCCGGCCGAGGCGATGGCAGAGCGGCTGGTCGTCGTCGACGATCAGCAGGGTGCGTGCCGAATCGGGCAGGCCTTGCAGCCCCGGCGACGGCATCTTGGGCCCGCGCGATCCCTCGTCCCTCGGGTCGTTCCCGCTCATGGAGCCTATTATACACCAGGGCGAAAAACCGGGGCGCAACTGGCGCGGCGGCGAAAATCGCGCTAAGACATGCCTTCATGACCATGCCGTCCTGGGAAGAAATGCTGCCGGTCCGGCGCGAGGAAGCGCTTAACGCGTTGGCCTATTTCACGCGGCTGCGCTTTGCCGGGCGCGAGGCCTTGCCCCCCGGCGCCTTGGCCGAAGCTTCCTGGTCTTTCCCGCTGATCGGCCTCGCCATCGGCGTTGCCGGAACCATCGTTTACGATTTGGCGGCGCTGTTGGGCGTGCCGCCGCTGGTATCGGGCCTCTTGGCCATAGGCGCCACGGCGATCATCAGCGGCGGGTTGCACGAAGACGGGCTCGCCCATACGGCCGAGGGCTTGAGCGGCGGCCATAGCGCCGAGGAACGGCTTGAAACCCTGCGCACCGGGCAGATCGGCGTCTACGGCATCCTCGCCATCGTGCTGAGCGTGGGCTTGCGCGGTGCTGCCTTGGCGGCGCTGGGCACCGGCCTCGGCATGCTGGGCGTGGTCGCGGGATTGGTGGCGGCGCACAGCCTGGCGCGCGGCTTGCTGCCGGCGGCGCTGCTCTGGGGCAACCGGGCGCCGCAAGACGCGCTCGACGCCGGAACCCCGAGCCTGACCTATACCGGTATTGCGGCCGGCATCGGATTGCTGATCGCGATCCTGGCGATGGGCTTCAAGCCCGCGCTCCTCGCCTTCATCCTTGCCGCCGTGGCGATGGCGGCGGTGCTCTACGCGGCGCAACGCCGCGCCGGGGGTTATACCGGCGAGGTGCTGGGTGCCATGGAACAAGCGGGCGAGATCGTCATCCTGCTGATCGCGGCGGCCTGGGCCTAGTGCAGCGAAAGGCCGCAAGGCAAAGCGGGCGAAGTCTCCGTGCGCCGCTGGCATGGAGCGTGGCCGGCTGGCGGCCTTACGCGCTTTTGGGCCTGCTCTGCCTCGGGCTCTACCTGCCCGGCATGAATACTCTTCCCGTGACCGACCGCGACGAGGCGCGCTTCGCCCAGGCGACCCGCCAGATGATCGAGACCGGCGATTATCTCCATATCCGGTTCCAGAACGAGGCGCGCAACCGCAAGCCTGCCGGAATCTACTGGCTTCAGGCGTTGTCGGTGACGGCGCTGAGCAACGCCGAAAAACCCGACATCGGACCCTATCGCCTGCCCTCGCTGTTGGGCGCCCTGGCGGCGGTGTTGCTGACCTTCGCGCTGGGACGCGGACTGGTGGGCGCGCCCGCGGCATTACTGGGCGCGGCGTTGCTGGCCTCTTCGCTGACCCTGGTCGCGGAGGCGCATCTCGCCAAGACCGATGCGGTGCTCCTGGGTTTGACCGCGGCGGCGCAATTGGCGCTGGGGAAAATTTATTGCGCCGCGCGGCCCAAGAAGAAATTGGCAAGGAAAAAGGCGGCGGGCGCATCGTGGCTTTGGCCGCTGCTGTTCTGGATTTCACTGGCCGGAGCGGCGTTGATCAAGGGGCCGGTGACGCCGCTGCTCGCCTTGTTGACGATACTCAGCCTTTCGGCCGCCGACCGCGACGCGCGCTGGCTGGTGAATTTGAAACCGCTTTGGGGCGCGGCGCTGTTCCTGATCCTCGTCGGGCCTTGGCTTTATCTGATTTCGCGCGCGACCCAAGGCGCCTTCCTGTCGGATTCGCTGGGCCATGATTTCCTCGGCAAGCTGGTGGGCGCGCAGGAAAGCCATGGCGTTTTCCCCGGCGCCTATATTCTGCTGCTGGCGCTCACCTTCTGGCCGGGCTCGTTGTTCCTGGCGGGCGGATTGCTGCGCGGCTGGCACGAGCGGGCACAGCCGGCGGAACGGTTCCTGCTCGCCTGGGCCGTGCCCTATTGGATCCTGCTGGAATTCATCCCGACGAAGTTGCCGCATTATCTGCTGCCCGTATATCCGGCCCTGGCGCTGCTGGCGGCGGCGGCGCTGGTCGAGGGTGTGAAACGGCCGCTCTGGCTCGACGCGCTGTCGGGATTGCTCTGGGCGCTGGCGACGCTGGCGATAGCCGCCGCGCTGATCGCCGCGCCGGTCAGCTTGGGCCATGGCCTGTCGCCCGCGGGATTGACCGCCGCGGCAATCGCCCTGCTCATGGGCGGGAGCTTGTTCTACCGGTTCTGGAATCTTTCACGCCCGGCCCCGGGCATGGGCGCACGCGCGGCGATACTGGGGCTTTTGGTGCTGGCGCCCACCCTGGCTTTCGTGGCGCCCGGTCTCGATTTTCTCTGGTTGTCGCGCAGCGCCGCCGGGCTGGTGCGGCAAAGCGCGGCGCCGGGAGCCTCGATATCCGTCGCCGGATATGCCGAGCCGAGCCTGATCTTCCTGCTCGGGACCGGCACCCGGATCGGATCGGGCGAAGATGCGGCGCGGACGTTGGCGGCTTCCACGCCAAGCCTGGCCCTGGTCGAGGGCCGGGAAGATGCCGCGTTCCGCCAGACACTGACCAAGCTGGGCAAGAAGCCCCATGCCATCGGCAATGTCGCCGGACTCGATTATTCCAACGGCAAGCCGATGACGCTGACTTTGTATTCGGCGCCGTAACCGGCGCCGGGAATTACTGCACGCTGGCGGGATTTTTCAGCAGCTGGACCACCGCCGTCTTGTTGCCGGCCCAGCCCACCGCGTCGCGCCCGGTATAATCCTCTTTGCCGGTATCGGCCTTGTATTTCAGCAGCAGCTTGACCGCTTCGGTGCGGCCGTTATTCGCGGCCATCATCAGCGGCGTCACGCCCTGGTGGTTTTGCGCGTCGATCGGCGCCTTGGCGTCGAGCAATTGGCGCAGAACGTCGAGATTGCCGCGGTCGGCCGCCACGTGCAGCGCGGTATTGCCGATCGGGTCGCGCGCGTCGAGGCTGGCCCCATTATCGATCAGGATCTTGGCCACCATCGTGTTGTTGTTGATCGCGGCGTAGATCAGCGCGGTGCGGCCGATATCGTCGGGCTTGTTGAGGTCGTAATGCTGCTGGGCGTACCACAACACCTCGGCGGCATCGTTATTGGCGGCGGATTGGGCGACGTAATCCGGCTTGTCCGGGGAACCGAATCCGCCGAACGGAATGGTCGGGCCGCCGCTGACGCCGGTGTTGTTGAGCGGGGTGGCGTTGCTGCCTTGCGCCCGCGCTCCGGACGCCCCGGCGAGAAGGATTGCGGCAAACAAGATGGCGGCCAAATACGCGGCAAGAGAGCGGGCCATGGCGGCGTTCCTTTTTTCCTGAATGCCGAGTTTGCGTCCGCGCGCCGGTGGTTTCAAGCCCCCCGGAAAACCGTCTGCGCCGCCTATACCCTGGCGCGTCAAGCGGTGTAGGCTGCGCTCGCGATGGAGATCGATCTTTCGCCTCTCGATTTGCCCGAGTTCCGGGCGGGCGCGGTCTGGCTGGTGGGCGCGGGTCCCGGCGCGCCCGGGCTGTTGTCGCTTTTGGCGCTTTACGCGCTGAAGCAGGCGGACGACATCGTCTATGACGCGCTCGTTGATTCCAGAATACTCGATCTGGCGCGGCCCGATTCCATCCGCCATTACGCGGGCAAGCGCGGCGGCAAGCCCTCGCCGCAGCAGCCGGATATTTCCAATCGTCTGGTCGAACTCGCGCGCCAAGGGCGGCGCGTGCTGCGCTTGAAGGGCGGCGATCCTTTCGTCTTCGGCCGCGGCGGCGAGGAAGCCCAGGCGCTCGAAGCCGCCAACATCCCCTATCGCGTCGTGCCCGGCATCACGGCGGGTGTCGCCGCCTTGGCCGCGGCCGGGATACCGCTCACCCACCGCGACACCAATTCCTCGGTCGCCTTCGTCACCGCCTATGCCAGCGGCGGCGGCTTGCCGGAGGACGTGGATTGGGAAGCCCTCGCCAAGGGATCGCGGCTGCTGGTTATCTACATGGCGTTGCAGAATCTGGACCGGATCGCGCGACGGCTGATCGATGCCGGCCGGCCGCGCGACGAACCGGTGGCGATCGTGAGCCAGGCGACGCTGCCGGGACAGCGCGTGGTTGAAACGACTCTTGAAAACGCCGCTGCCGATGCCAAGCGCGCGGGCATCGAGGCGCCGGCGGTGGCGGCGGTGGGACGGACGGTGCGGTTGAAGCGCCCGGGGTTATGAGATCGGCCCGGGGTTATGAGATCGGCTTGTGACAGCGCCGGGTACGAAGAGGTAAAATCAGCCCATGTCCCGTCCGGTTTTCCGTGGCCTGATCGTTTTCGCAGCCTTGCTCGCCGTGTTGCTGGCGGGCTTTGCCTATGAAAATGACTGGTTCGGCGGCGACACATCCGGCAACGCCGTCTCGCTGCCCATCGGCGGAGATTTCACCCTCACCGATCAGAACGGCGTGGTACGCCACGAATCCGATTTCCGCGGCAAGCTGATGCTGGTCTATTTCGGCTACACCTATTGCCCCGATGTCTGCCCGGCGACGCTGCTCGCCATTTCCCAGGCGCTCGATCAGCTCGGAACCGATGCGAGCCAGGTACAGCCGATCTTCATCACCGTCGATCCCGACCGGGACAATCAGGCGCAGATGAAGCTCTACGCCTCGAATTTTTCGCCGCAATTGCTGGCGCTCACCGGCAGCGCCGATGAAATCGCCCAGGCGGAGCGGGCTTACCACGTCTATGCCAAGAAGGTGCCGCAGACCGGACCCAATAATTACCTGATGGACCATTCGGCGTTTCTTTATCTCATGGACCGCAACGGCAAATTGACCGCGCTGATCTCGTCCGGCGCCGATGCCGCCTCGATCGCCGCGGCGATCAAGCGTCACCTGTGAGCGCGCTACCGCAACGCATCGCGCTCGGCGACGCCGAGGTGACGCTGATCGTGTCGCGCCACCCGCGCGCGCGGCGCTTCGTGCTGCGGGTCGACGAACGGGGCGAGGCGGTGGAGCTGGTGCTGCCGCGCTGGGGCTCGCTGCGCGAAGCCAATCGGTTCCTGGAAAAAAACCGCGGCTGGTTGGAACAGCGG
>Ga0181537_10001397_pt1 | contig 22353 bp, 21 predicted proteins | sample PEATcosm2014_Bin_39_FD_119765 | JGI IMG/M metagenome (GOLD analysis project Ga0181537, IMG submission 119765) | Peatland microbial communities from MTU Mesocosm Facility, Houghton, MI, USA - PEATcosm2014_Bin23_10_metaG | ecosystem: Environmental > Terrestrial > Soil > Wetlands > Peat | place... | reverse complement strand
GATCGCGACGTTTCCCTTGCTGTCCGGATGTCCCGGGATGTGCTTTCCCGCCGGCCACAAAGCGCTGAACGGAAATGTCGTGACCCAATCGCTGCGGTGCTCTCCGCCCAGGTAGACCTTCACGCCGGTGCCGATCGAAGTATAGGAGCCGATGCTCAAGGTCGAGCCCTCGCCCCACTCGAATACGTGCAGATCACCGTAGCTGCCGGGACCGATTCGATAGACTGGATATCGTTCGTGCAGGCTTTGCGGGGGCGCCGACTTCCAATGCCGCATCAATTGGAACAAACGCGCGCGCACAGCGGCTTTCATGCCTCGCATATCCACTTCGTTGTTACTCAGGCAAAATGCCCCAGAATTTGCGCCAAGTATACGCGAACACTGCGCAGGACTTGGCCGGCAAGAGGCAAAACAATGCAACAAATCAGGAGGTTACTCAGAGAATGGGTGCCATTCGCGGCGCGCGCCGAGATCGCCGCCCGCCACTGGCATTCGAAGCGCAAGATCCGCCGCCTGCTGCGCGAAACGAACGCACTTTCGATCGAGGTGGGGGCCGGGAACAAGCGCGGCTCGCCGCCGTGGATAACCATCGATGTCACGGCCGGCTGCGATATCTACTGGGATCTGCGTCGCGGCATTCCGTTTCCGGACGATACGATCCAAAGCATGTATTCGTCGCACTTTTTCGAACATCTCTCGTTTGCCGAGATTCAGGCATTCCTGGACGAATGCAAGCGCGTCTTGAGGCCGCGCGGCCGGTTCTCGATCTGTGTGCCGAACGCCCGAATGTATCTCGAGGCTTATGTTTCCGGCCGAACGCTCGACACCAGCAAGTTCTACCAGCCCGGCTATAACCGGACCACGCGAATCGACTACGTAAACTACACCGCCTACATGGCGGGACAACACAAGTACATGTTTGACGAAGAGAACCTGGTTCATATCCTGCGTGCCAAGGGCTTCAGCAAGGTCGGTCTGCGCCGCTTCGATCCCGCCATCGACCTGCTTGAACGGGACTTTGAATCGATCTACGCCGAGGCTGAAAAGTGAATTACATCGGTTCCCACAGCCTGTTGAAATAGAATGATTTCAGCTGCAGGAGGAAAATCGGCCGCGTGCGCGCATCAAAGGCGTTCGCGAATACGCCGGCGATCGAGTACGAGACCACGGTCGCGACGGCCGCCCCCATTGCAGAATATCGGGGGATCAACACCAGGTTGAGCCCGACGTTGATTATCGCGCCCGCAAGCGTCCTGTAGAATCCAAGCTTCATCAGGTTCTCCGATATATTCCATGGGTCCTGCGCGAGGCCGAGAAAAACAAACACGGACGCCCATACGTGCACGGCCAGGACCGGGGCCGCCGGGAGGAATTCGTCTGAATACAGCACATGTATGATCCAGTGTGAGCAAAGTGCAACCGCAGCGCCCACGAACATCCCGATGAACGTCATCAGCGAGAACAATTTTGCGATCCTTCCGTAATACAGACCCGGATTTCCCTTGGCTCTGATGATCGCGGGCGAGACGGATGACACGATTGCGACGGCGACGAAATACCAGGCCTCGGACAGCCTGGTTGCCGTGCCGTAGATGCCCACCGCATGATCACCTTGCATCAATTTGAGCATGACCACGTCGATCCGCATGTAGATCATGATCGATATCCCGGTGAGCATGATCGGCCAACTTTGCCTCAGCAATTCGGCCGCACGGCGCGCCTCGAAGCGCCACTGCATCATGCGGCCGCCGCCGCGGACGTAGGCGAATGTCATGCCGAGCGCGCCGAGGGCGAGTTCGGCAACCTGAGCGGCCGCAAAAGACCATAGCGGCGCGCGCCAGTAAATCAGCAAAATCCGCACCCCGGCGATGCCGAGGAACGCTGCATTCTTCGCCAAGACGGTCAATTTCGAGCGGACATTGGCCTGGAAATAGGCGTCGATCGTGTCGCACGCCTGGAACACGTAGCCGAGCGACAGAATGCCGACCAGCAATCGCGTCACGCCATCGTCCGGTTGGATGGTCCGCACGACGATGACCGAGATCAGCGCGGCCGCGACGGCTGCGCCCATTCTCAAGACGAAGGCGGTGCCGAGAATGCGCGGTGCCTCAGCTTCGGCGCGAACGATGTTTCTGGCGACGATGCTGTCGAGTCCGAGCGTCGCAAGCGAGGCGAACAACGCAATGAACGATGTCGCAAAACTCAGACTGCCGAACAGGGAGGGTCCCAGATACCGCGCAATCAGGACTCCGACCACGACGCCGAAGCCCATTCTCACGATCCTATCGACCATCAACCATCCGGCGTTGCCGGCGATCTTGCGTAGTCCCGGCGGCAACCGGTCAAGCCCCGTGTTCAGCACGCTGCAACCGGCTGTTATTTTGCGCACCGCCGGGCAGGGCGCTTCCCCGCCGGCGGTATAACTAGAGCTATAATGAGATCTCCCCGGTTCGATGGCCAAAGCCTTGCCGATGAGGTTAGTATACGTGGTAGCGGCGCACCGCACGAACTCCATTCGATTGATGGTGCCTACTAAAATCCGCAATCCGCCTGGACGTGCATTCGCACCGCGCCCCGTTTAGGAAAGCATGCAGATGGCAAAAATACTGGTTACGGGCGGGGCGGGATTTCTGGGCTCCCACCTATGCGATCGTCTGATCGCCGCCGGCCAGGATGTGTTGTGCGTCGACAATTTTTTCACGGGTTCGAAGCGCAACATTGCGCATCTCAGCGGTCACCCGTATTTCGAAATGCAGCGCCACGATGTGACGTTTCCGCTCTATGTCGAAGTCGACCGGATCTACAACCTCGCCTGTCCCGCAAGCCCGGTCTACTATCAGCTCGACCCGGTGCAGACGACGAAAACCAGCGTGCATGGGGCCATCAACATGCTGGGCCTGGCGAAGCGGGTCAGGGCGCGGATTCTGCAGGCGTCAACCAGCGAGATCTACGGTGATCCGGAAATACATCCGCAACTGGAAAACTACTGGGGCAGAGTCAATCCGATCGGAATCCGCAGCTGCTACGATGAAGGCAAGCGCTGCGCCGAGACTTTGTTTTTCGATTATCATCGGCAGCACAGGCTGGACATCAAGGTGGTCCGCATTTTCAACACCTATGGCCCGCGCATGCACCCGAACGACGGGCGGGTGGTGAGCAACTTCATTGTCCAGGCGTTGAAGGGTGAGGACATCACGATTTACGGCGACGGGCAGCAGACGCGCAGTTTCTGTTATGTGGACGATCTGATCGAGGCGCTGATCCGCATGATGGACACCGGCGCGGATTTTCCAGGGCCCGTGAACATCGGAAATCCCGGCGAATTCACCATGGTGGAACTTGCGGAGAACGTTCTCAGGCTCACCGCAAGCCGTTCGCGCCTGATCTACAAGGACCTGCCGTCGGACGACCCAAAGCAGCGTCAGCCGGACATTGCTCTGGCGAGAGAAAGACTCGGTTGGGAACCCAAAGTGAGCCTGGAAGACGGATTGAAGGAGACGATCGGATACTTTCGCCGATCTCTCGATCTGAAATAACCGCATGAGAAGTCCGGTTCTGTTTCTGGTTTTCAATCGTCCGCAGACGACGCGTCAGGTGTTCGCGGCGATTCGCGCCGCCCGCCCCGCGAAGCTGTACGTCGCCGCGGACGGGCCGCGCGCCGGGCGGACCGCTGAGGCAAAGCTGTGCGAGGAGGTCCGCGCCACCGTCGCCGCGGTCGATTGGCCGTGCGAGGTCAAGACGCTTTTTCAAGAGCAGAATCTCGGCTGCAAGCACGGCGTTGCGGCGGGGATCACCTGGTTTTTCGAGCATGAGCCGGAGGGCATCATCCTCGAGGACGATGTCCTGCCGATCCCGACATTCTTTCAGTACTGCGACGAAATGCTCGAGCGCTACCGCGACGACCTCCGGATCGCGATGGTCGGCGGATGCAATCTTGCATCGACCCGGACGCACGGCGGCGACAGCTACTTCTTTTCGTATTACTGCAACATTTGGGGTTGGGCGAGCTGGCGGCGGGTCTGGCGGCATTACGATGCGGCGATGAGCCAATGGCCTGCGTGGCGCGACGGCGGCGGCCTTGCGAAGATATCCGGCGGCAGACCTTTTTTCGCAGCGTATTGGCGTCGCACGATGGACGCCGTCCACGGTGGAATGATCGATACCTGGGACTATCAATGGACTTTTGCGTGTTGGTTGCTCGGCGGCTTGACGATTCTGCCGGCAGTCAGCCAGGTCACTAATCTGGGTTTTGGGGCGGACGCAACTCACACCACCATGGACGCCCCCAACTACGTGCTGGCGTCGGGCGCGGAAAGCCTGCATTTCCCCTTGGTCCACCCTGCGAGGGTGGAGCGCGATTTGCAGGCGGACGCGTCGATTGGTTCCCGGGTGTTCGGCATCAATTGGCTGACCGCCGTACGCCGGCTGCTCACCGCGCCGGGTTTGAAGAGCATGTTTGAGTCGCTGAAAATCCTCATAAAACAATCGGCCCATTGAGTGCGCCGGAGCGACGGATGCGGCTTCTGATCGTCGAACCACACGACTCAGGCCACCATGCCCATTATGTGCGCTGGCTCGTGCAGGCCGCCGTGCGGAAGCGTTGGAACGTCGTGATCGCGACCACTTCCGCGGCGCTGTCCCATCCGTTGCTGAAGACGATCGCTGCCGATTTTGCGGGTGTCGACACGCATCTCATCGAAGGCTTCCCCGCCATCGACGGACCAGAGTCGCGGGCATTACGGCTGTTGCGCAGGGAGTTCAGCTACTGGCGAATATTCCGCGCGCTGGCCGCCGAGATGCGTGCCAGGAGTGCAATCGACGCGGCCGTCCTGCCGTATGTCGACTATTGTTTCCATGTTCTGTCGATTCTGGGTTCGCCGTTCGGCGCCTTACCCTGGTGCGGCATATCGATGAGATTGCAAGTGATGCAGCGCACGGACACGGGCGCCCCCTGGTTGCCGTTCAAATGGCGGATCGCAAGGCGCATCCTGCGGGGCGCGGCTCTGCGGGCGCTGTTCGTGATAAACCCCTCCATACAGGATCTGCCGGCGCGCTGGTTGCCGCGGGCGCTGCTGGCGAAATTGCAATATTTGCCCGATCCGGCAGAGCCTCCGGCACGCGGCTCGCGCGGCGAATCCCGCAGCTCATGGCGCATCCTCGATGCTCAAATCGTGATCCTGGTGTTCGGCTCGCTCGATGCACGCAAGGGAATCGACTCGCTGCTTGCTGCCGTGACCTCGCGCGCGCAATTCGACAATTGCGTGATCCTGCTGGCAGGCAAGCTATCCGAGGACGTTCGCGGGCAGCTTCGCCGTGAACCATCTTACGTGTCGCTGGTCGAAATGCGCCGTCTGATAGTGATCGACCGTGTTGTGACGGATGATGAGCTGGATTCTGTGTTTGCCGCCGCCGATATAGTCTGGGTCGGGTATCGCAGCCACGCTTACATGAGCGGCGTGCTGGCGCTTGCCGGGCGTGCCGGAATAGCCGTGCTCGGGACCTCCGAGGGCGAAATCGGCCGCTTGATTGCCAAGGAGCGGATCGGGGCCGCCGCGCGCATCGATCGGCCGGCGGAAGTCGTTGCGGCATTGAGTTCGATGCTCGATGTCCGTACCAGGCTCGAAATGGGACAACGGGCAAGCGCCGCTTTCGCGGGCCATACGACCGAAGGTTTTGGCGACCGCGTCATGGCGGTGCTGGGCGGATGAATATTCAGACGAATGTGCAGAGTTCGAATCCGCGCCGCGCCGCGTACGTGCGGCGGACCGCGCAGCGCGGAGCGCTGTTGTTCGCGTTGGCGCTGTTTGGTTATCCGGTGGTGGGCAGCATCATCTCGCTGATGCAGGTCGACAGCCGGACACTTTCCATTCCGTTTCGGATGGGTGTTGCACTTTTCAGCGTGTGGATGATCCTGTTTTCGCGGCGCGCCCGTATCGACGGCCTGCGCAAGGTGATGCTGGCGATATGGTTTTTGTACATCATCCGGCTGCTGCATGACTGGCTCGGACCCAATCTACAGGGGGCCGACTACGCATTGCAGTTTTTCATAGCGTCGGCGGTATTGCCGGGTTTCGCGCTGATGAAAGCGCAGTGTTTCGAGCCGCGCCGGTTCGCTCTGGTGGCTTTCCTGGTCGCGAGCGCCGGTGCATTGATGGGCTTGTTCGCGGGACTGTTCGGCGGCGCCGATGTCACGGAAGGAGGCGTCTCCGGCCGCTTGTCGCTGTCGGCGCTCAATCCGGTATCTCTGGGGGAGCAGGCGACCGCCGCGATTCTTTGCGGCATTGTGTTGTGGCGCGATTCGAGAAGCCTGGGCCGGCTGCTGTTGGCGGGTACCTTCGTCCTGTTGATGACGTGCCTGGTGTTGACCGGTTCGAAAGGGCCTCTGCTGCAGCTCCTGGCGTGCCTCGGACTCTGGGCAATCCGCCGCGGCCATGTATTGAAACTTGGCGTGTTCGGATTGCCGGTGCTCGCCTGGTTCGTCCTTTCAAGCGGCAATCCACTGGCGGACCGGTTGGCGGACGCGGGCGAGGATAGCTCAACTGTGGACCGTGTGGTCATGATCAGCGACAGCATCGATCAGATTGAAGGTTCACCCATCATCGGTAGCGCATTCGTCGAATTGAACTCGGGCTTTTATCCCCACAATATATTCGTCGAAGCGGGTTTGGCTTTCGGCCTGCCCGTGGCGCTGGTCTTTGCGGGCATGATCGCAGTCGGAATGCGCCGGGCTTGGAAGACACTCAGGACCGGCAATGACCTGCTCGGATTGCTGTTCTTCCAGGGCCTGATAGACGCCACGTTGGCCGGATCGATATACGGAATGATCGAGCTGTGGGTGCTCTTGGCGATGCTGCCCGGGCCGACGCGCAGGGCGCTGGCTGTCGCGGGCCCGGAGCGCGCGCCCGGTGCGGCGCCGTTATCGTCCGCGGTCCCCTGATATTCGAGAGCAGCCGTGCCGGATCTCGCCCCCATCGTCATTTTCATTTACCGGCGTCCGCAGCATTTACGTACCACCCTGGACAGTCTTTCGCGGTGCAATGGTTTCGAGCACAGTAGGATCATCGTATTCGGCGACGGCCCGAAGTCGCCGGCGGACCGGGACGCCGTGGCGGCGACGCGGCGGACAGCCGAGTCGCTGCTCGGTGCGCGCGCCGAATATCATTTTCGAGATTCGAATGCCGGTTTGGCGGAGTCGATCATCAGCGGGGTGTCCGAGGTCACACGCCGTTTCGGCCGCGCGATCATCTTGGAGGATGATCTCTTGTTGTCCCCGAACTTCATCGACTACATGAATGCGGCGCTGAACCGTTATGCGCGCGAGGACCGGGTGCTGCAGATTTCGGCGCAGCTGTTCGCCACGCCCGAATTCATCGGGCGCGACACGGCGCTGTTCCTGCCGTTCACGACATCGTGGGGGTGGGGTACGTGGCGCCGCGCGTGGGATCTGTTCGACCCGTCGGCCGCCGGTTGGGAGCAGTTGCAGCACGACGCGCGTCTGCGCCACAGATTCAACCTCGACGGCGGCTACGACTTCTCCACGATGCTCGAGCGGCAGATGGCGGGACTCGGCGACTCTTGGGCGATTCGCTGGTATTGGAGCGTCTTTAGAAACGATGGCGTGGTCTGTTTCCCTCCGGTATCACTCGTCAAGAACACCGGCTTGGACGGTTCGGGAACTCATGGCCGCGGTTTGCTGCGGCGATTCAACAGCGAAGATGCGCTGCGGCCGATCCAAAAAATCGAACTGCCCGATCAAGTCGCGGTCGCAGAGCAAGATTTTCGTTTCATGAAAAAGGCAATGTGGCGGCACAACGGCGGCCATGTCGGGAGCCTCATCGACGGCCTGCGGCGCCGGCTCTTCGTGCTGACCGGGAAACACATGTGATCGGATGTACACAGCGGATCGGCGGCGGCGTATATTAGCCGCGCATATTTCAACCAGGACGCATATTGAAGACATTCTTCCCGGTTTCGCAACCTTCGATCGGCGACAAGGAACTGGCCTACGTGACGGATGCGGTCAGGTCAGGATGGGTTTCGTCGATCGGCAAGTACATCGAACAATTCGAAACCATGTTCGCGCAGTTTTGCGGCAGCCGCTACGCTCTTGCCGTCAGCAACGGAACCACGGCGCTGCACCTCGCTCTGGTGAGCGCCGGTATCGCCGCGGGCGATGAAGTCATCATTCCGGACCTGACATTCGTCGCCACCGCCAACGCGGTCGCCTATACCGGTGCGAAGGTGGTTCCGGTCGATATCGACGCATCCACGCTGTGCATCGACCCGCGCGCCATCGAGCGGGCCATCACGCCGCGCACGCGCGCCATCATTCCCGTGCATCTCTACGGGCACGCCGCGCAGATGGATGAGATCATGGCGATCGCGGAACGGCGGCGCATAGCGGTCTTGGAAGATGCCGCCGAGGCGCACGGTGCTGAATTCAACGGACGGCGGGTTGGTTCGATCGGGGATTGCGGCATCTTCAGTTTCTACGGCAACAAGGTCATCACCACCGGCGAGGGCGGCATGTTGACGACCGATGACCGGGATATCTATTTGAAGGCAAAGCTTCTGCGCGATCACGCGATGAGCACGGAACGGCGATATTGGCATACGGAGGTCGGCTTCAACTACCGGATGACCAACATGCAGGCCGCCCTTGGGGTCGCTCAGATGGAGCGCATCGATGAATTTCTGCAGAAGCGCCGGCAGGTGATGCAGTGGTATCGAAACTTCCTCGCGCAAGTCCCCGCGGTCCGCCTGAACGAAGAGCGATCAGGCACCAGGAACGCATACTGGATGGTGTGCCTGGAGGTCGCGGACATGACCGAAGCTGCGCGCGCGGACTTCATGAGCAGGCTGCGCGACCTGGGCGTCGATACGCGTCCGTATTTTTATCCGGTATCGGACATGCCCATGTACGAGCCGGCGCACACTCCGATCGCTCACGCCGTCTACCCGCGCGGAATCAATCTGCCGTCGTACACGGATCTTTGCGAAAACGACGTGCGCGAAATTTGCGATTCGGTAAAATCCGTGCTCGGGCAGCCGGCCGCGCGCGCCGCTCACTGAAGCGCGCGTTCGTATGTTCTGACGGTTTCATCGACCGCACGGTCCCAGGAAAAGCGCTGCGCCCTGTTGATTCCCCGCGCGATGAGCTCCGCACGGCGGTCGGCGGACTGCACGGCGCGCAGCGCTTCGGCAACGACCATCGGATCCTCGCTGCTCAGCAGGATCGCCGCGTCGCCCACGACTTCCGGAATGCTCGACGCGTCGGTGGCGATAACCGGACATCCGCACGCCATCGCCTCCAGGGGCGGGAACCCAAATCCCTCGCAGCGGGACAAATATGCCAGCGCGGTCGCGCTGCGATACAGGTCGCGCAGCATCTCATCGGTTGGAGATGCGAAGACCCGATAACGGCCCGCAAGGTGCGCATTCAACAAAACGATCTCGGCGCTCGACAAGGTCCTTCCGCCGACGATGAACAGCTGCAGGTTCGGTATCAGTTGCACCGATAGCACGGTCAATCGAAAATTCTTGTAGCGCGCGCGGCTGCCGACGAACAAGGCATATGCGCCGGGCGGCTTCGGTTCGTCGCCGCCGGCCGCCCGGCGAAAATCCGCGGAAACTCCGTGATACACGACATGACATCGGGAATCATCGATGTGCGGGTAGAAGCGCAGCAATTCCCGTTTGGTCGCATCGGATGGGCAGATGATCTGTTGCGCGTGCATGATTGCGCGGCGCATCTTGCGCTGGTGCAGCCACGCCATCGGTCCCGAGAAGTAGCGCTGATATATGAAATCGTGAACCGTGCAAACTTGCGGAATATTCAGCCTGCCGGGAACCCGGTAGTAGCTGCTGTGCCACAGGAATCCCTTGTAGTCATCGCGCAGTCTCGGGCCGAAGAAACGGCCGGCCTGGCGCGGGATGTAGTCATGTCTGTGGACGTTCGGCCTGCCGCTCGCCATCTCGAGCAACTTGCGGCCGAATTTGTTGGTTGTGTTCGGATCGGCAAACAGCGTCAGGTCCCAATCCGTGTATCGAAGCGCGAGGTTGGACACGAGCTCATACCAATATCTGGAGATTCCGCCGTCCTGCTGAAGATCGAAGATCGTCGAGTCGAGAAACAACCGACGTTTGCGCGGCGGCGCACTCATCTGCAATGGCTCGCGCGCGCCGCAGAGGCGCCGCGTCGCACAGCGCCCGCCACGGCGTTCATTCGACTAGAATCGGGTTCCTTCCCAGGTATTTCTGCGCATTTAGACATCGCTTACTTGAGCAGGTGCATGACGTCGGCTGGAATTATATGACCGTACAATAGGGTGCGCGGTCGGCAATTGTCCACTACAAACTGGCGCAGGCAATATGTCACGGTGGATGCCTCTTCGAGCCACCATCCTGGGGCGCCCGCAGTGCTTCGAAATCCTGCCATACACCTCGCGCCGGCAAGAGACGCATGGCGGCGCCGACCAGGCGCAGCGCGTGCTTTTGCAGAAGGCATTTGAGCAGGAGCCGCTTCGAGCGGCCCGCCAACCCGGGTTTGAGCAGCAGGATATGGCCGGAACAGATCAAGAGCTCGTAACCATAGGTCGAAGCGATCAACCGCAGGGCCTCAACGCTGTAGAAAAACACGTGTTGGCCGGTCTCGGGCGACAAATACCACCAGTCCGGCCCCTGACCCTGGAAAATCGCCGTGGATGCCAATACCGCAGGAATGTTCGATCCGAGCAGCGCCCGGAAATCCTCACGCGGATTTTCGAAATGTTCAAAGACCTCAAAAGCCAGCAGAATCCTTGCCTGTGATAGACTCTGTGCCACAAAGTTGGGGGCATAGCTCGCCTTGGCATACTTGTCGTAGACCAGGCAATTCACGCGATAATCTCGAAGCAAACGGCACAGCAGTCCGTCGCCGCCGCCAAAATCGACCAGGTCGTTGAGCCGCAAAATGCGCGCGACGGCATAGGCAGCCGCGAGATTGACCAGCGTGCGCTGGGCGGCGCCGGTGTCCAACTTCGCGAGGCTGTTGGTATATGCTTCGCCAATCCAATACGGACGTTCGGTCTGCAATGAGAGACATTCGGCGCAACGCAAGTAATTTACCGCGTACTTCTCGAGGACCTGCAATCCGAAGATGCGCCGCAATGCGCCGCCGCAAAGCCGGCAGCGGTCCGCAGGCGCAGCCGCGCCTATCGGCTGGTCGGGCACGGGCAGTCCGAAGAAATTGCGACGCTTCTTGTCAACCGATCTGCGGCCGTTGCGTTGCTCACAGACCGGCGCTTAACCGTGGAACAAAAATCGTGGCCCGGAGCCTCATAGAATCCTCGAGACCGGCCCTTGGCGGGCCGGCGGCCATGCCACCATGAGCCGTGTCGGTATCGTGGCCATGTCCAGACCGGCGCTTGGCGGAACATTTCAATATACCTTATCCATGATCGATGCCCTTAGCCGGGTCAAAAAAAACTCCTACACGATCTTCACGGATGCAAATAACCACGCGTACGACGACCTGGGGCTGCCTGTTCAGCGGCTGCCGTCATTGGGCAAGACTGTCCTCGAGTTTCTGCGCATACGCGCGCTCCCCGGCGACGGCGGCGGACTTTTCGCCGATGTCGACAAGGTCATCGCGCCGATTTACTCGACCCGCCTGCTCGCGTCGCGCAAGCCATTCTTGTTCACCCTCCACGATCTGCAAGACAAATATTATCCGCAAAATTTCAGCTATGCGCAGCGCCGCTGGCGGGATTTCGTCAACAAGTCGCTGAGCGGCACCGCCCGGGGAATCATCTGCGAATCGACCCACGTAAAGCACGACATTCAGAAGTTCCTGCAGGTGGACCCGGGCAAAATCAGCGTCATTCCGGCGCCGCCGGTTTCGGCTTTCCTGCCGGAACACACCGACTCCGCCGAATTTCGCCGTGCCATGCAAGCCGTGGAGCTGCCGGAGCAGTATTTGTTCTACCCGGCGCAGTTTTTCGTGCACAAGAATCACCTGCGGCTCGTGGAGGCATTCGCCGAGGTGTTGAAGACCCAGCCCAACTGTCACCTGCTTCTCACCGGACAGCAGAAATATCAGTTCGCCAAAGTGATGTCGCGCGTCAGGGAATTGGGAGTGGGCGCGCGCGTGCGGCATCTCGGTTATGTCGACACCGACACCATGGCAGCCGTGCTGTCGCGGGCCACGGTGGTCGTTGTGCCGACCCTGTTCGAGAGCATCAGCATCCCCGTGTATGAGGCCTTCCGGATGGGCGTGCCCGTGTGTGCCTCCAATGTCGTCGCCCTTCCCGAGCAGATCGGCGACGCGGGTGTGTTGTTCGACCCATTTTCGGTCGATGACATGGCGCGCAAGATTTCCTCCCTGCTCGCAGATCCGGAATTGCGTGCCGAGCTGGTCCGCCGCGGCAAGGCGAGAATAGCCGGTCTCACCATGGACCGGTACGCCGGCGAATTGGCGGATCTTCTGGATCGCGTCGTTTGAGCGGCGATGAAGGTCTCAATCATCACCGCGGTCTACAACGGCGCGGATACCATCGCTGCGACGCTCGATTCGGTAGCCCGCCAGGATCATGCCGAAATCGAGCACATCGTGGTCGACGGGGCATCCAGCGATGCCACGCTGTCGACGGTGGCAGCGCATGGACGGCGGGTGGCGCGCATAATCTCGGAGCCCGATTCGGGCGTATACGATGCATTCAACAAGGGGTTGCGCGCCGCCTCCGGCGAAGCGATCGCCTTCCTCAATTGCGGCGATAGCTACTCTTCGACTGCGAGCCTGTCGACCATGGTGTCCGAGCTGTCGCGCGACGGCACGCAGGCCGTGTTCGGCGATGTATGGATTGTCGATGCCGAAGATCCCTCGCGCGTCGTCAGGCGCTATTCCTCCAGGCGGTTTGCGCCGCGCAGAATGCGATGGGGTATCATGCCGGCCCATCCGACCCTGCTCCTGCGGCGCGATGTATATCGAGCAGCCGGCGAATATGACACGCAATTTCGAATCGCCGGAGACTATGAATTCTGCCTGCGTGCGTTCGCTCTGCGCGCCACACGCTATCGGTACATTTCCGAAGCGCTGGTGAGGATGCCGCGCGGCGGCTTGAGCAACCGCGGCTGGCGCAGCAAGCTGCAAATCACACGCGAAATGCAGCTCGCGTGCGCGAAACATGGGGTGCGAACCAACTTCGCGATGCTATCGTTGCGATTTCCGCTGAAAATGCTCGAATTGATCTAACGGGGGGAGGCATGTTCCGACTATTCGTGCGTGGGGCGGTCATCGCCGCGCTGCTGGGCGCAGCCACGTGCGCCCTGGCGGCGGGGCAGTCCCCGCAGGGCTTCATGGTTTTCGACGGATTGTTGTATCGGAACAAGCCGGACCTCGCGCCCCTGGGGATGCCGAGAATCCTGCAGATAAATCAACCGAGCGGTTCCGCAGACAAGCTCGACGAGGCCAGCGTGCGCGCGAGGCTGGCGACGCTGCACGATTTCACGGGGGCGCTGTTCCTGGACTATGAAGACTGGCCCACCAGCGGCGTTGCCGCGGACGTGGGCGCCCGCAACATTGCTTTCTACAACCGCGTCACCGAAATCGCCCGCGAAATGGCGCCGAAGGCCACCATCGGCTACTACGGCGAGTTTCCGTGCCGCAACTACTGGGGACCGGTGTCGGGAGATCATAAAAAAATCGCCGACTGGAAGGAGTGCAACCGGCGCGGCGAACCGGTCGCGAGCCGCGTGGACGTCGTGTATCCCTCGCTCTACACGTTTTATAATGATCAGAAGTCCTGGGACATATATGCAAGGGCCATGATCGAAGAGGCGCGGCGTTACCGCAAACCCGTGTATGTCTTTTTATGGCCGGAATTCCACGTCAGTAATCCGCTGCTGCGAAACACCGAGATCCCCAGGCAATTTTGGCGGCACCAGCTCGATTTCTGCAGGGGGTTGGCCGACGGCGTGGTCATCTGGGGCGGCTGGAACGAGGAATGGCGGGAGGACGCGCCTTGGTGGATCGAAACCAAAGCCTTCCTGGCCGCGAACCGACATTGAGGAGTGATGCGGTATTGGTGACGGGGTCGAACGGGTTTGTCGGCTCGCATTTATGCGCGGCTCTGGCCGCAAACGGGCGACGTGTGGTGGCCGTCAGCCGTCGCGACTTGCCCGGCAACCTCCCTGGCGAGGTCGGCAACAGGCGGCTGCGGTTGCTGTCGGACCAAGCCGGATGGCAGGCTGCCCTCGAGTCGATCGACTGCGTCGTGCACCTGGCCGCACACGTTCACGTGATGCGCTCGGTCGGCGATTCCGACGCCGTGTTCCATGAAGTGAATGTGCGCGGCACGCAGTTCGTGGCCGAGCAGGCGGCGCAGGCGGGCGTCCGCAGAATGGTTTATTTGAGCACGGTGAAGGTCAACGGCGAGGGCAGCGCCCTCTCGAGGTATCGCGCCGAGGACACTCCGCAGCCGTCGGATTCCTACGCACGGTCAAAAATGCAGGCCGAGGAAGCGCTGCGGCAAGCGGCGCTGCGCACCGGCATGGAACTGGCCATCATTCGACCGCCGCTGGTGTACGGGCCGGGCGTGCGCGCCAATTTTCGCCGGCTGCTGCAGTTGACGGCGCTCGGCCTGCCGCTGCCGCTGCGCTCCATCGAGAATCGCCGCAGCTTCATCAGTGTTTGGAATTTGGTAAATTTCATCGAGCTGTGCACGAGCCATCCGGGCGCGGGCGCCGGCACGTGGCTGGTTTCGGACGGTGAGGACCTATCGACACCGCAGCTTCTGCGGAAGATCGCGGCATTCATGCACAAGCGCGCGCGCCTGTTCCCGTTCCCGCCGCGATTGCTGATGCGCTTCGCGGGCATGATCGGCATGGGCGCTGAAATGAGCCGGCTCTGCGATTCATTATTGGTCGACTCCGCCCCGGCCGCCGAGCTGCTCGGGTGGAAGCCGATCGTCGGAGTGGATCTTGGGTTGGCGCGCACGGTGCATGCGTTCCAGGAAGAACTCCGCCGATGAATGCGTGCAGCAAGTGGCTGGCCGTTGCGGCGTTCGCGATTGCAATCTTCGGGACCGGTGCCATGCGCCGCTATGCAATACGCAAGAACATGCTCGACGTTCCCAACAGCCGCAGTTCGCACGCCGCTCCGAAGCCGCGGGGCGGCGGCGTAGCCATTGCCGCCGCCTTTTTCGCAACATTGACCGGAATCGCGGCCGTCACGAACCTCGGGGCCGCGCTGCTGGCCGCGCTGCTGCTCGGCGGCGCCACGATCGCAGGCGTCGGCTGGCTCGACGACCGCCGCACCTTGTCGGCGGGCGTGCGTTTCGCAGTGCATATCGCGGCAGCCGTGGGCGTGGTGCAGCTCATCGGCACCATGCCCGAAGGCTGGATGGCCGCATGGGGCCTGCACGGCGCCTGGATCGGATTTTGCGTCGCCGTGGTGGCGCTGCTTTGCATGACCAACGTGTTCAATTTCATGGACGGAATCGACGGGCTCGCGGCGGGGCAGGCCGCGTTCATGTGTCTCGCCGGCGCATGGCTCACCTGGCATCGCAGCGCAGATGCCGGGATGGCGGGGGCGTGGTTGTGCCTGGCCGGCGCCAGCCTGGGATTTCTGGCCTGGAATCTGCCGCCGGCGCGAATTTTCATGGGCGACGTCGGCAGCGGCTTTCTCGGGTTCACGATCACGGCTCTCGGCTTGGCGACGATTCAGCGGGATGGAATGCCGATCGAAGTCTGGGCGATTTTAGGCGGCGTATTTTTGGTGGACGCAACCATAACGCTCGCAAGACGCATGTTGCGCGGCGACCGCTGGCTGCAAGCGCACCGCTCGCACGCCTACCAAAGGCTGGCGCGACGCTGGAATGGGCATCGGCCCGCGACTGCGCTGGCCATGGCCATCAATGTTTTTTGGCTGCTGCCGTGGGCGGTGGCCGTCGCGAGAACGCCGGCGGATGCCCGGTGGATGCTCGCCGCAGCCTTGAGTCCGCTTGCGGTACTGGTGTTGCTCGCCGGGGCGGGCTCGCGCGAGAGTTAAGTTTCGGAACCCTGCGCGCGCATTCCGTATTATCCTAGTTCGGTTGTGTGCTGAGGTTTTCAGCACCGATCGAACCGGAGGTGGCTTTGGCGAAGACGGCGTTGATCACAGGGATAACCGGTCAGGACGGGGCTTATTTGGCAGAATTCCTCCTGGCACAAGGCTATGAGGTTCACGGCGTCAAGCGCCGCGCTTCCTCGTTCAACACAGACCGTATCGACCACCTGTACCAGGATCCTCATGAGTCCAACGTACGCCTCAAGCTGCATTACGGGGATTTAACCGACTCGACCAACCTGATCCGGATCATTCAGGAGGTTCAGCCCGACGAAATATACAACTTGGCGGCGCAGAGTCACGTGGCGGTGTCTTTCGAGACTCCCGAATATACCGCCAACTCCGATGCGATAGGCACGCTGCGCATTTTGGAGGCCATCCGCATTCTCGGCCTGGAGAAGAAATCCCGCTTCTACCAAGCATCGACATCGGAAATGTTCGGCAAAGTCCAGGAGATACCGCAACGCGAGACGACGCCGTTCTATCCGCGCTCTCCCTACGGCGCCGCCAAGGTCTATGGTTATTGGATCACGGTGAATTACCGGGAGGCTTACGGCCTGTACGCCTGCAATGGCATTCTTTTCAATCACGAATCGCCCATGCGCGGCGAGACTTTCGTGTCGCGCAAGATCACCCGGGCATTGACGCGTATCAAGGTCGGACTGCAGCAGTCGCTGCACCTCGGCAACCTCGATTCGCGGCGCGATTGGGGTCATGCGCGCGACTACGTCCGGGCACAATGGCTCATGCTGCAGCAGTCCGAGCCCGAGGATTTCGTCATTGCAACAGGCACACAGTATTCGGTTCGGGATTTTGTCGTTGCCGCAGGGGCAAATCTCGACATGAAGATCGAATGGCACGGCGAGGGGGTGGACGAGACCGGCGTCGACGCTGCGACCGGCAAAACGCTGGTGCGTGTCGATCCTCGCTACTTTCGCCCCACGGAAGTGGAGACACTGCTCGGCGATGCCACCAAGGCACGGTTGAAACTGGGCTGGACCGCAGAGGTCAGCTTCCAGGAATTGGTTGCGGAAATGGTGGCGTCGGATCTGAACTCGGCGCAGCGCGATGCGCTGGTAGCCAAAGAGGGTTACCAGGTTTACAGCCATCACGAGTAATACGCCGGTGCAACTCACGCAAGATGCACGAATCTATGTGGCCGGTCATCGCGGACTGGTGGGCTCGGCCGTCGTCCGGGCGCTGCACAAACAGGGTTACGGCAACCTGGTGACGCGCACGCATAGCGAATTGGATCTTACCGATCAGAAGGCCGTGCACGATTTCTTCGACTCCGAGCATCCCCAGGCGGTCATCATGGCCGCAGCGCGCGTCGGCGGCATCCATGCCAACAATTCTCGTCCCGCGCTGTTCATTCGCGACAACCTTCTGATCCAGGACAATGTCATCGATGCCGCGCACCGTTCCGGAGTCGCCAAGTTCGTGTTCCTGGGATCGAGTTGCATTTATCCCAAGCTCGCGCCGCAACCCATCAAGGAGGATTATCTGCTGACCGGCCCGTTGGAACCCACCAACGAATGGTACGCAATTGCCAAAATCGCCGGTGTCAAGATGTGTCAAGCCTATCGGCGCGAATTCGGCTTCAACGCGATCTCGCTGATGCCCACCAACCTGTACGGTCCCGGCGACAATTTCGACTTGCAAAACTCCCACGTGCTGCCGGCTTTGATCCGCCGCTTTCACGAAGCGAAGGTTCGCGGTGACCCGAGCGTGACCATCTGGGGCTCGGGCACGCCGCGCCGCGAGTTTCTGCACGTCGACGATCTCGCGGACGCGGTTTTGTACCTTTTACACAATTATGATGCGGAGCCCATCGTCAACATCGGTTGGGGCGAAGATGTGACCATCCGCGGACTCGCGGAAATCGTGATGTCGGTCATTGGCTACAAGGGCGCTGTGGCGTTCGACACCACGAAACCGGATGGAACGCCGCGCAAGTTGTTGGACGTGACCCGGCTCACCAACCTCGGATGGAGAGCGCAAATTGCGCTCGAGAGCGGCATCGCCGCAACTTATGCCTGGTTCATGGAACATTCCGCCGATGCGCGACTCTAGATCCGAAGTGGCGTGGTCAACGTCTCGCCCGCGGGCGCGTTGAGCACATTGACTCCGGTTACATTAACTCCACGTAAAGTTGCGGCGCCACGCCGCTTGGTTGGTTAAATTCGGTACACTGTGCGGTAGGGATAAAAACACATCCTTGGCGCTCATAGCCGGCCTGGGAATGCGCGTCAGGGAGGCTGAAATTGGGTTTCAGGACTGTGGAAAAGACCGATGACTTTGCACGGCAAACCGTTGAGTTGCCGGGCCCGGTGAAGCGCATCATCGCGTTTTGCGCGGATTCGGTGATGATGCCGCTGGCGCTCTGGGCCGCCATCAGTCTCAAGGCCGGTTACCCCTCATTCTCGCTGAGCGATTGGCCGGGCTACGCCGCAGCCGTTGCCATCAGCATCCCGATCTTCGTACGCATGGGTCTGTACCGCGCCGTCATCCGATTTCTGGGACACAAAGCGGTGGTCGCCGTGGCATTCGCGGTGGTCCTGAGCGGTGTTTTGCTGGGCGTCTTGGGTCTGTTGCTCGGAGTCAAGGCACTGTCCTTCAGCGTGGTGACGATTTACTCGTGCCTGACGCTCCTGTATGTCGCGGGATCGCGATTCGTGGTCCGCTACTATCTGCTGACACGCTACATTCAACCGACAGTCGCCCGGGTGGCGATCTATGGCGCAGGCGACGCCGGGGCACGTCTATGCACCGCACTGTCGACGACCCGCGCATATGATCCATTGGTCTTCATCGACGACAAAAAGAGCCTGCACGGGCGCATGGTAAATGGCACCAAGGTCTATCCGCCCGAACAGCTGCCGATGTTGATCAAAGACCGTCACATCGACCGGATTTTGCTTGCCTTGCCGTCGTTGACCAGGCGCCGGCGTCGGGAAATCCTGAGTTCTCTGGAACCTCTTGGCGTGCACGTGCAGACGGTGCCGGAGTTCGAACAGCTGGTGACCGGGAATGCAACGGTGGGCGACATCCGCGAGGTGGATGTCTGTGATTTGTTGGGACGTGATTCGGTACCCCCCAAGGCCGGTCTGTTCGATGCCTGTATCCGCGATCGGGTCGTGATGGTCACCGGGGCCGGCGGGTCAATCGGTTCCGAGCTGTGCCGGCAGATCATCGGCCTGGCGCCCAAGAGGTTGGTCCTGTTCGAAATGTCCGAGCTGGCCCTGTACAACATCGAGCGCGAACTGCGGACTTTCGCCGATCAACATGCGCTGTCGGTCGAACTGGTCGGCCTCATCGGCAACGCGCATCACAAGTATCGCTTACGTGACATCCTGCAGGCATACCGGGTGCAGACCGTGTACCACGCCGCTGCCTACAAGCACGTGCCGATCGTCGAGCAGAATGTGATCGAAGGAATTCACAACAATGTGATCGCCACGTGGTACGCGGCCGAAGCGGCGCACGAAACCGACGTCGACACCTTTGTCCTGGTGTCGACCGACAAGGCCGTAAATCCCACCAATGTCATGGGTGCAACCAAGCGTTTCGCGGAGATCGTCCTGCAAGGCCTGCATCGGCGCGGGAGCAAGACGAGGTTTTGCATGGTGCGATTCGGCAATGTGCTCGCCTCGTCGGGTTCCGTGGTGCCGCTGTTCAATGAGCAGATCAAGGCAGGCGGTCCGGTCACGGTGACTCATCCGGAGGTGATCCGCTACTTCATGACCATCCCGGAGGCCGCCCAGCTCGTCATCCAGGCCGGTTCGATGGCGCAGGGCGGCGACGTGTTCGTGCTCGACATGGGCAAGCCGGTTCGCATCGACGACCTGGCGCGGCGGATGATCAACCTGATGGGATTGACGGTGCGTGACGAGCAACACCCCGATGGCGATATCGAGATCTCGTATACCGGCCTGCGGCCGGCGGAGAAGCTGTACGAGGAATTGCTGATCGGCAACAATGTCACGGGCACCGAGCATCCCATGATTCTGCGGGCCATCGAGCACTCCTTGCCCTGGGAGCGCGTTCAATCGCTGCTCGAAGAGATATTGGTGGCAATGAGCCGGTTTGACTGCCATCGGGCCCTGCATTTGCTGGGGGAGGTCGTCGAGGAGTACAAGCCGGCCCCCGAATCGCACGATCTGGTGTGGGCGCGCCAAACCGCCATGACCGTCGACGACCGCAAAGTCACCAGTCTCAAACCCCGCCGCATTGTAAGAAACACCGGACCCACCGATACTGCCCATCCTTAAGCGGGCATACGCCCAGGGCCAGGAGGTGTGGCTGTGTCAAACGGAAGTATTTTGGTCACCGGCGGTGCCGGGTATATCGGCAGCCACGTGGTGCGTCAGTTGGGCGAAACCGCTGAAAAGCTCATTGTCCTGGACAATCTCGGGCGGGGCTTCAGGCAGGCGGTGACCGCCGGCGAGTTGGTGGTCGGCGACGTCGGCGATTACGCGCTCGTATCGGCGCTTTTGGCGCAACACCGGGTCGACACCGTCATGCACTTTGCCGCACATACGATCGTACCGGAGTCGGTGGCTCACCCGCTCAAGTACTACGGCAACAACACCTGCTCCACGCGCGCCCTGCTGCAGGCCTGCCTCGAGAACAACGTCCGAAACTTTGTGTTTTCGTCCACTGCCGCGGTCTACGGCATGCCGGACCAGGGCTACGCCGATGAGGATTCACCGACGCGTCCCATCAATGCCTATGGGACCTCGAAACTCATGAGCGAATGGATGTTGCGCGATGTCGCCGCGGTGAGCGCGCTGCGCTACGTGGCCCTGCGATATTTCAATGTCGCGGGATCCGATCCCGGCGGCAGGATCGGTCAAGCGACGCAAGGCGCCACTCTGCTCACCAAGGTCGCCTGTGAGGCCATGGTCGGAAAGCGCCCGCACGTGTCCGTGTTCGGCAGCGATTACCCGACTCCGGACGGCACGGGCATGCGGGATTACCTGCATGTCGAGGATCTTGCGGCCGCGCATTTGAACGCGCTCGACTATCTGCGCCGCAACGGCAAATCGGTGACCCTGAATGTGGGTTACGGGCACGGTTACTCGGTTCGCGAAGTGTTGCGCATGGTCGAGTCGGTCGGCGGCAAGCCGCTGGTGATTCGCGAGGAGGCGCGGCGCGCCGGCGACCCGGCATACCTGGTCGCGCGCGCCGATCGCATCCGCGCGGAACTCGGCTGGCAGCCGCGCTACGACGACCTGACTGCGATCGTGACCCACTCGCTGGCGTGGGAGCGAAAATTGTTGCGCGAGCCCTGGGTGTGACCGGCGGCGGGTCAGCGCACGAATCGCCGCAGCCAAGGCACCAACACCTCGAAGCTGAAGCCGTTGGTCGGGTACAAATCCGATATGAACGCGTGGGTTTCTTCGGCAGTGGCGGTAAGTTGCAAGCCATTGATGGCCAGGAACGTGTAGGTCGCCGCAAACGCGGTGCGCTCGTTGCCGTCTATGAACGGGTGGTATTGGGCGAGGCTCTCCCACAGCGCTGCCGACTCTTCGATCAGATCGAGATAATGGCCGGTCTTGGGCCGAAACAGCGCGGCCTCCAAGTGTCCGGAACCGCGCATGCCGGGGCGCCCGCCGTAGCGCGCCAATTGATCGGCGTGAACGGCAAGTACTTCAGGCAACGTCAGGTAGTCCGTCATTTGGCCAACAGCCGGTAAAGCTCGGCGTACCTGTCGTGACTCGCGTGGTAGGCCTTCATCACGTGCTCGCGAGGGCGGGTGTGTTTGCGTTTTTCGATCAGATCGGCGAGCGCTTCATCGACCAGCGCTTGCAGCTGCCGGCCTTCGCTCTGCGCGAGCGCGCGAACCGCGGCGAGAATTTCCGAGGTCACTTGAGTGGCAAATTTCTCTTTGGCGGCAGACACGATATTCCTGCGGGCGATCCGAGCATCATGATACATCATGATGTATCATGATGCGTTCCTGAATCTAAACCGGTTGGACCATGCATTTCTACGTGAAGTGTCTTCGTTCGCTGATCGCAAAGGGGGTGCTGAGAACGGCGGACAGCGTGCTCGTCGTGGCCGGAGGCACAGCCGATCGCGCCTGCCTGCTCGAAGCGGGATTTCAGGATGTTCTGATTTCGAATTTGGATCATGAAGCGGGGGCGGCGGAGTATCAGCCGTTCCGCTGGATGTGTCTTGACGCAGAGAGGATTGCACTTGAGGATGCCTCATTCGATTGGGTGATGGTTCACGCGGGACTACACCACCTGAGCGTACCCGCAGCG
>Ga0181537_10001396_pt1 | contig 22355 bp, 23 predicted proteins | sample PEATcosm2014_Bin_39_FD_119765 | JGI IMG/M metagenome (GOLD analysis project Ga0181537, IMG submission 119765) | Peatland microbial communities from MTU Mesocosm Facility, Houghton, MI, USA - PEATcosm2014_Bin23_10_metaG | ecosystem: Environmental > Terrestrial > Soil > Wetlands > Peat | place... | reverse complement strand
GTCGTGGCGCAGGCGGTGAAGGCGCAGATCTACGAAGGCACAGTCGGCGAAGCCAACACCGCCACGGTGGAGCGGTTGGTCAAGGAAGCGAAGCGCGAGGCCATCGTCTCCGGCTGCGACGTGCTCATCGTCGATACCGCCGGCCGGTTGCACATCGACGACCAACTCATGGACGAGATGCAGTCGCTGAAAAAGCTGCTGAATCCGTCGGAGATTCTGTTCGTGGCCGACGCCATGACCGGACAGGATGCGGTCCGCTCGGCCGAAGAGTTCCACAAGAAGTTGTCGCTGACCGGCGTTGTCCTAACCAAGATGGACGGTGACGCCCGCGGCGGCGCGGCATTGTCGATTCGCCAGGTCACCGGCCAGCCCATCAAATTCATCGGCGTGGGCGAAAAATACGATGCGCTCGAACCGTTCCATCCCGACCGCATCGTCTCGCGCATTCTGGGCATGGGCGACATTTTGTCGCTGATCGAGCGCGCCGAATCGCAGATCGACAAGAAGAAGGCGCAGGAGATGGCCACCAAGGCGCTGACCGGCGACGGCTTCTCACTGGAAGATTTTCGCGACCAACTGCGGCAGGTAAAGAAAATGGGATCGATGAAAAACCTGATGGGCATGCTACCTTCGATCGGCCCGTTCTCCGGCTTGCAGAAGGCCGCCGATAACGTCGACGAGAAGCAGATCAACCGCGTCGAGGCCATCATCAATTCGATGACGTCGCACGAACGCAACCATCACGAAGTCATCAACGGCAACCGCCGCAAACGCATCGCCCGCGGCTCCGGGACGACCGTGCAGGAAGTGAACAATCTGCTTCGTCAATACGCGCAGATGAAAAAGATGTTCAAGCAGATGGGCAAGCCGAGTTTCGCGCGACGACTGGCGGGGATGAAGCTGCCGGGGATGTAAGTAACATGAACTTTCGGCGACGGACAGCGGGCTGGAGTAGCCTAATCGCGGGCATCGTGTTTATTTTGCTCGGCGCGTTCATATGTTTCCGAAGCTTAGAGAGATATTATTACGCCTACGGCCCAGCAACCGATGATCTGAATATGCGTCATATTCATGTGACGTGGGAAATCGAAGCTTGGGCCGTCACTGTGGCCTTCGTCGTCTCTGGCTTCATTCTTCTTAGGCTTGCCAAGACTCTAAATAGACCAAATTAGTACCGCCCATTGTCCGTCAGCCCTATTTCTATGAAATGGCGATCCCTCGAAGAATCGACTGCCACTTCGGATGTCCGTCCCCTGCGCGAGATATTCGCCGAGCGCAAGGAACTGATCGCGAGGTACGTGCCAGCTGAGACGCAGGCCATTCACGCACAGGCGGTCGCGGAACTCAAGGCTAGCCATCTCGCTGCGAATATTCTTCCCGTGGGCGCGACGGCACCCGCGTTCGAACTTCCCGACCACGATGGCAGAGTCGTTTCGTCTTCGGAGTTGCTCGCCAAAAGCAACCTCGTCCTCTGCTTCATCCGTGGGCGTTGGTGCCCGTTCTGCGTGGGGCAGATGGAAGCCATGAACCTCGTCCTACCGAAGATCGAGCAGTCTGGCGCGACGCTGGTCACCATTTCGCCGCAGACCGTGAAGCAGTCATTCTTCATGCACGATCAGCACAAGCTGCGTTTTCCGCTGCTGTCCGATGCGGGCAACAAAGTCGCGCGGCAGTTTGGGCTGACGTACCGCGTGCCGCCGCTTCAAGAGGCCGTCTACCGGCGGGCCTTCGTCAACCTGCCCTTCACCAATGGCGATGAAAGTTGGGAGTTGCCGATTCCGGCGACGTATATTGTCGAGCGCGACGGCACGGTTCTATACGCATCGGCAGATGAAGATTACACGGCGCGGCCCGAACCGGCGGAGATCGTGGAACTTCTCCAGGTCGCAGGCTGATTCCCGCGCGCCCCACCGCATCTTGTCATCCTGAGCAACGCGAAGGATCTATGTAACTTGTATGCGGTGAGGCGCTGCCAGCAAGTTGCATAGATCCTTCGCTTCGCTCAGGATGACAATTCACACTCAGATTGAAAGCTCATCTTTGAAAAGAAAACCCGGTCTACGCGATACACTGAATACTCATGCACTACATCTATGGCATCAATTCCGTGACTGAGGCGCTGAAGGCGCGCGGACGGGCGTTTGAGTGGATCGGCATGGCCAAGGAGCGCCATGACATCCGCCTGCAGCGGCTGATCGAAGATTGCCGGCGGCTCGGTGTGAACGTGCGTTTTCTGGAACGCACCGAACTCGACAAGCTGGCGGGCAACACCGCGCATCAGGGCGTGGTGGCCGTGACTTCGGCCAAGCAATACAACGATCTCGAAGATGTAATCAACGCGAAGCGCGCGGAATATTCCCTGCTGGTCGTGCTCGATGGCGTCGAGGATCCGCACAACCTTGGCGCAATTCTGCGCACGGCCGACGCCGCCGGCGCCAACGGCATAGTGATTCCCGAGCGCCGGTCGGCAAGCGTGACCGGCACGGTCACCAAAGTTTCGGCGGGGGCCAGCGAGCACATGCCGATCGCCAAGGTCACCAACATTGCCCGCACCGTGGAAGAACTGAAAGAGCACAATGTGTGGACGGTGGGCCTGGACGAACGCAGCAAGCAGACTTACTACGAAATGGACTACAACATGGACTGCGCGTTGGTTCTGGGCGGAGAAGGCAAGGGGCTGCACTATCTGGTGAAACGAAAATGCGACTTCCTGGTTTCGATACCGATGCTGGGCAAGGTTCCGTCGCTGAATGTTTCGGTCGCGGCGGCCGTGGTGCTTTTTGAAATCGTGCGGCAGCGACGCGCCAAAGTGCGACCAGAAGGCGCATCCAACAAGCGATGAAGTCCCGCAAAACGAATGCCGTTTTGAAGGCCTTGGGCTTCCTCTGCGTCCTCTGTGCCTCTGTGGTAAATTGTTTTTCTCTTTCTCTCGACCGCGAGGCTTTCAGCATCACCAACTATGACCTGAACGTTCAGGTTGAACCTGAGCAGCATCGCCTCGGCGTGCGCGGCAAGATCACGCTGCGGAACGACTCGCAGAGTCCACAGAAGATCGCGGTGCTGCAGATTTCATCTTCGCTCGACTGGCGATCGATCAAGGCTGGCGACAAACCACTGCAGTTCGTAACGCAGCCCTACACCTCCGACATCGATCACACGGGCAGCCTTTCTGAAGCGATCGTCACTTTGCCGCAACCCGTCGCGCCCCAAGGAATCATGGAACTGGAAATCGGTTACGAAGGCGTCATTACGCTCGATGCGACCAGGCTCACGCGCATTGACACGCCTGAGGTCGCGGCGGTCAGTTCGGATTGGGACCAGATCGACACGAACTTCACCGGCGTGCGCGGCGCGGGATATGTGGCGTGGTATCCGATCATGACCGAGGTTGCGAATCTTTCGGAGGGGAACAGTTTGTTCGAAGTCCTGGGGAGATGGAAACAGCGCGAAGCCGCCTCCAAAATGCAACTTCACGTCAGCATGTCGAGGGATGATGGCCAGTTGCAGGAGCTCATCGTCAACGAGTCGTCGTGCAAGTTGATGTACGAACAAATGGGAAGGTCTTCCGTTTACAAGGCAGATTGCGCCTATCAGGCGCTCGGTTTGCTCGCGCCTCTTTTTCTCACGGCAAACTTCCAAGTCGTGGAGCGGCCCAGCGTTGTGGTTCATTACCTGCAAGGCCACGACGTAGCGGCCACGAACTTCGCCGACGCCGCTGAAAAAGTCGCACCCCTCATCACCGAATGGTTCGGACCACAGCGCGAAAAGGCGAAAACCGCCGACCTTCCCGATCCGCATGCCGCGCCTTTCGAGAGTGGAGCGCTTTTGCTTACCCCGCTTTCCGATCCCGATTCCAGGCAGGCCGGTTTGGCCGCCGCGCATCAACTGACGCACGCTGCGTTTCTGTCGTTCCGTCCGTGGATCGAAGAAGGTCTGGCCCACTTCGCGCAGGCGCTCTATCTCGAACGCGAGAAAGGACGCGCCACCGCGCTCGATTACATGGGCCAGCACCGCTTCGCCTTCAGCGAAGTCAACGCGCAGACGACCGCGCCCCGGTCGGAAGATGAAGTAAACCGCTCGCTGGTCAACACGGCCAGCGAGGAACTTTACCGCGGCAAGGCGATGTACGTCTGGTGGATGCTACGAGACATGATTGGCGAGCCGGCGCTCAAGAAGGCGATCGCGAGCTACCGGCCTGAGCAGGACAAAGATGCAGTTTACATGCCGAAGTTGATCGCGGCACAAACCCAGCGCGATCTGGGCTGGTTCTTCGATGATTGGATCTACCGCGACCGCGGGCTGCCGGACTTCAAAGTGGAGTCGGTGTTCTCGCGCAAGACCACGACCGATGCCTTCATGCTCACCCTCACTCTCGATAATCTGGGCACGGCTGGCGCCGAGGTTCCCGTGATCATAAAATTCGTCGGCGGCGAAATGATGAGGCGGATGCTGGTTCAAGCCAAAAGCAAAACCGTGACTCGTGTGGAGGTCACGGCCGCGCCGTATGAAATCGTGGTCAACGACGGCAGCGTTCCGGAGAGCGACATGACCAACAATACGTTCAAGATTGAGACGACGGAGAAGTAGTCAGAGCTCACTCAATCGCAAAGACGGCATAAACCGTCGCGTCACTCTTGACTTTTTGCGGGAAGAGCTTGAGCTTCGGCTGGTTTGCGATCATTCCTAGGCTCGCGGACGCCGTGTCGAAGGATACGCCCCGCCACATCTTTGCGATGGGCGCACGATTGCTCGCGTAAACCAGCTCTCCCAGTTTCGTTCCGAGGCCTTTCGCCATCTGCTCTGCAATAGCTCTGGCCTTTGACAGGGCCGCGCTGCCAGCCTTCGCCTGCAGAGCAACGGGGTCGGCAACGTTCCATTCCACGTCCTCGACTTCGTTTGCTCCGGCGGCCACGCACAGGTCCACAATGGTCTGAGCCTGTGCGACAGTCACCGAGACGTGCCAGGATTGCTGCGCCTGGAATCGTCGCTCTTTTTTCATCTCCTCAGTCCATTTCTCGTCAGACTCCGCGCGACCCAGGTTCAGCTTTTCCGTTTCGATGTTCCCCTCGGGGATCTTTGCGTCCAACATGGCCTTCGTAATCTGTGCGGCGGCACGCACATTTTCGCGGAATGCCGCATCCTGGCTGGCGCCGTAATTGTGATAGCCGATGGCTAGAACGGCTACTTCGGCGTCCGCCGTTACGGACTCATCGGCGGTAACCGCGATGGTCTTGTTCTGGCGATTGATCTGAATATCCTGACCCAGCGCGCTCACCGCGACCAGGGCGGGCAACAGGCATAACAGTTTTCGCAGCATAGAAGGCTCCTCAGAACATTCTTCGAACGAATGGCTCCAACCCTAACTTGCGCGCGACGTAAACTCAGCCAATGCCGCAAGCTCTTTCGCCGCCGCTCCGGAATCGATTGACGCTGCCGCGAGTGGGATCGCGCCGGCAATGTGATCCGCTCTGCCCGCCGCCACCAGCGCGGCCGCGGCGTTCAGCAGCACCACATCGCGCCGTGGCGATTTCTCTCCGCTCAAGATCGCACGAATGATCGCCGCATTTTCCGTGGCATCGCCGCCGGCAATCTCCTGCAGCCCAGCGCGAGCCATGCCGAACTCCTCCGGCTCCACTTCGTAGGATCGCACCGTGCCCTCATGGGCCTCGGCAATGCGCGTTGGACCGGTGATCGTGATTTCGTCCAGACCGTCGAGTCCGTGCACGACCAGCGCGCGACGCAGCCCCAGCATACTCAGCGCTTCCGCCAGCTTCTCGACCAGATCGAGCGAATACACGCCCACCACCTGGCCGGAGGCGCGCGCCGGATTGGTCAGCGGACCCAGCAGGTTGAACATGGTGCGCATGCGCAGTTCACGGCGCACCGCCTGCACCTGCTTCATGGCAGGGTGCAGGTTCGGCGCGTAGAGAAAACAGATTCCGACTTCCCGCAGGCATTGGGCGGCACGCTCCGGCGACAACTGGATGTTCACTCCCAGGGCCTCGGCCACATCGGCCGAGCCGCATTTCGAACTGATGCTGCGATTGCCGTGCTTGGCCACGCGGACGCCCGCTCCGGCGGTCACCAGCGCCGTCGCGGTGGAAATGTTGAAGGTGCCGCTAGCGTCGCCGCCGGTTCCGCTGGTGTCCACCAACGACTTCGCTGGCGATCCTTCCAGCGCATCTCGGCCCGTGCCGCTGACCGCGAGCGCGCCGGCCGCGCTGCCCTCTGTTCTGGACCGCTCAATCGGCAAGGGCGCCGCAGCCGCGCGAATGGCCTCGGCGAAGCCCACGATTTCCTCGACCGTCTCGCCTTTCATACGCAGCGCCATGAGCAGCCCGGCAATCTGCGCGTCGGTGCATTTTCCCGCCAGCACTTCAGACATCACTTCGCGAGCCTCGGCGCGGCCGAGCGACTGGCTTTGGTTCGCAATGCGATGGAGAGCGTCGAGGATCATGGAGAGCGGATGCGCTCAGGCGGATTGTACGGTATGAGCCGACTCTGAAGCGATTCGAGCCTGCTTACTTCGCATTCGCCGGGCGTTCCAGCCGTTCCGAGAAATATTCGCGCCAGTCCTCCGGCAGCGCCGCGGTGTGAACGGCTTTGCGCAACAGATCCAGATTGTATTTCTCCCGCACAAACAGCCGGTTCATCTCCGAGATGGTAATTCCATCGCGCTCCCGCGTGAGCAACTTGATCGCATCCCCCGCCGCGACCGTCCCTTCTTGCTCTACGGAAAAGTAAACGCCGCTGCGTCCACTCAGCAGGAAGCGCTCCAGCATGTCATCGCGCTGAAACCTGGCAGCCAACTTGTAGCATGGGGTTCGCGGCTGCCGGGCCATCACAATCGCCGAACCAATCTGGAAGCGATCGCCGACGTGCAAGTCGCCTTCCGCCAGGCCCGACGTAGTGAAATTCTCTCCGAACATGCCCCAGGGTAAATCGATATCGGGCAGCTCGTGACGCCACTCCGGGTAATGTTCCGATGGGTAGGCATAGACCGCCTTGTTAGGACCGCCGTGCACGCTGAGATCGGCCTGGCGATCGCCGTCCAGGTTCAGCGTGCGCAATTGCACGGGGCCTGACACCGGCTTCTTGGCGATCGCCGTGTTGATGGTCGCTCCCTTGTAAACCATAAGCTGCGGACGCGCGACGTTGAGGGACTCGATTTTCACGATTGTCTTTTGGATGTGTGGATGGAGCACAAAGTCGCAGGTTTCGCGCGCCGCGTCGGGAGGACAGTCGAGCTTCACCCAACGGACAGCCGAGGGCGCCTGTCCCGGCATGCAACTCTCGCTGCGCAAAGGTCCCCGCCGAGGTTTGCCCAAATTCCCTACCCTTCTATAGAATTGCAGGTTTGCTGCCCGCAGCGCGACGCCGCAAGCCGGGCCCTTCTGATTCCTGACTGACTTTCGCTGAAGAACTTCAATATGAAAATTCACGAGTACCAAGCCAAAGCAATTCTCAAGAAGTACGGCGTAGCTGTGCCCCGCGGCGCCATGGCTGCCTCGCAAGTTGAGGCCGAGGCGGTCGCCAGAGAATTGTTCGACTCGGGCGCGACCGGAGTGGTGGTGAAGGCACAAATCCACGCCGGCGGCCGCGGCAAGGGCGGCGGCGTAAAGATCGCCAAATCCGTGGACGAAGCCGGCGAACTCGCCTCCAAAATGCTGGGCATGAAACTGGTGACGCATCAGACCGGCCCGGAAGGCCGCATCGTGCGCCGCCTTCTGATCGAAGAGACGCTGCCCATCGAGAAGGAACTCTACCTCGGCATTCTAGTGGATCGCGCCGAGGGCAAGCCCGTGTTCATGGCCTCGGCCGCCGGCGGCATGGAGATCGAGCAAGTCGCGGAGGAAAATCCTGACGCGATTCTCAAGCAGCACATCGATCCTGGCATGGGCCTCGAGGCATTTCAGGCGCGGAAGATTGCCTTCAAACTCGGCTTGAATGCCAAGCAGATCAATCCTGCGGTGCAGTTCCTCACCAGTCTTTACAAGGCGTTTCTCGAGACCGACTCTTCGTTGCTCGAGATCAATCCCTTCATCACGACTACGGACGGCCGCCTGTTCGCGCTCGACGCCAAGGTCACCTTCGACGACAACGCGCTGTTCCGCCATCCTGATCTGCGCGAGTTGCGCGACATTACGGAAGAAGATCCACTCGAAGTCGAAGCCTCGAAGTACAGCCTGAACTACATCAAGCTCGACGGCAGCGTGGGCTGCATGGTGAATGGCGCCGGCCTGGCCATGGCGACCATGGACATCATCAAGTACGCCGGCGGCATGCCCGCGAACTTTCTCGACGTGGGCGGAGGCGCCAGCTCCGAGCAGGTGGCGCATGCATTTGAAATCCTGCTTAGCGACCAGAGCGTGAAGGCCGTGCTGATCAACATTTTCGGCGGCATCCTGCGGGTGGACTCGCTGGCCACCGGCGTGGTCGAAGCCGCGCGCAAGACCAACATCAAACTGCCCATCGTGCTGCGCCTGGAGGGAACCAACGTGAACGAGGGCAAGAAAATTCTGTTGGACTCAGGGCTGAACTTCGTGGTCACCGACACCATGAAAGACGCGGCCGACAAAGTGGTCGCGGCAGCGAGAGGCACGCTCGGCGTAACGGAGTGGCGGTAGACATTCGCAGTTAGCACTTGGCATTTAGCATTTGGCCGGACTGGCTAAGTGCCAACTGCTAAGTGCTGGTTGCCAGATGTATTCAGAAGCGAGGCTTATTTCGTATGGCAATCCTGGTTAATAAAAACACGCGCGTGCTCGTGCAAGGCCTCACCGGCCGCGAAGGCACGTTTCATGCGAAAGCCAGCGCGGCTTACGGCACGCAAATCGTTGGCGGAGTCACGCCGGGCAAGGGCGGCACCACGCACGAAGGCTGGCCAATTTTCAACACGGTGCAAGAAGCCGTCGACAAAACTGGCGCCAACGCCACCGTCATTTTCGTGCCGCCCCCGTTCGCGGCCGACGCCATCATGGAAGCGGCCGACGCGGAAATCGACCTTGTCGTCTGCATTACGGAAGGCATTCCAACCCTCGACATGGTAAAGGCGTGGGAGTTTCTGCAGAACCGCAAGTCGCGCCTGATTGGGCCGAACTGTCCGGGAATCATCGCGCCGGGAAAATGCAAAATCGGCATCATGCCAGCCTCGATTCACAAGGAGGGCTCGATCGGCATCGTCTCACGCTCCGGCACGCTGACCTACGAAGCCGTGCATCAACTCACGCAACGCGGCATTGGACAGTCCACCGCCATCGGCATTGGCGGCGATCCGATTATCGGCACAAATTTCATCGACGCGCTCGACTTATTTAATCGTGATCCCGAGACCGAAGCCGTCATCATGATCGGCGAAATCGGCGGCAACGCCGAAGAACTGGCGGCCGAATTTGTGAAGACACACATGAAGAAGCCGGTAGTCGGCTTCATCGCCGGACAGACCGCGCCTCCGGGACGCCGCATGGGACACGCCGGGGCAATCATCTCCGGCGGCAAGGGCACGGCGGCAGAAAAAATGAAAGCGCTGGAAGCGGCCGGGATTCGCGTGGCCAGGTCTCCGGCGGCGATCGGCGAAACGCTGGCGGCGGCCATCGGTGTGAACGTCTAGAGCGCGGTAGCGATCCAAAGCAGATTCTTTTTAGGCTAACGACCAAGGACCAACGACCGACCTATGAAAACTTTGCAACGCACCTTCACCATCGTCAAACCCGACGCCGTCCGCAAGAATGCTGTGGGCGACATCATTGAACAATTCGAGAAGAACGGATTCCGCATTCTCGCCATGAAGATGCTGGAAATCTCGAAATATCAGGCCGAGCAGTTTTATGCGGTGCATGCCAGCCGGCCATTTTTCGGCACGCTCACTGACTTCATGTCCAGCGGACCGATCGTGGTGCTGGCCCTGGAAAAAGAAAATGCCATCGCCGATCTGCGCACGCTCATGGGCGCCACCAACCCGGCCAACGCAGCCGAAGGCACCATCCGCAAAAAGTGGGCGACCAACATTGAGCACAACGCGATTCACGGCTCCGACGCCGAAGATACGGCGCGCTTCGAGTTGAGCTTTTTCTTTGCGGGATACGAATTGGCAAAGTAACCCACTGAGTATTTCCCGTGGTTTTACTGGCAACTGGACACTGGCAACTGACTACTGATTCTCACCCCAGCGGCTCGTACAAATGCCCTTCCACGCGGTCCGCAATCTTGGGCAGGTCTTTCTTGGCGAATTGCAGAAAGTGAGACGCGCCGCGGTGAGCCTCGAGCGCGGCATCGTCTTTATACTGCTCGTAGATGAAGAAACGGCGTGGCTCGGTTTTGTGGCGATGCACCTGGTACGTGGCGCAGCCCGGCTCCTTGCGGGATTGCTCAGTCAACTTCTCAAACAGCGCGAGAACCTCGGCCTCGTGGCCAACTTTCGCCATCCAGGTAACCGCCAACACCACCATCGTTTCGCTCCTTCCCCGCTCGCAGGTCAGCCGGGAGAGCGATTCTAAGCTTTTTTCGCGGCCGTCTTCAACTCCGCGACAAATTCATCCAGCAGAATCGTATGGCTGCGGTCGGGCCCGGTCGAGATCATCCCCACCTTCGCCCCGGCTTCTTTCTCCACAAAGGCTAGATAATCGCGTGCCTGCCTCGGCAACTTCGCATACTCGGTAATGCCCTCGGTTGAAGTCCGCCAGCCGGGCAGCATCTGGTAGATGCATTCGATCTTCTCGTAACCGCTGGCGTGCGCAGGCGCGTCCGACACGGTCTTCCCATCGATTTTGTAACCGACGCAGACCGGAATCTCGGCCAGCTCGTCGAGCACGTCGAGCTTGGTCACCACCAGCCACGAAGTCCCGTTGATCATGCCGGAATAGCGCAGCAGCGGCATGTCGAGCCATCCCGTGCGCCTCGGACGCCCCGTCACCGCGCCATATTCGTTGCCGCGCTTGCGCAGGTTGTCGCCCGCCTCGCCGTGCTCTTCGCTGGGAAACGGTCCCTCGCCCACGCGCGTGCAATACGCCTTAGTGATGGCGATCACAGAATTGATGGCATTGGGCGCGACGCCCGTGCCAATCACCGCGCCGCCGGAAGTCGCGCTCGAAGAAGTCACAAACGGATACGTCCCGTGGTCAATGTCGAGCATCGTCCCCTGCGCACCCTCAAACAGAATCGATTCGCCGTTGTTCAACGCCTGGTTGAGCAGCACAGCCGTGTCGCAGACGAACGGCGCAATTTTTGCGGCCGCCTGCGCGTACTCCGTGTACATTTTGTCGGCATCGAGCGGTTCGGTGTTGAACAGCGCGTGCGCAATCATGTTCTTCTCGCGCACCGCATTCTCGATGTGCTTCTTGAGCAGCGGCAGATCCAGCAGATCGGCGACCCGCAGCCCGCGCCGGCCCATCTTGTCTTCATATGCCGGACCAATCCCCCGCGACGTGGTCCCGATCTTGACGCGTCCCGGCGCATTCTCCGCCGCCAGTTCGATCATGCGGTGATAGGGCAGGATCACGTGCGCCCGGTTCGAAACAAACAAGTGGCCGTCAATCTTCACTCCGGCTTCGCGCAGTGAGCCAGCCTCTTTCAGAAACGCAATCGGATCGAGCACCACGCCGTTGCCAATCACGCTGCGGCAGCCGGCGCGCAGCACGCCACAGGGCACCAGTTGCAGCACAAATTTCTTGCCGTGGATGATGACGGTGTGGCCGGCATTGTGTCCACCGGCATAGCGGGCGACCACCGAGAAGTTCTCCGACAACACGTCGACAATCTTCCCCTTGCCCTCATCGCCCCACTGGGCGCCTACGATCACCGCAGTCTTGCCTTTTTTCAATTGCAGCTCCGTCCGCGAGATTTCGGGCAGGCAGAAACCAGCCCTGCGCCCGGGTTCGCACACTCCTCGCCCGCAGGAATGACTTCACAAAAAATTACTGGGATATGAGCGGAGAAGACGTGTACGAATGATTTTATCGCGTCCAGAAGGCGAATACAACGCGGCGGCAAACTACGATGGCATGAAAGTCCGAACCACGAAGAATACGAAGTTCCCAGGAAAAACCTCATCCAAAAACGAAATCCTTCGTGATCCTTCGTGCCCTTTGTGGTCAATGGTTTTCTCTCTACAAAAACGGCCCGCAACCGCGTCGGGTAAGATGAATCGAATCGCCGCGTCACACGAGAAACGGGGCGGCCACAAGAGCCTGATGCCAAAATTCGACAAACACATCTTCGTCTGCGGAAACCAGCGCCCGCCAGGCCATCCGCGGGGATGCTGCGATCCCACCGCCGAAGCCCGACTGCAAAAACTCTTCAAACAGAAACTCGCCGAGCGCGGGCTCAAGGGGCCCGGGGCGCTGATTAGCGTGCGGGCCAATCAATCCGGCTGCCTCGATCAATGCGAGCACGGCCCCACCGTCGTGGTCTACCCCGACGCCGTCTGGTACGGTCACGTCACCGAAGCCGATGTCGAGGAGATTGTCGAGTCGCACATCCTCGGCGGCAAGCCCGTCGAGCGCCTTCGCCTGGCGAATTCCTGCCTGAACACCGCAACCTGCGAACACCGCAAGCCAGAGTTAAAGAGTTAGAGCTTAAAGAGTTAAGCCGTCAACGCAGGAAGGAAGACGCTTGCAGCAAGCATGGTAGGCCCGGCAGGATTCGAACCTGCAACCGCCGGATTAGAAATCCGATGCTCTATCCGTTTGAGCTACGGGCCCTCAGACTGCACGGATTATTCTACCCGCAGTCGAGGCGATCCCAAACCCCTCATGACAGCGCCACGAGCGTCCCACGAGCGTCTCACGAACATCCGGGGAATTCGGCAGGCCGCCAGGCTTACAATCGCTACAGTGCAGAAAAAAATATTCTGGATAGTCTTCATGTTGCTCGGGCTGGTGGCCGATGTCCTGCTTCCCTTCTGGTGGGCCTGCGCCGCAACTATTCCTGCTCTTTTCGCCGCCTGGTGGATAGCCTACCGCAGCGACTGGTTCTAAGCGGCGGGGCATTATCGAGCGTAAACGCCTGCCTGCAACAAATTGACGGTCAACTTCCGGTTTGCCCATGAACGATCCCCGGTATTATGCTGCCCTTTAGGCTGTCCAAGATGAAACTCTGAACGAATGAAGGAGAAGTTATGCTCAAAATCGCTGTGCTTGCTTTCGCAGTTCTCGTAGCTGCGCTTTTATGCTCTGCACCCGTGGCGCCAGCCCAGGTTGCCATCGGCGTAAACATCGGACCGGCTCCCCTGTGCCCTTACGGATACTTCGACTACGAACCGTATGACTGTGCTCCTTACGGCTACTACGGGCCCGATTGGTTTGTAGGCGGGGTCTTTCTTGGAGCAGGTCCGTGGTTTCATGGCCCTCACGGCTTTTACGGGCATGTCGACAACCGGTTTGATCCTCATCACGGTTACGCTGGACCGTTGCCGGAGCGCGGGGCCGAGCGCTTCAACCACTTCCATGGAAATGAGGCGCGAGATGGGCGAGGCAACATAGGCGAAGCTGGCCATGACGGAGGGGCTGAACACGCGCTCCCCGGCTATCGGGGTGGTGGTCATGCTGGACATGGCGGCGGGCGCCGCTAGAGCGCAATTCACCAGCGATTCTGCGAAGCGGGAGCAGCCAGGAATGGTGGGCGCTATAGGATTCGAACCTATGACTTCCACCGTGTGAAGGTGGCACTCTACCGCTGAGTTAAGCGCCCCGCGAGAGTCTTTTCATTCAAACATTTGCGCACGGATTATGCAACCCGGCCCGGCTTCAAACTGATACATTACCCGGCGGTCGGTCGTGACACTGCCGGCGCGCATATGGCTAATTCTTGATCGCTGATTGCTGATTGAAAGGCCCGTAACCCTTCGGGACTTGGTTTTCAATCAGCAAGCAAAAATCAGCGATCAAGAATTTCACCCGGGCGTGGTAGCCTATCCCAAGCAGGGGCGGAAAACGGGCTTCGGTCCGGAGTGCGCCCCCGGCAATCTGTTTCCCTGGCATGGGGCTCGACCCGAAAGCTTCGCGGACACCGCTATCTGATTCATCCACTGGGACTTCCTCGACTCCCCCCGGCCCGCCGGACACGCAACTTTCGCCCCGCGACGGGGTTGAAACTAATGTGAGCACAGCCGCACTCGACCGGGGCATGCTGATGGCTGCGGCAACGCCGCAAGGAGCCGTTGCTTTCTCGGCTGCGGTCGCGGGTGCAGAGTCGCCGTCCGACGCCGAAATCATGCTGCGGGCCAAGGCGGGCGATCAGTCGGCGTTTGATTATCTGGTGCAGAAATATCGCCGTCCGATGATCAGCTTCATGTACCGCATGGCACGCAACGCCTCGACGGCGGAAGACCTGGCGCAGGAAGTTTTTCTGCGGGTCTACCGCTCGCGGGCGAGCTACGAGGCCAGCGCGAAATTCACGACCTGGCTGTACCGCATCGCGACCAACCTGGCGGTGAATCATGCGCGCGACACCCGCCACGAGCGGCCGGAAGTTCAGGTCAGCCTGGACGAACCGAACGACGACAGCGGCACCACGCTGGAAGTGCCCGACGGCAGCCTGACCGCCGAGCAGGCCATGGTGCGCCGGGAGCGGATGATGGCCATCCGCAGCAAGGTGGAAGCACTGCCCGAGCAGCAGAAGCTGGCGGTGATCATGCACAAGTACCAGCAGATGGACTACAAGGAAATTGCCCAGGTGTTGAAGAAGAGCGAGTCGGCCACCAAGTCGTTGCTTTTCCGGGCGTATGAAACTTTGCGGGAACAGTTAAAAGAATTTGTTTAGAATTGCTATTTTTTGTGGGCGGCAGTTGGCGGAAGAGTGTAAAAGGGGAGCGGTTATGAAATGCGACGAAATTCTTGAACGGATGCCCGAACTGGCGGCTGGATTCAGCCTGCCTACGGCGGACGAAGGCAATCATATCGAGACTTGCAGCGCTTGCGCCGAAGAGTGGAGGTCGCGGCGCGCCGTCGTGCTTGAAACGATGGCGTTGCTCGATGAATGGCAGGTTCCGGAGCCCTCGCCTTACTTCGACGTACGGCTGCAGGCGCGGCTGCGGGAAGAAATGGCCAAACCGCAGGCCGGTTGGCTTCGCTGGTTTCGCCAGCCCGTGCTGGCGGCAGCGCTCACCGTAGTCATGGGAGTGGGCGTGGGCCTGTATTTTGCCAAGGGTTATCAGCACGGAGCGGTGGAAGCGAACATGAACATTACCGAAGCGCCGGGCAGCGCGGTCAGCGATCTGCAGTCGCTCGAGAACAATCACGACCTGTATTCCGATTTCGAGACGCTGGATGATCTGGATTTGCAGCAGGATGTCGCAGCGAATCCGTAAAGGTAAAAGAAGATTCGCGCGGCGATGGGACGGGAGTTCTGAGCACGGCAGAGTGCAAATCGAAGTGCAAAGCGACGTGCAAGGCGAAGCTCAAGGCAGGCGGGGGACAATGAGGCGGGGACAATCTAGGACGGGTTGGCTGGCAGCCGCCGGTTTGGCGGTGGCCCTCGCCATTCCTATCCCCACCCTGGCGCTGGGCAACGGGTTCCGTCAGACCCAGTCGCGGCGCGCCCCGGCCTCGCTGCCGCCGCAGACCCATCCCCAGGCCGGCGGCCATGCCGGCGACTGGCTGCGGCGTTACAAAGACCTGCCTCCGGCTGAACAAGAGCGCGAACTGCAGAGAGATCCCGGCTTCCGCCGGCTATCGCCGGAACGGCAACAGTTGCTGCGGCAGCGCCTGCGGCATTTCTCCAGCCTGCCGCCGCAACAGCAGTTGCGCATGCTCAACCGCATGGAGACCTGGGAGCATCTGACTCCCGCGCAAAAGCAGCAGGCCCGCCAGCTTTATGGACAAATGCGGCAACTGCCTCCGGACCGGCAGATGGCCGTGCGCAACGCCATCCACGACTTGCGCGCGCTGCCGCCGGAGCAGCGCGAAAGAATCATCAACTCCCCAACTTTCCAGAACAAGTTCTCCGAGCATGAGCGCGAGATGATGCGCGGAGCCACCCGGCTGCCGCTGGCTCCCGCGGAACAAGGCGAGGAACCGCCGCGGGAGTAGGGAGAGCTGGTTTCTGGTTTCGCGTTTTGTACGCCTGTACGCCGTTGTATGTACATTGATGTACATAAATGGCCGTCGATTCTCCGCTGGGAGCTGTTTTCGGGGGTCGGGGCTCACCCACAATGCCATTTGCGGGGCCGGAAACGGCCCTTCCTGCGACGATCACCCTCGCGGACGGGGGAAACATCCTCCGGAGAGAAAAGACGCGTCCTGGGGCTTCTAAACGCGCCCTACGACATTTCAACAACTTACACGAAGACTCAACGACTTACGCGGAAACAGCTATTTCCGCAGCATGTTCCTCGCGATGAAGAATACATTCGCCGGGCGCTCGCCCAGGCGGCGCATGAAGTAGGGGTACCACTCGGTGCCGAACGGGATGTAGACGCGCATGCCCCAGCCCTCGCGCACCAGACTCTGCTGCAGATCGCGGCGAATGCCATACAGCATCTGAAATTCAAACGACTCGCGCGCGATTTTTTCCCGCGTGGCGAAGGCCTGCGCTTCGCGGATGATTTTTTCGTCGTGCGTGGCCAGGCCATGATAGATGCCGCTCTTCATCAGAATCTTCATGAGCTTGACGTAGTTCGCGTCCACATCGGCTTTGTCTTCGAAAGCAATGCTCGCCGGTTCTTTGTAAGCTCCTTTGCATAGCCGGATGCGGATGCCTTCGCTCAGCAGCTTTTCGACATCGCTCTCGGAGCGCTTCAGGTAAGACTGGATCACCGTTCCCACGCTTTTCTGATTGCCCGGCATGCGGTGCAGTTCGTGAACGAAATCCAGCGTGCGCTGGGTGTAGGGCGAGCCTTCCATATCCACGCGCACAAAACCGGGCGGCGTCATGGAAGCTGACTTGGCGACCAGGCCGGAAACAATGTCGCGCGCCAGTTGCTCATCCACGTCGAGACCCATGTGGGTCAGCTTCAGGCTAATGTTGGCGTTGAGTTGGTGGGCCGCGATGGCGTCCAGAATCTGATGGTAGAGTTTGGCGCTTTCCCGGGCCTCGTCGGGATTGGTGACGTTCTCGCCCAGATTATCAATGCTGACGCTCATGCCGGCGCGATTGACCGCCTGGGTCACGCGCACCGCGTCGGCGATTTCCGTGCCGGCCACGAACCGGCCAGAAACCCGGCGGCCAATCGCGGAGCGTTCGGCAAAACCACGCAGAGAACGATTTTCAGAGAGACGGACGAAGAACGTCCTCAGCATGCCGTACCTGCCAGATCCGGAAGGTTGCGCAAAGGAATGCCGCCCACAAGTAGGAAGTTCGGCGAGAAGACCACAGAAATTTGTATCACAAACGGCGAACGCTGGCCGGGCACGATCGATCCAGCGCAGGGGGACTCGGTGGCGGAGCGGTTATTCAGGCGGGGAGAATTTTACTTCGACCACTTCGCGGGATTCGGACGCGGCAGGTTCCCATCGCCAGCGGCGGACAGCGTTCACGGCCGCCTGCGCCAGCACAGGATGTCCGCCTTTGATATCAACGGCCTTCACGCTGCCATCGGAAGCGACCAGGACCTCGACCTTCACAATCCCGGACAATGCCATGCTGCGGGCGAGCGCCGGATAAGGCGCAGCCACGCGGTCCAGAAGCCTGCGTTTCGCAGCTTCCTCGGCCGGAGAAGAAGTGGGAGCAAGGCACAACAAGGCAGCAAAAAGCAGTGTCCCAACTGCGCCCTGCCGCATCAGGGTCTTCATTCTGAGAATAATTTAAATCGGTCAGCGCCCCGGCTATAGGTCACCTCGGTAACCGCGCGTCACTGTGCAAATTCTTGCGTGGGAGTTTTAACGCGTGAGCCTATTTTCCGTGGGCCTCGAGAAACTTCTCCGCTTCAATGGCGGCCATGCAGCCGGTTCCGGCGGCGGTAATGGCCTGGCGGTAGCGGCGGTCCTGCACGTCGCCGCAGGCGAAGACGCCGTGAACCTTGGTGAGCACGTAATTGTGGGTCTTGAGATAACCGTCGGCGTCGGCGTCGAGCTGGCCGGCAAACATTTTCGCGTTGGGCTCGTGGCCGATGCCGAGAAACAACGCGCTGGTGGGGAAGTCCCACACTTTGCCGGTCTTCACGTTGCGCAGCTTCAGGCCGGTGACTTCCTTGTGGTTCACGTCATAAACATCTTCCACGACGGTATCGAGCAGGAACTGAATCTTCTCGTGGTGCTGGGCGCGTTCGAGCATGATTTTCGACGCACGGAAAGCGTCGCGGCGGTGAATGACCGTCACTTTGGTGGCGAAGCGGGTGAGGAACAGAGCTTCTTCCATGGCTGAGTCGCCGCCGCCAACTACCACGATTTCTTTGCCCGAGAAAAAGAAGCCGTCGCACGTCGCGCAGGAAGACACACCGTGGCCAATCAGTTGCTGCTCATGCGGCAGGCCCAGCCACCGAGCGGAGGCTCCGCTGGCAATAATCAAAGTCTGGGCGTGCACCTGATGAACTCCCAGGTGGAGCAGAAAGGGCCGCTGGCTGAGGTCGACGCTGGTCAGATGCGCCATGCGATATTCCGCGCCGAAGCGTTCGGCCTGCTTGCGCATGTTTTCAACCAGTTGCGGCCCCATGATCCCCTCGGGAAATCCGGGGAAGTTCTCGACCAGCGTGGTCATGGAAAGTTGTCCGCCGGGCTCGTGGCCTTCAACCACCAGCGGTTTCAGGTTGGCGCGCGCCGCGTAGAGGGCGGCAGTGTGTCCGGAGCATCCGGACCCGATGATGACTACGTCTCTGGTTTCGCTCATGAAATTATTTATGCGGCTGCGAATTAGATGGCCGAGTTCAGGTTTTGATGCAATACGCATTAAGGACTGAAGCCCGGCTCCTTCGCGGGGCCTTGAGCGGCGCGGCTTGAAGCCGCGCTCTTTCAAAACGCTCGCGTCAAAGCGCTCGATGTCACTTCTTCGGTCCCGCCGGCGGCGCGGCCTTCGGCTTGGCTGCAGGCGCCGGTTTGGACTCGCTGATTTTGTCCAACTCCTCAGGCACAATTTTTTTCACATTCAGCAAGGCGCGATAGTTCGCCAGCACGTCTGACGCGGCGCGGAACAGGGGCTCGTAGGCGCTCTGGTCAGGCACGGGACCGCCTTCGTTCCCTAGACACCGGGCCAGCGCGACCGAAGACTTGCCAAAGCGTTCCAGCCGCACCCGGCTGGCGGGATTGTTCGAGCCCAACATCACTGTGGAAGTGGTCACCGCCGTGGCGCTATCTTCGATAGAGACCTGAATCAGATCCTTGGGGTCGCGCACGTGCAGCACCAGGGTCTCGACCATGTTCTGGCCGTCGTTGCTGAAGGAATATTGGACACTCGAAAACAGCGCCTGCACGGAAAACTCGCGGCGAATGCGGACGTAGCTGGCCACGGATTTTTCGTCGGAAAAGTGCGTGGTCGTTCCTGGCTGCAGCAGGTTCGGCATGTCGGTCAGGGTGGAGCGTCCGCGGGAAACTTCGAAATCGGCGGCGAACAGCGGTTGCTTGGGAACCCGTAGCAGCGCTGCCGCAATTTCTTTCTGCTCTTCAGCCGAGGGTGAGCACACGTTCAGCATGTTCACCTTCACCTGCGGCTGCGGGGCGGGCGGATTGGCAGCGGGCTGTTCCTGGGCAGACATCGCCGACGCCCCGGCTAGCACGCAAATCAAGAATGGGATAACAGGGACTCTGGGCACGATTCTTCGTACGTTTTTCGGCAGGTTTTTCAGCACGGCGGAATTCTAAATGAGAAGCATCGAAAAATCTTGCCCTGCAAGCGGCAAAGGATTTCGCCAAGGGCACAAAGAAAAGCCTTAGAATTCCAAGATGGCAAATCTGACATTGGTTTATGGCATGCGGCTGTTGCCGTCTGAGGATGTGACTGAGGTGGGTGCGGCTCCGGTGAAGCTGAAGAATGGCCGGGAGGCGCACGTCAGCATGCACGTGCTCGAAGGCAGCAAGGAAGAGATCGAAAAGCAGTTGCGCACCAGTCTGGAAGCGTTCTTCGATCTTTATCCGGAAATCTAGTTGGTCACCCTGAGCGCGCCCTTTGCGCGAAGGATCGATACGACTGGCGTGTGGCGAGGCGCTGTCGGCAAGTTGCATAGATCCTTCGCTTCGCTCAGGATGACAAAGTCTGCAGGATGACAAGGCTTCGCTCACATGACAGGGCTGGGCTGTTAGGTTAGTCGACGACGATATGCAATGGTCCTATAAAGAACTACGGTCCCGGCTGGTCCATGCCGGACTGTGGCCCGAAACCCGGATGGCGCGATTGGCCTGCTATCTGACGGGCATGGCCGCGGCGCTGTTCGGGCTGCAGATGCTGCTGGAAGTGTTTGCCCGGTCCTGGGGCGAGCACCTGGGCGGGTGGGTTGAATTTCTCGCGTTTGTCGCCAGCCTGATTTTTTTTATTCTCGGGTTCCGGTGGGTCAGGCGCCGCATCCTGTGGCGGCTGCGCAACCGGCTGATCGTGACGTATGTGTTCATCGGCGTAATTCCGGTGGTGCTGCTGGTGGCGATGGCGGGCTTTTCGCTGTTTTTGTTTGCCGGGCAGTTCGCCAGCTACGTGGTGATTTCGGAACTCAACACCCAACTGCGGAGCGTGGAGGCAGTCAACGCGGCGATCAGCAACGAACTGGCGGCGGGGCTGGCGCGCGGAAATCCCACGGCAGAGTCGCTCTCCGGCTTGAAAAAACGTGACCGCGCCTGGGAGCGGCGGCAAGTGCAGGCATGGCAGGGAGCCAAGGCGCTGCCGCTTTCGAGCGATGCCTCCGCGGCATCCGGCTTTTCTTATCCTGCCTTCTTCGATAAGAAGGACAACACGTACGCCATCGCCATGCTTCAGGGCAAGCCCTTTCATGAGATTGTGAGCGACCACGGGAAGCTTTATCTGCGCGTGGTGTCGGTGCTTCCGGTTCGCGATGCTTCGCTGACCGTGGTTACGAGCGAACCGCTCGACAAGGATCTGGTAGGGAAAATCGCCGAGGACCTGGGGGAAATAACTCTCTACGCAGACGCCGCGCCCGTCGAACCAGCCGGGACGATCACACCCGCCGCAGCAGATTCGGGCAAAGATTCCGGCACAGGTTCCCACGCGAAGACGACGTTCTCTTACAACGCAAACAATACCCAGGGAGTGGTCATCACTCGAAGCTCCGGCGACCAGCGTTCAACCCAGGTTCTGTCTTCGACGTTCACCGTTGGCACGTCGCCGCAGCCGACAAGTTTCATGGACCAGGAAATCCCTTTCGTCACTCCGCTGCAGGCGGTCGATTGGGATTCGGGGACGACTGTGGGACGAGACATCCTGCTGAAAGTCAAAACCCGGCCTTCCAAACTTTATGGACATTTGTTTGCCGCGCTGGGCGAATTTGCCGGGTTCGTGGTGGATGCTCTGATTTTCGTGGCGATTTTCTTCGCGATCATTGAACTCATCGCGCTCATCATTGGCACCCGCATGACCCGCACAGTAACGGCCGCGGTGGCGCAGTTGCACGAAGCCACCAAGCATGTGGACCGCGGCGACTTCAGCCACCGCATCCCGGTAAAGTCGAGCGACCAGCTGGCCGATCTGGCCATCTCGTTCAACTCGATGACGGCTTCGATCGAGAAGCTGATTCTGGAGCAGAAAGAAAAACAGAGGCTGGAGAACGAGTTGGCTATCGCGCAGGAAGTGCAGGCGCAGTTGTTTCCGCGGCAGGTTTCAGAACTGGAGTCGCTCGAGGTGCATGGCTTCTGCCGGCCGGCGCGCACGGTCAGCGGAGATTACTATGACTTTCTGTCCGCCAGTTCACACAAGCTGATTCTGGCGGTGGGCGACATCAGCGGAAAAGGAATTTCGGCCGCGCTGTTGATGGCGACCATCCACTCGGCGGTGCGCGCCTACAGCGTGGAAAATCTGCCGCAGATGCGCGAACCGGTCGCCGTGGGTGCGGTCGCCGGGGCGGGACGGGTGCTGGCGGCGTGGCCCGAGGGTGTGGAGGTTTCTCCTGCAGCCCTGCTCAGCCTGCTCAACCATCAGCTTTATGAAAGCACGCCGCCGGAAAAATATGCCACGCTGTTTCTGGGAATTTATGACGGCCGCTCGCATCACCTGACCTACAGCAACGGCGGCCACCTGCCGCCCATTCTGATCGCGAAAGACGGCAGCATCCGGCGGCTCGAAACCGGCGGAACCGTCGTCGGCCTGTTCGATAACATGACCTACGCTGAGGGCGCGGTCGAAATGCATCCCGGAGAAATCTTCCTGGCCTACAGTGACGGCGTGACCGAACCGGAGAATGACTTCGGAGAATTTGGCGAGCAGCGCCTGATTGACCTGGTCCGCGACAACCGCGAGTTGCCTCTGCCCGAGATCAGCCAGATCGTGAC
>Ga0181537_10001395_pt1 | contig 22372 bp, 16 predicted proteins | sample PEATcosm2014_Bin_39_FD_119765 | JGI IMG/M metagenome (GOLD analysis project Ga0181537, IMG submission 119765) | Peatland microbial communities from MTU Mesocosm Facility, Houghton, MI, USA - PEATcosm2014_Bin23_10_metaG | ecosystem: Environmental > Terrestrial > Soil > Wetlands > Peat | place... | reverse complement strand
TGGCGCCGGCGATGACGTTGAAGAGGATGTACCACTGCGTGCCCAGCAGCATCAGCAGCATGGCGGCGATTTCGAGTCCTCCGCGCAAGCGAATCAGGAACAGCAAAATCACGGGAAATAGCGCGGTGGCGGGAATGGAGGCGGCCATCTGGGCGAGCGGCTGCGCGATGCGCGCAAATTTGGGATTGGAGCCGATGTACACTCCCACCGGCACGGTCCACAGCGCGCCGAGCAGCAAGGCGGCGTTGACGCGCAGAAAAGTGAGCGCCGCGCTGCGCAGCAAATCCACGTAATCCTCGCCGTGCAATTGCGCCAGCTCCAGCACGCCGTGGTAGACGGCCAAAGCGATGCCCGCAAGCGCGCAGACAGCCAGAAAATAACCGAGAAATCTGCGCGGCTTCTCCTGCTTGGCGGCGCCAAAGGTGGCGGCGGCGCGGCGAGCGCCCACGGCAAAAGACAAGGTGATCGAATTGATGACCGGGCGCAGAAGCAGACGATACAAACGAATGACGAAGCTTGCGCGACCGAGCAAGGTAAGCAGGGTGGTCTGCGCTTTTCCGGAGCTTTCCACCTGCTCAAATTTAAATTTGTCGGCCCACACAATTACCGGCCGCCAAACCAGCTGATCGAGCAGCACAATCACGGCGATCATCGCGCCCAGGCCCCACAGAATGTTGGCGGTGTTGCCATGGCTGGCAGCGGTCTGCAGAAAGGAGCCGAGGCCGGGAAGGCGGAAATCGCGCGGCCCCAGCACGAACATTTCGCAGGCCATCAAGAAAAACCAGCCGCCAGCCACGGACATCATGGAATTCCAGACGAGGCCAATGGTGGAAAACGGCAGATCCAGCTCGACGAAACGTTGCCAGCCGCTGAAGCGGTAAATGATGGCGGCTTCGCGCAGTTCGCGAGGCTGGGTTTTGAGCGAAGAATAAAAGCTGAAGGCGATGTTCCAGACTTGCCCGGTGAAGATAAGCAGAATGGAGCCTAGCTCGACACCAATCTGGCTGTGCGGAAAAATCGCCACCATGGCGAGCATCACGCCGGGAAGAAAGCTGAGCACCGGAATGGATTGCAGAATATCGAGCAGCGGCACCATCAAAATTTCCGCACGGCGCGAACGTGCCGCGATGTAGCCGTAGGCCAAGGCAAACACAAGGCTCAGCACATAGGCGACGGCGATGCGGACCAACGAATAAAGGGCATAGAGCGGCAGGATGCGCGGATCCTGGGAAATTTCCGCGCCGGCGTGCACCGGGCCAAGCCAGGACCGTCCGATGGCGTAGACGCCGTAAATGCCAGCGAAGACAAACAACGCCACCGCGATGTCGATCAGGAACGCAAAGCTCCAGCGCGAGCCAGAGGGGCGCTGCTGCGTCGGCGGGATGGGCGTAGTGATTTCTGAGGCGATCGCCGTAGAGGGCAAATTAGACCTCGGAAACGGGGGTGAGGGTCAGCTTGCCGGTGGCAGCATCATAATCAAAGAGTTCGGCGTAACGGCCCCACTGGATGGCGGTTTCGAGCTGGCGGCGGGCTTCGTCTTCGCTGAAATGTTCGTCGAGCAGGTCGCGGAAGAATTCGTCGGGCAGGGTGCGGTCAGCCTTGGCCTTGAGCGATTGCTCCATCTGGCGAAGCAGCGGGACGTGGGCCAGCGCGGCTTTGCGGAAAATGGCCTTGCGCGACTGAATGTCCGCGTGCGCAAACTCCTGCCCTTCGGGCGTGATAATGGCGTCGCCTTCCTCGACGCGCAGGAGACCGAGCAGCGCCGCGGTGTCAACGGTGGGAAGCAAGGCGTCGACTTCGAGGCTCAATTCGTCCGCGAGGCGATGCAGGTCGATACGGCCGCCGAGGTCAACGAGAATCTCGAGCAGGCCGGCCATGCCGCCCGGACGCGTATGGGGCAGCATGATGGGTTTGTGGTGGGGAGTGGATTTGCCTGGATGCGCTTCGGCCGTGGCGGAGACAAACTTGTGGTCGTCGGGACTGGTGAGGACGCGGTAGATCTGGTCCACCAAATTGATGAAGTCGGGGGTTTTGCGGTCGCGCGGGTGGGGCATGGTGACGGTGAAATCGGCATGAATGTGCGCGGGGTTGCGGCCAAGGACGATGATACGGTCGGCTAGGACCACGGCCTCTTCGATATTGTGGGTGACTATGAAAATAGCGCGCGTGGGAATTTTATGCCCGAGCCAGAGTTCGAGCAGTTCGCCGCGCAGGGTTTCCGCGGTAAGCACGTCGAGCGCGGAGAAAGGCTCGTCCATGAACAGAACTTCCGGCTCGACGACCAGGGCGCGGGCCACGCCGACGCGCTGCTTCATGCCGCCGCTGAGTTCCTTGGGATAGGCGCTCTCAAAGCCGTCAAGGCCGACGGCGTCGATGATGCGCAGGGCGCGCTTATGGCGTTCGATGGTGGCCATACCGCGGGCCTCGAGCGGCGCTTCGACATTTTCGAGAACTGTGAGCCACGGGAAAAGCGCGAAACTTTGAAATACGATAGAGACGTTGGGACTTTCGCCGCGCACGGGCTGGCCATGCCAGTAGACTTCGCCAGCACTGGCGGGGGAGAGACCGGTGAGCATGCGCAGGAGCGTGGATTTGCCGCAACCGGACGGGCCGAGAAGAGCGATAATTTTGCCAGGGTACACGGCGAGGTCGGTGGCCGAGATGACCTGGATGCGCGTGCCGTCGGGCTGGGCGTAAAATTTTTCGAGCTGGCGGGCTTCGATGATAGGTTCAGAGCCGGCGGCACCATTCGGCGAGGTGATTTGCGGCGTAGTGTTCGTGGCGGCCATGAGAGCGTGTATTATCGCTCAACTGCGGGGTGGGGGAACAGCGAGTATGTCGGGGGATGAGGCATTTGCGGGGAATTGTTACAACCACGTGAATGCCCAAATCGGAACAGGAATGCGCGGCCGGGGCCACCGCACAGCCGAAAAACACATCTCGATTAGAGAACCGTAGGAATGGAAGAGCGTCGCTGGTAGTGTGGCGGGCTTAAGAGCCACGCTTTCGTTAGCGGTTTACAGCGTGCGAATTTTTGCGACGGAGAGGGTGCGATTGCCGAAGCGAATGGAATGGTTTTGGGCGGTGGGAATCAGTGTGGGAACGGCGCTGCTGGTGGCGGCGCCTTTTTTTGTGCTGGGCATCGCGTCGGGGCATGACTTCGAGTTTCATGCGGCGTCCTGGCTGGACGCGGCTGGGCAATGGAAGGAAGGAATCGGCTTTCCGCAGTGGACAGAGTGGGCGAATCACGGATTTGGCGAACCACGATTTATTTTCTATCCGCCGCTCTCGTGGATGCTGGGGGCGGGTCTGGGGTCGCTGCTGCCATGGCGCGCCGTGCCGGTGACGTTCATCGTGCTGGTGCAGACGCTGGCCGGGTGCTGCGCGTTTGCGCTGGGCCGGAGCGTGACGACGCGGGGCGGGGCGCTGTTCGGGGCGGCTTGTTATGCGGCGAATCCTTATGCGCTGCTGGTGATTTACATGCGGAGCGATTTCGCGGAGCAGCTGGCGACAGCGTTTTTTCCTTTGTTGCTGCTGCTGGGGATGCGGGTCGGCGGGATTTTAGGCACGCAAGAGGCTGAAGATCTCGCGAGCGGTTTTCATCCTGCCAAGCTTGGGCGCAGCAGTGCTGCGCCCCTACAAAGGCGTCGCGACATCGTGCAGTTCGCCGTGGTATTTGCGGTGGTGTGGTTATCGAATGCGCCGGCGGGCGTGATGGCCAGTTACGCCATCGCTTTGCTTTTTGCGTGGGCGTCGCTGTGGAGAATATCGTTGCGGCCCGGTCTGCGCGGGATGGCGGGATTGCTTTTGGGATTTGGGCTGGCGGCGTTTTACATTTTGCCGGCGGCGTATGAGCAGCGCTGGGTGAGCATCGAGCAGGCCCTGGCTTTGGGACTGCAGCCGGCGCAGAATTTTTTGTTTACGGCTATGGACGATCCAGAGCATACGTGGTTTAACTGGATGGCGTCCGGGATCGCGATTTTGTTGATGGTCGGGACCGGCGTGGCGGCGCTTCTGGCGCGGCGGCGAGAAGCAGCGGGCGCTGAACGCGCGGTAAAAAGCGACAGGGCGTACGCGGCGGTATGGGCAACTTTGCTGCTGCTGGCCGGTGCGGCGACCTTGCTCATGCTGCGGTTTACGAATATTTTTTGGCGGGTGCTGCCGAAGCTGCGCTTTGTGCAGTTTCCGTGGCGGTGGATGTGCCTGCTGGCGGTGTGCTACGCGCTGTTTCTGGCTTGCGCGTATGGAAAATCGCGGCGCGGGTGGATGCTGGCGGTGGCGGTAGCGCTATGCTGCGCCGGGTGCGCGGCGTTTTTGGTCCAGCAGGCCTGGTGGGATACGGAAGACTTGCCGACGATTCGCGCGGCGATCGTGAACGGCGCGGGCTTCGAGGGGACGGACGAATACGACCCGCGGGGCGACGATCACACGGATTTGCCGACAACGGCGCCGCAGGTGAGCGTGCTGGCCGCCGACGGCGACGATGGGCCAGCGCCCACGGCCACGGTGCGCATCGAGAAGTGGACGGCCATCGAGAAGCGCGTGAAGATTACTTCGCCGCAGCCGGCGCGCATCGCCCTGCGATTGCTGGATTATCCCGCGTGGCAGGTGGAACGGAACAGACATAGAATCACGCCGCAGCACGTGGAAGATATCGTGCAGATGGTGATACCGATCGGCGCGGGCGAGACGACCATTACCGCACGATTTGCCGAAACCTCGGACCGACGGATGGGCAACGGCATATCACTCGCGACCCTCGTAGCGTTGGGGCTGATTTTGACGCGCGCGCAACTGGCGGAGCGGAGAAGCGTGTGAGCTGGCTGGCGGACACACTCAAGACCTGGCACGAAAAGCGCGTGGCGCGGCTGATCCGGCGCAAATCGATGATCGACGCGGTGCGCGCGGCCAGCTTGCTGCAACTGGCACAGCGGATCGATGAGGAGCAGATTCCGGGCGACGTGGTGGAGTGCGGAGTGTACCGGGGCGGGTCGGCGGCGACCATGGCGCGCGTGGCCACGCATTCACCGATGCCGCGGACGGTATGGCTTTTCGATTCGTTTCAGGGCATGCCGCCGGTGACGGAGGCGGACGGCCCAGGCGCGGAAGATTGGGTGGGCGCGCTGGCGTACGACGCCCGCAAGGTGAAGAAGCTGCTGCGCCGGACGGGCGCGGATCTTTCGCGCGTGCGCATCGTGGAGGGATTTTTCGCGGACACTTTTCCGACGGTGGATATCCCGCGCATCGCGCTGCTGAATGTGGATTCGGACTGGTATGAATCGGTGAAACTTTGTTTTGAGAAGTTTTACGATGCCGTGGCGCCGGCCGGATTTGTTTCCATCGACGACTATGGGACATGGCCGGGTTGCCGGAAGGCGGTCGACGAATTTTTCGCGAAGCGCGGGCTGACTCATAAACTGAACCGGGTGGATGAGACGGCGTTTTGGTTTCAAAAGACAGACGGAGGAGCGACGAGATGAAGATTGTGCGAAAGAATATGGCGCAGGTTTGCCGGCACGCGGCGTTGGTGCTGGCTTGCGGGGCGTGTTTTGGCTCGGCGCTGGCGCAGGATGCCACGCAGCCGCCGACAGGGCAGCAGGCGGTGCTGACAGTGAAGGGCGATGGCGTGCAGATTTATACCTGCAAGCAAGCGGATGGCGCGGCGAAGTGGGTGTTTGTGGCGCCGGAGGCGAAACTGCTGGACGCCCGCGGAAAAGAAGTGGGGTCGCATGGAGCGGGGCCGTTCTGGAAGAGTGTGGATGGGAGTGTGGTGAAGGGCCAGGTGGTGGCAAAGCAGGATGCGCCCGTCGCGGGCGATATTGCGTGGTTATTGTTGAAGGCCTCGGCGCACGAAGGCGACGGCGTGTTGGCGAAGGTGGAATACATTCGAAGGTCCGAGACGCACGGTGGCGTGGCCCCAAGCGGCGGGTGTGACGCGGCGCATGTGAATGCCAACGTGCGCGTGCCGTATACGGCTACGTATACCTTCTATGCGAGTAAACTGTAAGAAAAAGCGGAAGCACGATTTGGCTGCTGAGCATTTCGTGGCGGCCGTTCGGGAGGATTGAAAGAAAGGCGCCCGCCTCAGAAGGCGGCCACTACTAGCGGCGATCGACCGCGGGATGGCGGACGTCTTGCCCTTGCACGATGTAGATTACGTCTTCCGCGATATTGGTGGCGTGATCGCCGATGCGTTCGAGGTTTTTGGCCACCAGGATTAATTCGAATGCCGGAAAGACCACGCTTGAATCGCCCATCATGTAGGTGAGCAGCTCGCGAAAAATTTGATCGCGGTAGTTGTCGATCTTATCGTCGCTGGAGAGGACTTGCTGCGCGAGTTCGACATCGCGGCGGACGACGGCGTTGAGCGCGAGGCGGACTTGTTCTTCGGCGAGTTCGCTCATGCGCGGCAAATCGACGTATGGCTTAACGCGCGGGTGGCGCAGGATGCGCAACGCGCCTTGGGCGATGTTGACGGCCTGGTCGCCGATGCGCTCGAGGTCGTTGTTGATGCGCGAGACGGCGAGGACGAAGCGCAGGTCCGCGGCCATGAGTTGATGCAGCGCCAGGAGATGCACGACGCGATCGTCGATTTCGAGCTGCAGCTCGTTGATGGCGGACTCTTCTTCGAGCACGCGACGGGCGAGCGCTTCGTCGGAATCGAGCACCGAGTGCACCGCCTGGTGGACCGCGCGTTCCGCGAGGCTGCCCATCCAGAGGAGGCGCTCCTTGGCTTCGTTCAAATCTTTTTCAAAGTGCCGTTCCATGGCGTCCTTCCTGTGTACTGCGGGCCCGCATTGCTGGCGCTTCGCTAAACAGAACCGCGAGCGCTTTGCGTGGTGCCGTGCTGCGTGCAACCTTACATGAAGCAACGAGCGTAGCGCGTTTTGCGCGCTGCGAAACAAAAATCAGCCGAAGCGGCCGGTGATGTACGCCTCCGTGCGCGGATCCGTGGGCGTGGTGAAGAGATGCGGCGTGGGGGAAAACTCGATGAGCTGGCCGGTCAGAAGGAAGGCGGTGTAATCGCTGACGCGCGCGGCCTGCTGCATGTTGTGCGTGACGATGGCGATGGTGCAAAGATCCTTAAGCTGCACGAGGAGCTCTTCGATTTTGGCGGTGCTGATGGGATCGAGCGCGGAGCACGGCTCATCGAGCAGCAGCACTTCGGGTTCGACGGCCAGGCCGCGGGCGATGCACAGACGCTGCTGCTGGCCGCCGGAAAGCTCATAGGCGGATTTGTGCAGGTGGTCTTTCACTTCGTCCCACAGCGCGGCGTGGCGCAGGCTTTTTTCGACGGCATCGGAGAGCGGCAATTTGGAGCCGTTGATTTTCAAGCCGTAGGCCACATTGTCGTAGATGGACTTGGGAAATGGATTGGGGCGCTGGAAGACCATGCCGATGCGGCGACGCAGTTGCGTGACGTCCTGCGCGTGAATGTCCTGGCCGTCGAGGAGAATGTCGCCCTCGAGGCGCGTGTGGCGCACGGTTTCATCCATGCGGTTGAAGGTGCGCAGCAGCGTGGATTTGCCGCAACCGGAAGGGCCGATCAGCGCGGTGACCTTGTTGGCGGCGATGCCCAGGTTGATGTCGAAGAGCGTCTGCTTCGCGCCGTAGAAAAAATTAACGTGCGAGACGGTCATGCGCATGGAAGCCGGCGACGGCATCTCGCGGCTGGCCAGCGCACCGATTGGTGGAGCGATGTTTACAGGCAAAGGCGACCTCACAGTGGCGTCCATCGTTACTCAAGACCTCGGTATCGAAACGCCGCGCGCGAGGATGGCGCGGGCAAGAATGTTGACGACGAGAATCAGGCCGAGCAGCACGAGGCCGGCGGCCCAAGCCTGGCGATGCCAGTCGTCGTAAGGCGAAATCGCGTAGGTGTAGATCATCACCGGGAGCGAGGCGGTGGGTTCTTCCCAGCCGGTGCTCCAAAAGCGGTTGCCGAAGGCGGTGAAGAGCAGCGGGGCGGTTTCGCCGGCGACGCGCGCGAGGGCCAGCAAGATGGCGGTGAGAATGCCGCGATAGGCGGCGGGGACAATCACCGTGGCGATGGTCTTGGCTTTGCTGGCGCCGAGGGCCATGGCACCTTCGCGCAGCGAGCCGGGCACGGCTTGCAGAAATTGTTCGGTACTGCGCAGGGTGATGGGCACCATCATCAGTGCGAGGGCGGCCGCTCCGGCGAGCGTGGAGTAATGTTTGAAGGGCAGAACCAGCACGGCGTAGGCGAAGATGCCGATGACGATGCTGGGCACGCCATTGAGCAGGTCCGCGGCATAGCGCACGATGAACGCCACGGTGCCGCCGCTGAACTCGGCCAGATATACGCCGCCGAGAAAACCCACGGGGACGCCGATGATGGAGGCGAGGAACAATAATTTGGCGCTGCCCACGATGGCGTTGGCCATGCCGCCGCCGGTTTCGCCGACGGGCGTGGGGAGCTTGGTGAAGAAGTTCCAATTGATGGATGCCCCGCCGTGCACTACGAGGTAGCCGAGAATGAAGAACAGCACCACCACGGTGATGAGGGCGGCCAGGCCGGTCATGCCCAGCATGAAGCCGCTAACGAACTTGCGGTAGCGCAGGCGGGCGTTCACGTGCGCCCCATTTCGCTGCCGCGCTGCGCGGTGAGCACGATGAGCAGGCGCGCCAGGCCGTTGAGAATGAAGGTGAGCAGGAAGAGCACCAGGCCGAGTTCCACGAGGGATTGGAGATAGAGGTCGCCGGTGGCTTCGCCGAGTTCGTTGGCGATGACCGCGGCGATGGAATAGCCGGGGGAAAGCAGCGAGGCGCTGATGGTGGGGGTGTTGCCGATGACCATGGTGACGGCCATGGTTTCGCCGAGGGCGCGCGCGAGAGCCAGAAAAATCGAGCCCATGATGCCGGTGCGCGCGAAGGGCACCACCACTTTCCAGGTGGACTCCCAGCGCGTCGAACCCAGCGCCAGCGCGGCTTCCCGCTGATCGCGCGGCACAGACAGCAGCACTTCGCGCGAAACCGAAACGATATACGGAATGACCATGATGGCCAGCACGATGCCGGCGGTCAGGAAGCCGATGCCGTAGGCGGGACCGGTGAACAGCGGCAGAAAACCCAATGTGGATTTCAGAAAGGGCTGAATGTCCTCGCGCATGATGGGCACGATGATGAACACGCCCAGCAGGCCGTAGATGACGCTGGGCACGGCGGCCAGCAAGTCGATAAAAAATTGCAAGGTATCGGAAATATTCTGCGGGGCGAGCTCCGCGAGAAAAATGGCGGCGCCGATGCCCAGCGGGACGGCGATGGCCAACGAGACGAACGCGGTGACCAGCGTGCCATAAATGAAGGGCAGAGCACCAAAATCGCCGGAGTTGGGATCCCAAATGGAGGTTACGAAAAAGTGGAAGCCGAACTTGTGGCGCGAAAGAACGGAGCCGTGCCAAAGTTCAAAAACCAGCAGCAGGGTGACGAGCACGACGGAGAACGCGAAGAGCGAGGTGATGATGCGCGCGATTTCGTCGCCTTCGCGGAGCCGGCTGAGAAACGAACGCGAGCCCGAAATTGGGCCCGCGCTCGGAGTTGTGGAGGTTGCCGCCAATGGGGTCTGTCCGTTCTGTGTGCCGGCTGCGGCCGGGCGGGTTACTGGATCTTGTCGATGGCCTTGAGTTCTTTGGCGACCACTTCCTTCGGCAGGGGTGCATAGGAAAGATTCTCAGCAAAGGACTGGCCGTCAGTGATGGCCCACTTGATGAAGCCCTTCATGGCATCGCGTTTGTGGGAGTCCGTAAACTTCGCGGGAATCAACAGCCAGGTGAAGCTGGAGATGGGATAGGCGTTTTTGCCGGGCGAGTTGGTGATGGAGACGCGGAAGTCGTCGGGCATGGTTTTCGCGACGCCCGCGGCTGCGGCGGTGACGCTGGCGAAGTCCGCCTTGATCACCGTGCCGGCGGCGTTTTTCATGCTGCCGTATTCGATCTTGGTTTGCACCGCGTAGATCAGTTCGACGTAGCCGATCGAGCCCGGTGTCTGCTTCACGAGGCCGGAGACGCCTTCATTGCCCTTGCCGCCGAGTCCCACGGGCCAGCTGATGGACGCGCCCTTGCCGGGCTTGGTCGCCCAGTCCGGGCTGACTTTGGCAAGATAGTCGGTGAAGATATAGCTGGTGGAGATGCCGTCGGAGCGATGGACGACTACGATGTCGGTAGCCGGCAGCTTCACGCCGCTATTGGCGCTGGCGATGGCCGGGTCGCTCCACTTGGTGATGCGGCCGAGATAAATACCGGCGAGCGCTTCGGGGGTGAAGGTAAGCGCTGCATTTACTCCCGGAATATTGTAGATAGGTACGACAGCGCCCAGCACCGTGGGGAAATGTAAGATGCCGGAGCCGTGCTTATCCGAATACGCCTTCAGTTGATCGTCGTTCATAGGACCGTCTGACGCGCCGAAATCCACCGTGCCGTCGGTGACCGCTTTGATGCCTGCGCCGGACCCTTGCGACTGGTAATTGATCTCCAGGTTAGAAAATTTCTTGTGATATTCGTCGAACCATTTGGAGTAAATGGGATAGGGAAATGTGGCGCCCTCGCCCGTGATCTGCAGGGTTCCCTGCGCCCATATCGCGCCCGCCGCCGCCAATACTACCAACGCAACACCAGCAAATCGTTTCATGCGCATCTCCGTTGAACTCCGTCTTTCTTGAGTGCAACTAGTGTGGCGCGGCTTTGTTACAGCATTGTTACAGTCGCAGTGGAACTTGTCAGAAATAGTAAATTTTTAGCCGCGGCAATCGCAAACTAAGGGGTTTGTTGTAAGCAGCTTAGGGGCGCCGGCAGGCGTTCCCGTACCGGGGCCTCGATCGAGGCGCCTATAGCAAACTTCCCTCCGAAGTCCTTTGATGCGATTCCGCGCGCCTCGGGTCCGGGAGCGCACGGGCTGGCTGCATGAATTGACACATCGGAGGGCTGGAGCCTAGCATCGTGCGTCGCGTACTTCGTTTCCAAGAGGTAAGTCAGACGAAAATCCGAGCGTATCCTTATGCCGACATCCAAACTCTTCACGCCACGCGAAGCAGCGCAAGTCCTCGCAATTAGCTACCCCACCCTGAAACAATGGATCTATAAGAAAAAGATTCGTTCGGTGAAAACTGCGGGCGGCCATCACCGGATTCCGGAAAAAGAAATCGATCGATTCCTGCATCGAGCGAGCGCAGGCGGCGACGTTTCCGAACGGCGGAGCAATTTTCGACGGATCAGCGGGCGTAACCAACTCGTCGGCCGGGTAACCGAAATAAAGGTCAACGGCCTGATGGCTCAGGTGACCATGTCCATTGGCGGTCAGCGGATTACGTCCATCATTACCGCCGACGCGATTCAGGAAATGCGCCTGAAGACCGGAGAGACCGTGGCGGCTTTGGTGAAATCAACGGAAGTCATGATCGTCCGGCTGTAGCTTCCTCCTGCATCGCGATTGTTCCCCAAGGACTTGTCATTTTGCGTTTTTTACGGGGCAAGTTGCTCGCCTGAAACGATGCAATCCGGTTTGACTTATCGAATTAATACGCTTAAAGTCGTCGCGCCTCTGCGGCCCTCGACGAGGCCGGCTCGACCCATCCGGCGAGCAATAAAGTAAAAGGAGAGATCCGTGAAATACCGTCCCTTGGCTGTGGCCCTTGCTCTAATCGTTGCTTTTCTCTGCCTGCAAGGCGTGGCGTGTGCGCAAACGGGAGCGAGCGTGTCGGGGATCGTAACTGACCATAAGGGCGCGGCGCTGCCCGATGTCGCCGTGACTATCCGGAACGTCGACACCGGCGCCACGCGTACGATCACAACCGACAGTGTCGGGCACTTTCAGGCGTCCGGGCTGACTCCGGGACGCTTCGCGATTCGCGCGACAAAACAAGGGTTCGCCGACGAAACGCGCACGGGAATCAGCTTGGCGGGGGGACAGGACACGCCAGTCGACATTCAGATGCACCAGAGCACGCCCGACGCCTGCGCGAGCGGGCACGAGTTCGCCACCACCGATTGCGCGCTGACCTGGCACGGCATCACGCTGTACGGTGCATACGACGTTGGCGTCGGCTGGGTGAGCCACGGCTTGCCGGAAAACGGCTACAACTACGAGGGCGAATCTCTGGTGAACCGCAACGGCAATCAATCGCGATTCATTGTCGCGCCGAACAACTTGCAGCAGACGGGTTTTGGCATTCGGGGCAAGGAAGAGTTTATGCCTGGATGGTCCGTGGTGTTTAACGTGTCGACGGGCATCAATCCGCAGTCCGGCTTGCTCGCCAATGCCTCACTCACGGACATCAATAACAATGGCCTACCCAGGGCGAGCTATTCGGAAGCCATCGACGGCGCCCGCGCGGGCCAGCCCTTCAATGACGAATACTATGGCGGGGTCTCGTCCACGCAGTTCGGCACGCTCACCTTCGGCCGCCAGCGCTCGCTCGGCACCGATACGATGCTCCAATACGATCCAGCCGGCGGCGCCTATGCCTTTTCGTACATCGGCTATAACGGCACGTTGGCCGGCGGCGGCGACACCGAGGATAGCCGTTGGGATGACGCCCTGAAGTATCGGCTCATCTATGGCCCCGTGCATTTCGGCGCGATATATAAATTCGCGAATGGTTCTGGCGGGTGCTACTCGGGCACCGCAGGCTGGACGGCGGCCACTTGTACGCCAGTAGCGCCGCACAACGATGCCTATGGATTCAATCTGGGCGGACACGCAGGCAAGTTCTTTGCCGACTTGGTCTACCAACATTACAACCAGGCCATCAGCGTATTGAATCCCTTGCTGGGGCCGCAGAGCCCGTCGGCGCCCTATCAATCGACCACCGACAGCATCAATACAATCCAAATCACCGGGCCCAATCTAGTCGACCCAAACAACACGTTATACGGCATCGTAACCGACAACAACGCGATTATGGCCGCTGCCAGGTATGTGTGGGACCCGTTCAAGTTTTTTGCTGGCTACGAATACATTTGGTTGAACAATCCAAAGAACCCGTTGGGCGTCGGCGCTTCGGACCAGGGCGGCTATAACTTGAGCGGGGTCGAAGACAACAATCTTGACTCGGAAAGGTTACTGAACATCTGGTGGGCCGGCGTTAAGTACACCTACCGCAGCAAAACCGACTTTACGTTCTCCTGGTATCAACAGCGGCAGAACGACTTCCGTCGTCCGCCGACCTGCTCGCCCACCGCCGGCTTCCGGGCTTCCTGCGCGGGCACCCTCAACGAGGGATCGTTCTATGTGGATCATCACTTTACCAAGCGCTTCGACGGTTTTGCCGGAGTTGCGGGTTCCGACGTGAGCGGCGGTGTGGCCATCGCCATTCCTCATGGCCCCGGCGTGCCCTATAAGTACGACAGCAACATTGCTCCCGTTGTTGGTGGTCGTTTCACGTTCTAATGGCGTTCGCCGGGCGGGTGGCGAGGGCGACTTTGTGAAGGCGCACAAAAACGAAAGGGGCCGCTCGGTAACGAGCGGCCCCTTTTTCCCTCCACAGAATGTGGAGCGCTAAATTCCCGGTTTAGGGGAGGTAGTAGCGGAACGAGGTCCAGACCATGTTGTCGTTGGCCTTGGGCGAAATGGGCACCGACGCGTCGGCACTGCCGGACCACGCCGTCTTGTTCAAGTAGGAGTACTGAAGGCCCCACTGCAGGCGGCCGTGCGGACCCTGGTAGAAGCGGTGCCAGAATCCGACCGTGGCTTCCTGAATGATCCGGATGTCACCCGCGCAGGCCGAACCGCTCGAAGGGTTGAACTGGTTCAGAGGAACACCTTCGGTGGCGCACCCAGAGTTGTTGGCCGCGACGTTGCCGTATCCACCGATCTGATTGAGCTTGACGGTGGTGGTGGTGGTGGCTGGAATGGCGGTGGAAGTAGCCGTGGCGGGAATCGCCGCGGTCTTCAGGATGCTGATGGTGTCGTAGCCGGTATAGCCTGCGCGCCAGCCGTACTCGAGGCCCCAGTAAGCGTAGATGTCAAACTTCGGCGTGGGGTGCAGTTCGAGCTTGACCAACCCCATGGCGTCGCGGATCAAAGCTAGCGAGCCATCCGGACGCGCCGTGACATCGGCGATTTGCGCCGCGCCGTAGCGCCCGATGCCGTCGCCTGCAACAGCCTTCAGACCCACATCCACTTTCTTGTTGAGGAGCGACCACGAACCGCTGGCGCCGAAGCCGCCGCCTGTGCGCGAATCGTTGAACGCGCCTGCGTTGCTAACCGTGGTGGAAACAACACCACCCACTGTGCAAGTCGCGTCGAGTTCGGTCGTCACGCCGACGACAAAGGCCGTGTCATGTGCGTTAGTGCCGACAGCGCCGCAAGGATAGATGCGGTTGCGGAATTCGCTCACGATGCCGAAGAGTTCATAGTGTCCGAAGCCCGGATCGGCCGCGGCCTTGAAAATGAAGTCCGGCGCTTTGTTGACGGTGTAGCCTGTGGAGTCGTAACCGTTGTACAGACCGCCGCCCGCACCCGGACCGTTCAGGAAGAAGTTGCCAGTGATCGCCGAGGTGGCACCGGTAGTCTGAATCACTGCGGGCGCCGAGGCATCGTTGATCGTGGTAACCGAGGAGAAGCCGCGGCCCCCGATGGTGGCCTGCGGGCCTTCAACGGAGACGCCGAGGGCAAACTTGCCGCCGAAATCCTTGACCACGCGGAAGCCGTACTGGCGCGCCCAGGTGAAGCCTGCGACGTAGTTCGGGTCAATTTGCAGGGGGGTGTTTTCCTGGCGGTTGAAAAGGCCTTTCTTGTATTCCGTGGCCAAGCTCCACATCTGACCGGCGGTGATGATCCAGCCGTTGTCAAACGCGGCCTGCGCAAATGCCTGGCGTTGACGCATCACATAGCTGTTGGTCTGGCGGTTGTTGGAAGTGGTGCCCGCGCCGAGGAAGTCCGCTTCGTAATAGCCGCCGATCGTGGCGGAGGCCACCTTGCCTTGTACCAACAGGCTGATACGGCTCTGGCGTCCGGAGAAGGCATTTTCCGTGGTATGCGCCAAGTCCGCGGCATTGTATGGAATGCCCGTGAACGGCGTGGCGATGTCTCCGCCGGTGGCGTGATTGCGAAACACCGTTTCACCCGCGAGGTAACCACCAGGCGTCAGCGTGATGCCCTTATAGCGAATCGAGGCCGGGCCATCGTCGGAGTTCTGCAACTGCGATTCACCGGAGTTTCCCGTGGCGTTGGCCACGGAAACCGCCAGCGCATCGTTGCTGGTTTTAATCGCAGCCACCGAGGAGTTCAACGCCACGGTGTCGCTCTTGGCGGCGGTGGACGTTGCCACCGCTTCGCTAGCTTTGGAACTGGCTTCCGCAGCGCGCGAATTGGCGACGGCCGCTTCTTCGCGGGCCGCGTCAATCTGGCGGTCTCGTTTGGCCAGCTCTTCCTTCAGCAGATTCAATTCTTCTTGTTGCGATTGCAGCGCCTGCCGCAACACTTCCACCTCGGCGGCAATTTCCGCGCTGGACTTCTCCGCGGTAGGCTTAGCCGTGGCGTCTGGTTTGGGTTTAGGAGCGGGTGCATCGGAGTCTTTCGGTGTATCGGCCAGCGCGGTTCCGCAAACCAGGAACAGCGATAGTGTAAGTGCAGCTAATTTATTCATTGCCTCTCTCTTGTGTAGAAGGTTTCGTGCCGAACAAAATTGTTGCGTACCACCCCGCATGGAAGGTAAATGGCCAGTCTTACGGTTACATGAATCAAATGTGAATATCCTGTAACAGAGCTGGCAAATCTACCTTTAAACGCAATGCTTTTAGGAGTTTACGAAATTGGCTCAGGGTCTCACGCGCAAAAAACTCGCAGCAGTCGAGGCGTCTAGGTGATTTCGCATGCTACTAAAAAACGCCTGTCGATCTCGACCGGCGATGGGAGTCCTTCAGTGGGCAGATGGTATAACGCAAAGGTAATTGAGTCAACCCGCATGCGCGGCGATGCGGTTGTTCGACCGAGCAGCCTTGCCTTACATCTCGCTTGGTACCCGAGTGGAACCCCGTGCCGCCTAGCACCTTTCAAAAACGCCTCTTCAGAAATGCAGCCGGGTTAAAAACGATAGTTCAATTCGCTATACCCCAGCGCTCCGTTGCTATCGGTGGGATAAATATTCTTGATCACTTGTCCGCCCTGCGCCCACCCAAAGTACAGAGCAAGTGAAAGTCCATGACCAAACTTGCAATCGCCACTGATGTCGTAGAGATTCGCAAGTTTGGTATCGCCGCCAGCCGGGCGTCCCTGAAAGCCGAACGTCCACGGCTGAAACGCGCCGCCGCCGGAATACCAGAGGTCTGTGCTGCTGGATAGCCACAAGCCGTGAACATCGCTACGTATCGTCAGGCTCTTCGCCGGGCGCAACACCACCTCGCCAAAAACATCCCTGTTATTCATGGAGTTGAAAAACGGAAAGCGGGCATACACACGCGGGGTCGGTAGAACGGCGAAAAATGTTCCGTGCGTGCCGTCGTTGGGATTTCCGTCACCGCTCGAGTAAAAGTAACCCGCGCGGAACCACGGGCGAACCGGCCTCGCAAAGTGTGGTTGGTAGCCACCTTCCATCGCGCCAGCGCCCGAGCGTTGCGTCAGCTCGCCCCACTTTCCGCTTTGCAACGCGCCCCAGCCCAAGAGATCGAACGTTCCGACGCCGGTCGAGGACGCCATGATGAAATGGCCGCCGTACGTGCCGATCTCGATGGCACCCAAATCTGCGGCCTTGGCGGCAGCCGAGCGGTTATCCACCTTCACGACGCCCCGCTCATCACTATAGAAGATGCCAAAGACGCGCCACTCCAGTTGCGTGTTGCCGTAATCGCCCTCACGGGTCACCGCAACGTAGCTGACCGGAGTTTTCACCCATCCCCAGCCGTCCACTTGGAATACGCCACGATCCGGGATTGCGCTGACGGCGGTGAAATTCCACGGTCCGTTGGAGTAGGCATAGTGCAAGCCGTCGAGGCTGCGCATGACGTCGGAATATCCGAAATTGCCAATCAAGCGCTGCCCGATGCGCTCTGCCTTTAGGGACGCCAGCGTTGCGTCCTTGGGCTTAACTTCGCTGCCGTCGGTAAATTCGAACCGTCCGATTTGGAGACTGTTGTGCCCCCATTTGGGGCGAATAAAAACCTGCTTGGGGAAAATGAACGCGGTGTTCTGCCGCTTGTCGTTGGCGGCATAGTAGGAAGCCCCGAGGCCTAACTGCCCCTGCGGCGCCCCCTTTACGGCTCCGTCCGGCAAACCCAGCAAGATCGGAACCTCAAACTCAATGTTCCAATCGAAGTTCTGGCGCGTCTGGGAAAATCCAAACTGGATTTGCGTGCCGGAAAAGCCATAGAGGTTTTGGCCTGCAGCCGGCGTAAACCAGTCCCAGGCTTCGTAGCGCTCGCGGATATTGCCGGAGAACGTTACGTTACCAAGCTCGATGGGCTGCGGGTCCGACTGCGCCAACGCCGGTGTGCAAAAACCAAAAACGAAGATCAGGACCGTCAGGAGTTTTTTCAATGGAATGCTCGCATTCATAGATTTGTGCAGCTTTGAAAGACGTGACCGCGCCCTTTGCTACCGGTACATCGGCATCGAACAACACAGCAACGCCCGAATATCACAAAGGCACGGCATCGCCTTTCGGATCGCCATTAGCACCTATTTTTGGGGTGTGGCTCGGGGCGAAAATTGTTGCGGGATTTTCCTGCCGCGGCGCAAGAACGGCAATAGTGGGAATGCATTAGATCTTAAGTAGCCTAAGCATTTCCGGCGTGCTCGGTTGAGAGTTGCGCCACAGTTGTAATAATGGCCTGGCAAAACCGGACCACGCTCGCAAAGCAATCAAGCATGCAAAAGGGGGGAGATGGGGACCGGAGCCAGGGGTGCTCCGATCCCCAGGTAGGACAATGACTGAAGATCGAACGCGGGCAGCTTCTCAGGCTGGCGTCACCCGCGAATAAAGGCCATGTGAATTATTCGTGACGCCCGCTTGCCCGTCTGCAGTACTAGTCGCTGAATTGCCAGCCGCGGAACTAGCCGCAGCTTCCGCCGTCGCATCGGACACACGCGACAGCGTGTCTGGCGCAGGCATTTGCGGATTTAGCAGCAAGCGTCCATGCCGCACGTCCAGGCCGCGCACCCAGTAGATAATGTCTTCGGCAATGTTGGTGGCGTGATCCGCGATGCGCTCGAGGTGCCGCGTCGCCAGAATAAACTGCAATCCGGGACTCACCACCTGCGTATCGTGCGTCATGCGCTCCAGCAACTGTTCGAAGATGCGGTCGCGGTAGCGATCCACCAGATCGTCGCTCTCCAGGACGTGCGTGGCCATGTCCACGTTGCGGAAGATGAGCGCGCCCAGGCTCTTGCTGACCATCGCGCGCACCGCCGCCGCCATGGGCGCCAGTTCCTCGGGGATTTGCGCGCCAGGCATTTCGCGCAGCGAAATCACGCGCTGCGCCAGATTCACCGCAATGTCTCCAATGCGCTCGAGATCGTTGGTGATCTTCAGCGCCGCGACGATCAAGCGCAACTCATCGTCGGAAAAGTTCCCGCTGCGCAGCAGCCGGATGGCGTGCTCATCGATCACGATTTCCATCTCGTTGATGCGTGGCTCGAGGAGAAATACTTCGCTGGGCAGGACGTTGGTACGCGGATTATCGAAGCCGACGATGGCGTCGAGCGCCCGGTTCATGGCTCCTTCGACGGTGCGCGCCATGGAAACCAGGTAGTTCACCAGCGTGTCGTACATCACCACATCGCTCAATACGGAAGGCGAAGTCGTCATCAATCCCCCTTACCTACGGACGGCAACAGCCCGAAAGGGAGCGGAGCGCGAAGGACACACTTCCGCTCAAGATAAAAGGTAGCGCAAGAATCCTTACAGATTGTTAACGGCAAGTTAAACATCGCGCCAAGCGCCCAAGTGGCCACACTGGCGTTAAGTGGTGGACTGCGTGGATGTAAACGCGGTGGTGGCAAGGCGCAGAACAGTGGCGCAGCGGCCTTGACACTTCTGGGAGCGAGTCCGTAGCATAACGTAATCGGTTCATGCCGGCGTAGCTCAGTGGTAGAGCGAGGGTCTCATAATCCCTAGGCCGTGGGTTCGATTCCCCCCGTCGGCACCAGTTTGTTCCAGTGCTTTCCAGAACGGTCCGCAGGCGGTGCGCCCGCGTGCCCCACAAGCAGCTCCCCCGCACGAAGTTGTGCTGCCCGATTCGCGTGCCCGGATCTTAGTGCCTGAATTCTAACGCCCGCATGTCTAGTGAATGTTGCTGTGTACTCTGCCGCGGCGAGGCTCGTCGTTCGCGTCATCACCGTCCGACTGGTCGCTGGAGGCAGCTACCTGGCATTGCAACCTGCAAAAAAGGTGGGTGAGTCTACCGTAGGCCAGGATCTCGCCCGTGCGTTTGTACCATTCGGCGGTACCTTCCGCCGCCAACTGTCTGGCACTACCAGCTGCTTGCGAGGCTACCAGAATATCGAAAAGAACCTCTTCGACATGGGTGTCGAGGAGTGGATAGGAGTCGAACTGTTCGTAGGGATCGCCGGCCAGGAGATGTTGCTGAAGTTCGTCACGCCAACGCGCCAAGCGAGCCTCGAAGAGCGGTCCGTAATTCGACTCCCAGGAGCGCAAGGTATTTTCGCTGGCGCGGCAGCGGCGGACTTCGATTTTCAAGGCGCGCGCGCCTTCGAGGAATAGCGAAAGCCAGTCTGTGGGCGCCCGGGCGTCACGAAACGGAGCGATCTCGTCGTGCAACTCGCAAACCTCGCAAACGGCGCGAGCGCAGGAAATATCCTTGAAGCTGGCCGTCGAGTACGCACAGTGCAGGCGGAAGGTATTTCCCTGCAACAATCGATTCCAATGGCGCTCGAGGTCGAGACAGCGGGAATGTTCTCCGGCGGCGGCCAGCAGATCCGCCAGCTCGCCGAAGACGCGGGACTTGCGACTGGCGGCACGCGCGGAGGCGCGGATGAGGCGGGAGCCTAGAATGGCATCGGCGGCCGCTTTGCTGAACGAACCTTGGGTGGGAAAGGCGGCCAAGGTGGAAGCAGCATCGAGGCACACCAGGAGACCGGCATCCAGCAGGGAAGCGGTATTGGCGCCGAGAGCATCCATGCCTGCGAGGATCAGCGCGGTGTGCGCGGGGGTGGCGATGAGCAATTCGCTATCGCCGGCGGCGAGGCCGGCGCAGAAAAACTCGGCGATGCGTGCGGCGGGGAAGTCCGCGGGATCGTAAAAATGAACGACATTGGCACCGGCCAGGACGGACGAGAGAGCGGGTTCTCGAGGGGACAAGGGGTCGAACATGGGGGGCACCCTCCTTGGTCCACAATTGCGGGGTGCGCGGCGCGTGATGCTGTGCCGGACACGTTCCTAATACAGCATAATCCCAAAATCGAGAAAGCAAGACAATTATTATTAGTAAAGGTTTACGATGATATAACAGGCGTGTTAGTTCAAAGCCGGGTTTCGCGGTGCGACACGGCGCGCCGCGCGTGCCGAGAACGACCCGGTGACCCGTTGGTGGTTCTTGCCCGCGTGCCGCGCGGGTGGCTATACTCGCCTGCTACCTCTGCGAAAGGATTTCTACTTGCAATTCGAGCCGCGGGACCAGTTTGAGCAGCGCCTGAAGAAGCTGGAGCAGATCCAGGCGTTGGGGCACGCCGCCTATCCGCACGAATTTCGCTGGACGCATACGGCTACGGACGTTTTGGCTGGCTACGGATCCGCGACGGCGGAAGAGCTGGAAGCCAAGAAGGTGCAAGTCCGGGTGGCCGGACGCATCGTATCGCTGCGGCTGATGGGCAAGCTGGGATTTGCGCACCTGCAGAATGGCGGCAAACGGCTGCAGGTGCTGGTCCGCAAAGATGTGGTCGGCGAAGCCGGCTTTGCTTTATTTCATTTGCTGGATTTGGGCGACTCGATTGGCGTGGCCGGGCATTTGTTTCGGACGAAGACCGGGGAACTCTCTGTGTGGGTCGAAGAGATTACCTTTCTGAATAAAGCGTTGCTACCGCTGCCGGAAAAATGGCATGGGCTGGCGGACGTGGAGATTCGTTACCGGCAACGTTATCTGGATTTGCTCGCCAACGAAAAATCGCGCGAGATTTTCGTTACGCGGGCGCGCATCACCCAGGAGCTGCGGCGATTTTTCGATGCGCGCGGATATATTGAAGTAGAAACTCCGATGATGCATCCGCTGGCGGGCGGGGCGGCGGCGCGGCCCTTCGTGACGCACCACAACACACTGGACATCGATTTATATATGCGGATTGCGCCGGAGCTGTATTTGAAGCGGCTGACGGTGGGCGGACTGGACCGCGTGTATGAGATTAACCGGAACTTTCGCAATGAAGGAATTTCCACGCGGCACAATCCGGAATTCACCATGCTGGAGTTTTATGAGGCGTACAGCAACTACCGCGATTTGATGGATTTGAATGAGGTGCTGTTCGCGGAGCTGGCGAAGAATGTGACTGGCTCGACGGTGGTGAAATACGGCGAGCACGAATTGGATTTCGGGAACATGGAACGGCTGTCGATGCGCGAGGCCGTTGTTAAGTATTGGCCGGTTGCGGCCGGTGCCGTGCCTTCGCTTGAAGAGTTGGGAGCGGCTGGCGGGCCCGCGAGAATCGGTGCGCGCTATAACGCCTGGGCCAAGCCTGCGGGCGCGCCGTATGCGGCGGCCAAGGGCTCGCTCGGCGACGGGCAATGGATCGGGTTACTGTTTGAAACGTTTGCCGAAACGCATTTGATCCAGCCGACGATCCTTTACGATTTTCCCACGGAGATTTCGCCGCTCTCCAAGCAGACGCCGGACGATCCAACGCTGACAGAGCGCTTTGAGATTTATATTGCGGGCATGGAAGTGGCCAACGGATTTTCTGAGTTGAACGATCCGGCGGAACAGGAGCGACGCTTTCTGGCGCAGATTGCGCAGGGCGGGGATGAGGTGCCGAAGCAGCTCGATGTGGAGTACATTCGCGCGCTGGCACATGGGATGCCGCCAACGGCCGGCGAAGGCGTGGGAATTGATCGCCTCACGATGCTGCTCACCGATTCGCAATCCATCCGCGATGTGATCCTTTTCCCACAACTGCGACCGATTCGGGACAGCGATGAGATGAGCGGTGGTGAATCCAGCACCGAATCATCGGTGCAGCCACCCAAAATAAAGCGGGCGATCTCACTGGAGGAGTGATCTCCTTCAGATTGGAGCAACTTAACTGGGTGCCACCTTCATGTTGCTGGAGGTGCTTTATGGTCAACGGAGAAACTGGAACTGGGCTCGGCAAACGATTATTGACGACGATTGCGTCGCTGGCTGCGGGGGCGGGGTTTCTGGCGTTGTGGTTTTGGCTGCTGCCGGCATGGCTGGGCTTTGAAGTAGATACG
>Ga0181537_10001393_pt1 | contig 22377 bp, 8 predicted proteins | sample PEATcosm2014_Bin_39_FD_119765 | JGI IMG/M metagenome (GOLD analysis project Ga0181537, IMG submission 119765) | Peatland microbial communities from MTU Mesocosm Facility, Houghton, MI, USA - PEATcosm2014_Bin23_10_metaG | ecosystem: Environmental > Terrestrial > Soil > Wetlands > Peat | place... | reverse complement strand
ATCCTGTGCCGGCACACCGTTGAACAGCGCATTCTGATTACCGAGACCCCAATAACCAAGGGCAAGAATACCCTGATTAACCGTGACCGGGCCGCCCAATTCGTTTGGATTCTGCAGGGTGACGGTGCCGCCGCCGTTCTTAACAAAGCCGCCCGCCGCCCCGAGCATATACGTGCCGGAATTCTGGGTGAACGTGTAGTTCGTCTTGGTGTTGTTAAACGTCACCGAACCGGGACTCACCGGGTTTGGAATGGTAACGACTCCAACGCCGTTGTCATTAAAGGTGACGTTGTCCTGAGGGAAGAAGTAGTCGGGATTGGGATAGGTAGGGCCATTGGTTATCCAATTCTGCGTCAAGTCAATGTCCCAATTCTCCTTCGTGGGAGTGCCCGCCCAAATTACCGAGCCCGGATTGCCCGTGCCGCTGGCCGTCAAATAGACGTTGTTGGCATCGTGGCTGAACGTGCCGGTGATTCCGCGCTCGGCAATCAAGTTGAAAACAACAGGGTCGGTATCAATGGTGCTGGAAGGCGTGAAACCGCCGGTGCTGGTGAACAAGGTGTATTTGCTGGCGCCGCCGGCAAGCGTGCCGGTGAACGGCGTCACCACGACATTCAACTGGTCGCCGATGCTGAGCGTGCCGTTGACGGCAATCAAATCATTGGTCCCGCCGCCCGGGGTGGTGACATTGTTCAACACAAAGTTCGCGCGGTTGTTGTTATTGGGAGAGCCCAGGCCAAGGCTGTTGTCTATGGTCAAATTGCCCTTTATGCTCCACGTGGAGAACGCGGCGGCAACGCTATTGTTCGGGTAGATCGCACCGCCGCCATTCACAACGAAGTTGCCAATCACGTCATTGGTGACAATGCTGAGGATGGTGTTGGTCGAGTAGGTGTAAGACGTGATGTTGGTGGTCGGATAAATATTGGTGGAGACGCCCGTCACAATGTTGGTCAAATAGGTGAGAAGCGTGTTTGTGGCGGTTGTGCTCACCACAAAGTTCGTGCCCTGATTGGGGTCATAGCTGCCCAGGAAATTGGTGTAGGGCTTGTAGGGCGTGCCGGCGGACACGGTAAGGGACGCCGCAGGAATATAGCCACCGGGATTATTTGCCGATACGTCCAACTGCGCGCCGGAAGCGATTGTCAGAACCGGGCCAGCGCCAATCGAAGCGCCGCTCGCCACCACAATTTTTCCCTGATTGATGATGGTCGGGCCGACATATTGGTTGGCGGCCGTGAACGTCTGCGTGCCGGTGCCTATCTTGGTCACGCCTATCGAACCGGCGGTGGTCCCGCTGCCGATGACTCCCGTATAGACCGCGTTTGAATTTCCATTGCCCAAGGTCAAAGTGTAGACGCCGGTATTGACCGTGGATATGTTGTCAATGAGTCCCGAACCCCCTCCCGAATCCGTAAGCCCGTTGATGGTCTGGTTTTGTCCGTTCAAATCCAGCGTGGCATCCACCGAAAGGTCGCCCACATTTGCCCCGTTGGGTATGGCGGCGGCATTATTCAACTGGAGGACGCCCTGCTCGACCCATACCACATTGGGATTCTGGGGGCCGAGGATATTGGTGTTCATCGTTATGCCGTTGGTGACATAAAACGTATTGGTTATGATTGTGCTAATATTGGTGGAACCCCCGACAGTGCCGGTATAGTTTGTGTAGTATAGGTAGTTCGTGGCAATCGTGGCGGCGGTGTAATTATTTGTTATCGCCACCGTGTTCGTGCCGAACAAATTGGCGGCCGAGAGCCTTGTCAAACCGCCGTTGTTGATCACCAAATTGCCGCCGTTGGTGCTGCTGATAACGCCATTGAGGAAGAGAGGCTGGCTGCCGCCAACCGTCAGTTTGTTTGTGACGAGCTGGAGGGTGCCGTTTTCAAAATTCGTATATCCGGCGGCACTCGAATTCGCGAAGGTCTGCGCCTTGCCGAGTGTCATCGGTATTGAATTTGTATTCCAGCCGGAGTTGTCGCTGATGCCGTTGGAGATCGTCAGGGCGGTGCCGCTCAAAGTAATTCCGTTGGTGGTGAAAGTGATGGATCCAATGTTGAGGTTGTTCGTATTAGCAAAGGGCAAATACGTGTAAACGTTTGTGAAAGTGTCAATCGTGTTGGTTACGAAAAATACATTGGTGGTTGAGGATCCAAAACCATTGGTCAGGAAAAGTATGTTGGTAGTTATGAACGACAGGGGCGCATTGGTGTTAACGACATTCGTGGCATAGGAAAAGACAGGACCCGTAACGCCGGAGGAGGTGTAAACATAAGCATTGGTGGCGAAGGTGTTGGTGTAGTTGAAGAACGAAAGACCCAAATTGGTGGTGATCGCCGTGGCGGCCTGATACGGAAAATCGTTCACCGGGGCCTTGCCGGCCGCGAGCATCAACACGGTGGCGCTTCCCCCAAATGTCAAGTTGTCGCCGAGGAACGTCGGCCTTTCGTTGACCCCTGACGTGTTATCCACCCAGTTCAACTGGTTGGTCCAACCGTAAGGCGTGGTTCCAGTGGAGTTCGTGCCCATCCACGTTTCGGATGTCTGGGCCTTCGCCAGCGAACCCCAGCAGAGGATTGCGAGCGCAACCAGCAACTGGAGGCATGAACGCCAGGACCTGGCGCCGGGCAGCTTTTGTGTGATTGATGATTTCGGGTTCATATGATCTAGGTTTGTTTATTAGTTAGTTAGATTGTCAGCGGTCAAATTGGTTTCAGGTTGGAACAAGGCATTTTTACGGCATGTTAAAGATGATATTCGGAGAAGCCTTCCCCTCGGCGGTAATGGTATTGGTCATGGCAGCCGCCAGACCCGAGAGGTTTGATTGCTGGGCGCTGCCATCGGCCATGCCGAGGTTGCCGGAGTCCTGATGCAAATCGGGATCCGTCCAGCCCCACCCGAATGCTTTTACGCTGAGACCAGAACAACCGGTGACCGCTTTAGGGGAATAACCCATGTCGGTCATGTTCATCTTGTCGGCAGGCAGCACTCCGTAATTGGCCAAATTCGCCGCGCCGACCTGCCCGTCTATCACACTACCAATGTTGCGATCCCCCATAAGTATCATTTTGGGATATTTATCCGCCGCGTCACCCTCGACAAAATAACTAAGGTTTATATTGGCAAAGCTGCCCCAGTTCGTTGCCACGGTGGCGACGGGGCCATCAAGGTTTCCCGGGGTCAACCCGGTCAAGGAGATGTCCGAAGGGCAATACAAAATTTTGGGCGTGCTCAATTCATTGGACATGACACAAAAAATGTTGATCACCCCATATCCCGCCGGAGCGCCGCCGCCATGCTGGCTGTAAATATTCTCCTGCGCGCCCCACGCGGAGGTGCTAAGATAGGTGGGGTATTTGTCGCCGTGGTCGCCTTCCCACACTTTGAATGCCAAGCCATCCTGTTTGATATTATTAATGCACTGCGATTTCTTCGCGGCCCTCTTGGCCTTGGCCAGCGCCGGCAGCAGCAGGGCCGCGAGGATGGCGATGATGGCAATCACCACGAGGAGTTCGATGAGCGTGAAGGCTTTGGGAAAGGATTTAACGATTTTTTTCATCCGGTGTTTTTTTGGTATCGCGCGAGTGTAGCGAAAGTTTTGGTTGCGTCAACTTAAAAATTAAAATTTCCGGCCTGCGAACATTCCAACGTCATCGTCATGGCGGCAATCAACCGGAGGGGGCGGCCCTTTCCGACAACTGGTTTCACGTTCATAAACTCAAGATTCATTCCACAGACAAAAAACCATTCCGCAACCTTGCGGTCTGGTTCAGTGATTTCGTATGGCAAACATACAGCACCCCTGAATTATTGCCATCGCCAATTCTGGTGACACGGGACGGATGACATGAGCTTAAACCGGGCCACTCAATCTGTCGCCGCCGGCTCGCGCCGCGGCTGCGCTTGGCCGAGGTGTTTGGCCACGGCTTCCGTCCGCGACCGCACGTGGAGTTTTTCATAAATGTGACGGATGTGGGTGTGAACGGTGGCATAGGTTGTTTTCGTGGTCACGGCAATTTCCTTGTAAAGAAATCCCTTCGCCAGCAGCTCCAGCACCTGGACCTCGCGCGGCGAGAGGCTTTGCGTCTCCGGCGACGGCGCCGCCTCCTGCTGGAAGGACTGCACGATTTTGCGCGCGATGTGGCTGCTCATGGGCGAGCCGCCGGCGTGAACCTCGCGGATGGCCGCGAGCAATTCATCCGGCGGCGTCTGCTTGAGCAGATAGCCGGTGGCGCCCGCCGCGAGCGCGTCGAAGATGTGTTCCGTGTTCTGATAGACCGTCAGCATGATGATCTGCGCCGCCGGGAGTTGCGGCTTGAGCCGGCGCACGCATTCGACGCCGTTGATGCCGGGCAGGTTGATGTCCATGAGCACCACATCGGGTTTGACGCGGGGAATCTCCTGCAAGGCGTTTTCCGCGCTGCCGTGCCGGCTGACGCAGTGGCAGGCGGACGAACCGTCAATCAATCTGGCCAGGCTTGCCCGCACCTGGGCGTCATCCTCGACAATCGAAACGGAAATTTTCATGTCAACGCGCAAAAATTTTCAGGATTGAAATCCAGTCCCGGTCCCGCCAAATCCCCCGCTGGCGGTCACCGGTTTCATTGGCCGATGTTAACCCACATCATCATCCCGGCCAATCGCCATAACTGACGATGCCACCTCCGGGTTGAGAACCACGGTCATTTCCACCCGGGTGCCGTGGCCGGGCCGGCTGTGGATTTCGCAACGGCCGGCGACGGCCGCCAGCCGCCGTTCCAAATTGGCCAGGCCGGAACCCGTGGTGATGCGGTCCGCGCGACTTCCGGCCGCGCCACCGGCGACGGGAATGCCACGGCCGTTGTCCTCAACAATCAGCGTGAATGTTTTCGCTTCAATGCGCAGGCGCAGCCAGACCTCGGTGGCCTGCGCGTGCTTGACCACGTTGTTCAGCGTCTCCTTCAACGCAAGGAACAGGTTATACCGCAGCTCGGCCTCGACGCGCGCGACCGGCAGCGGCACCGGCAAATCCATGCGGCAGGGGATTCCCGCCGTGTGAAGAAAATCCTCGGCGTAGGCGGAGATGTAATCCATCAATCCATCGAGCGTGTCGTGCCGAGGGTCCACCGCCCAGACAATTTCGTCCATGGCCCGCGTCAATTGCCGTGCCGAGCCGGCGATGCGGTCAAGGTGTTTCCCGATCCGTTCCGGCTCGCGCCGGGCCAGCTCGGTGAGCAGGGTGATTTGCGTCAGCCCCGCGCCAACATCGTCATGGATGTCCTTGGCAATGCGGGCGCGGTCGCGTTCGATGGCGTGCTGCTGTTCCAATCGCGCCAGTTGCCGGCGGTATTTGGCGGTGACGATTTTGCGCGCGGCGAACACGGCGCCTCCGAGGGCGCCGGCAATGGCCAGAATCAAAAACCAGGACGTCTGGTAAAAATGCGGCTGGACGGTGAATGCCATCATGGCGCCGGCCTCGTTCCACACGCCCTCGTTGTTGGAGGCCATCACGCGGAAACGGTAATTTCCCGGCGGCAGCGGCCCGTAGTGCGCCGTGCGCAGCGTCCCGGCGTCCACCCAGTCCGCGTCCAGCCCGTCAATCCGGTATCGGAACCGCGTCCGTTCGCCCGCGTCAAAATTCAACGAGGTGAAGACGAAATCGAACTGCTTGTGTCCCGGCGGCACGATGATTTTCTGGCCGTGCAACGCGAGCGGCCTGCCGTCCACCAGCAATTCCTCGATGAGAACCGGCGGTGGAAGCGGAGTGGAAACCAGTTCATCCGGATTGACGGTGACCACGCCGCGGGCGGTCGTGAACCAGAGCCGCCCGTCCGCGCCGCGCCAGCACGCCGGCTGGTAGCCGTCGGAAAATTCCAGCGCCGGCAAACCGTCGCGCCTGCCGTAAATCACGCAATCCACCGTGTTGGTCCGGTCTTCGGCGCAGGCGTCCAGCGCCGACCTGGAAACGCAGTAAATGCCCTGATGTGTGCCGAGCCACAGCCGTCCTTCGTTGTCCTCCAGAATCTGGCTGATAACGTCCACCGGCAGGCCCTGCTTGGCCGTGATCCGCCTGAAAACCCCCTTCTCAAACCGGAGCAGGCCGCCGCGAAATGTTCCCGCCCAGATGACGCCATCCGCATCCGCATGGAGGGAATAAATCGGCTGCCCCGCCAGCGCGTCCCTGGGACGAAATGGATCGAGCCGGTTCGTTTCGCAACGATACAACGTCCCATCGTCCGCGCCCGCCCAGACGGTTCCATCCGGCGTCTCCGCCAGGGCGCGCACCGCCGCCGGCGCGGCGTTGTCGTTCGTGCCGAGAATCCGCCGCTCATTCCCGTCCCACAGCGCAACGCCGGCCTTCGTCCCCATCCACACCCGGCCCGCGTGGTCGGTCAAAATGGATTTGACGCCATGCACATCCCAAGACGCGCGCTGCACCCGGCCGTCGCTGAACTGAAACAAATCCTCCCCTTCTGACGCGCTCAACCAGGCGCCGCCGGCAGCGCGCGGGAAAATTGAAAAAACAAAATTCGCCGACTCGCTTTCGCCGACCGGGAATCGGGTGATTTTCCCGTCACTCCAGCGGCACAGCCCGCCGCCGCCGGTGCCAATCCAGACCGCGCCATCCCCGTCCTCGCAGACGGACAAAACCGTCCGGGCCGGCAAGCCCTCGGCCGCGCCGATGACGTGAAAGCGCCGTTCGCGGAGGCGTGCCAACCCGCCATATTCCATGCCGACCCAGATGCCGCCGTCACTGCCTTGGAACCACGCGCCGATGCGGTCGCCGGGAAGATCGTTCTGGGTCGTGAGCCGCTGATATTCTCCGTCCGGCGCGATGTGAAAAAGCCCGTTGCCAAAATGATTGAACCACAGGCCGCCATCGCGGTCCTCGTGCGCGGCCACCGCGCGGCCCGACGCCGGCCCCAGCAGACCGCGCCATTCGGCAATCTCCGCCACCCATTCGCGCCCCGCCATTTTGCGAAAGCGGTCTCCGTCCAGCACCCACATCTCGCCCGTTTTCGTGGGGAACAGCAACAATGGCTGGATTTCCGCCCCGCCATTTGTGGGCGTCATCGCCTCGAACTGGCCGCCGTTCCAGCGGGCGATTTCATTTTCCGCCCCCGCCCAGACCCGGCGATGCGCATCAGCCACCAACATATATATATGGCTGCCGCCGAGACCGCCGTCGCCCGGCAACTCCTTGAACGCGCCGCCGGCGAATTGAAGGATATGCCCGGCGCGCTCCAAAAACCACAGGCGGCCATCGCGGTCGGCGCATTGAAACACCGGATGCGAACCCGCCGGCGGCGGCGTCACCAGCCAGTCGGCGTTGGTGCCCGCCGGGTCGCGCTGCAGCACGTCGCCGAATTGCGTCACAAACGTGACGAGATTGGATGACGAGGCAACGAGCGTGGTGCGCAAATCGAACGACGTCCGGTCCGCCCATTCGTTGCGGAACACGCCGTCACGATACGACGTCAGCCCGCCGCGAAAAGTGTTGATCCAAAGCGTGCCGCCGGCGTCGAGGAAAAGTCCCTGGATGCGTGACTGGCTCAATTCCGGCGTGTTGGCCGGATCGAAGGTGACAAACCGCACGCCGTCGAAACGCGCCAGCCCGTCATCCGTGCCCACCCACAGATAGCCGTCGGGAGTCTGGGCGATGGCCGTGACCGTGCTGCTGGGCAGGTCCTTATCCGTGTCCCAGACATCCACGAGGTAATCCGCCGGCGCCGCAACCGTTCCAGGAACCGCGCGCAAAAACCACGCAGCCGCCACCACGGCGAAAAAGAGACGGCTCACCGGCAATGGAAAAATTCGGCGATACACTGCTGGAAGCATACCGCCGCGGGCGGGAAAAACCACCGCAAATCAGCCGCCCGGCGCACGGCGGAAAATCAGGCCGCGTCCAGAGTGGCCGCGTATTTCCGCGTCAGCGCCGAAAGCCCGGCCACGACGGGTTTGTGTTTTTCATCGTCCGCCAGATTTTTCATTTCCAGCGGATCGGCGTGCGGGTCGAACAGCATCGCGCCATTGACACCGTCCTTGCCGAACTCGGCGTAGCGCCATTGTTCGGTGCGCACGGCGGTGCCGTGAATCGTTTTGCCGTCCTCGCTCCAGATGCTGAAGCCCGGCTTGTCCCATTCCGCCGAAGGCTTGTTCAACAACGGCACGAGGCTTGTGCCTTCGATCTCGCTTTGCGGCGGCAGGCCGGCCAGTTCCACCAGCGTCGGATAAATGTCGAGCGACTCGACGATGCGCGTGCAGGTCCGACCGTTGCCGCTCATGCCGGGCACGGAAATGATGAGAGGCACGCGCGTGCCCATTTCAAACAGCGAGCCGGCCTTGGACCATTTTCCCTTTTCGCCGAGCTGATAGCCGTGGTCGCAGACGTAAACGATGATGGTGTTGTCGCGCAGACCAAGCCGATCCAATTCGGCGATGACGCGGCCGACATTCCAGTCCACCCACGAAATCGAGGCGATGTAGGCGCGGATAACCTGCTTCGCCTCGGCTTCGCCCGCGCCACGGCCGATGAACAAATCGGCGTTGCGTTTGCGGATGGCCGCGCTGGGAAATCCCGGCGGCACGGTCGGCCACGCGGCGAAATCCGGCGTCAGCTTGATCTTGTCCACGTCATACATGTCGAAGAACCGTTGCGGCGCGGTCGGCGGGCTGTGTGGTTTCACAAATCCGCATGCGATAAAAAACGGCTGATCCTTATATTTCTGCAAATTTTCAATCGTGCGGTCGGCGGTGTGATAATCGCCGTGGCCTTCGCCGTTGCCGTCGAGGACGACAATGCGGTCCGAATATGCCGCGCGGCCGGTATCTGCAGGCAGCGGCGGCAACACGCCGTCCGGCTGCGGAATCTGCGCGCGCGGAACTTCCAAGTTGTGTCCGACTGCCGGGCCGCTGCCGTCGTCGGTCGGACCGCCTTGGTCGCTGGTGGCGTTCCAGGATTTGGCGTCGTCAATGCCGCCGTGATAAATTTTCCCGGCGCGGATGGAAACATAACCGTTCTGGCTGAACAACTGCGGCAGCGTCGTCCAGTCAGGATGCGCCACGCGAAAATCCGTGCGATTGCCGAGCACGCTCGTCCGGGTCGGATTGCGCCCGGTGAGGAGCGACGCGCGCGACGGATTGCACAGCGGAAACTGGCAGTAATTGCGGTCGAAACGCACGCCGGATTTGGCGAGCGCGTCAAGATTCGGCGTCTTCGCGTGAAACATGCTGCCGTAACAGCCCAGTTCCACGCGCATGTCGTCCGACATGAGGAACAGCACGTTCGGCTTGCGCGGACCGGTTTTTGTGACCGCGCCGCGCAGCACGGTTGGGAAGGAAACGGCGGCGGATGCGGCGGCGACCGTTCCCAAAAATTCACGGCGCGTCCAGTGATGTTTGCGCGAATGGTTCATGCGGCTGAATTTAGCATCACCGGCAACGATGGCAACCATTTCGTCCTCGTAATCGAAACAGTTCGAGAGCCGAGGACGGGAACGAGGAGGAGAAATTGCGCTCCGCGCTCCGCGGAAGTATCTTTCCGCCACGTGAGCCAGCCGCCCATCACCGACGCCGGACACGGGTTTCATCTCCTGACGAAACCCGTCGGCCCGATCTGCAACCTTGATTGCAAATACTGCTTCTACCTCGAAAAGGAAAAATTGTATCACGGCGAAAACCAGTGGCGCATGAGCGACGCCGTGCTGGAGGGGTATATCCGCCAATACATCCAAAGCCAGCCGGTCCCGGAAATCAATTTCGCCTGGCAGGGCGGCGAACCGACGCTGCTGGGCGCGGATTTTTTCCGCAAGGCGGTCACGCTGCAAAAAAAGCACGCCGGCGGCAAAACCATTTTCAACGCCATCCAGACCAACGGCACGCTGCTCGACGACGAGTGGTGCGAATTTTTGGCGGCGAATAAATTCCTCGTCGGTTTGTCAATTGACGGCCCGGCGGAATTGCACGACAAATATCGCGTGGACAAGCGGCAGCAGCCGACCTTCGGCGCGGTCATGCGCGGGCTAGAGCTGCTCAAGAAGCACGGCGTGGAGTTCAACACGCTGACGGTCGTGAACCGGGCGAACTCGCAGCAGCCGCTGGAGGTTTATCGCTTTCTCAAAACCATCGGCAGCCAGTTCATGCAGTTCATTCCGCTGGTCGAACGCGCCGCGCCGGCGGAAATGAAATCGGCGGGCTATGATTTTGCCGCGCCTCCCCTGCCCGGCCGTCCGGAAAATGCTTCCGCCGTCACGCCGTGGAGCATCGAGGCGGAGCAATACGGAAATTTTCTCTGCGCGATTTTTGACGAATGGGTGCGCCACGACGTGGGAAAAACGTTTGTGCAATTGTTCGACGTGGCGCTCGGCAACTGGATGGGGCTTGGCTCGTCGCTCTGCGTCTTCGCCGAGAAATGCGGCGCGGCGCTGGCCATCGAGCACAATGGCGACCTCTACAGTTGCGACCATTACGTTTATCCGCGCCACAAGCTCGGCAACGTGATGAACCGAAGCCTGGGCGAGATGGTGAATTCGCCGCAGCAGACGAAATTCGGCAGCGACAAGTTCGATTCGCTCCCGAAATTCTGCCGCGATTGCGAGGTCCGCTTCGCCTGCAACGGCGAGTGCCCCAAGCATCGCTTCATCAAAACGCCGGACGGCGAGGACGGCCTGAATTATCTCTGCCCCGCCTACAAACGGTTCTTCAACCACATTGACCCCGCCATGCGCACGATGTCGCGGCTTCTGCGGAGCAATGAGGCGCCCGCGCGAATCATGGAAATGCCGGCGGCATCCTTATGAAAAGAAAAAACGGCCAAGCCGGATTGCCCGCCTTGCATCCGCGTTTCCGCATCGTTTGCGGAAGAGAAATCGCCTTCGGCCCGGGCAAGGCGGACTTGCTGGAACTCATCGCGGAAACCGGATCCATCGGCAAAGCCGCGTCGCGCATGAAAATGTCGTATATGAGGGCGTGGTCACTCGTCCAGACCATGAACCGTTGCTTCAAAAAGCCGCTCGTGCTCGCCACGCACGGCGGTGAAGGCGGCGGCGGCGCGGAATTAACCGAACCGGGACGCCGGTTGCTGGCCCTTTACCGGCAACTGGAAACGAAGGCCGCCAAGTCAACGCAGACGACCTGGAACAAAATGCAATCCCTCCTCAAGCCATAGTTTCAATCCGCAGTTGACGCGGATTGCGGGTTCAGCTCAAGGCGGAAGGTAAAGCGTCCGGTAGAAACATTGCGACAATTTGACAGCTCGTGTTCGTAAAGGTGAACGGCACCGCATTGGTCTGCATGGCGAGCCGCTTGCCACAACGGTTCAAGAAGGCCCGGGCAACTCCGCGACCAATGCTTTCGGGCCGCTCAAAAACTGTAGCTGACGCCGGCCTCGACATAAACGGACTGGCTCAAATCCAATTCGACGCCGCGCCCGCCGAAACTGCGGTCGTAAGTGCCGAGGTCTTGAAATTGGACGTCCACCCCGACATCCCAGCGCCGGCTTATTTGGTAGTCGGCATCAAGGCTGATGTAGCCGCCGAAGAGCGCGGTGAAGTCTTTGCCGCTGCCGGAAAGGGTCGAGCTGCCGGCACCCGGCAGAGTCAAGGTTTCACTCCAGTTCACGCTCGAGTTGAGCAATCCAACGGACAGGCCGCCGGACAGGTGCAGGTTGAGTTTGCGGCTCAACGGGAATTCAACATACGGCCCGAGGCGAAAACCCCACAGGTCGGCATCAAATTGATCATGCACCGCAAGGGATGCGCCGGGGATGACCTCAGTCGTTGGCGGACCCACCGGCGTGGCGCCGAGGAGAAAACCGGGGCCTTCAAAGCTGCCCTGGTAAGGCAGTTCGGAGGGCTGATTGTAACCCGGCGGCGTTGTGCCAGCCGCGAAAGGATAAGAATACGTGGTGAGGTTTTCGTTAAATACGCCGCTCACGTTGAATGAAATCGGCATGTAGTTCACCGCGCCTTCGACGCCATAGCGCATGTGATGCCAGTCTTCCTTGACGCCCAGTTCACGGTCGTAGGTGATCTCAAAGCCGGGAGTTTGATCCACGCCGGTGGATTGTTCGGAAGGATTGGCGCCGGTGTTGGCTAGGCTGACGGTGTTGTTCGCGAGGTTCACCTGGCTCGCGCTGTCATAACCCCAATACCACGTCAGTCCGTCGCCGCTGCCGCTGATGTCCGGATACACATAACCGTCGGCGTAATTGTAGGGATCGCCGTGCGGCGTGGTGGCGGGGCTGCCGTTCGCGGGAAACGGATTGAAGCCGGCGCCGATGCCCTTGAATCTGCCGGTGATGTTCAGCCCAAACCGCAGCGAGACGGAGATCCGGTTGGTCGAGTCCGTATAGACCACCTGATCCTGCTGCGCCGAAGCCGCCGCCGCGCACAGCATGGCGCCGGCCATCGGATACGCCCACTTGCTTTGATTTTTTTTCATTTCAAATCCTGGGTTGCGTTCAATTTTTTATCACCCGGTAAAACCGGCTGCTGATGGACGCCGGCGGACTGACGGTCTTGGGCGGGCCATCGTCATACCACTGCGTGATGTTGGCGTTGGCCGTGATGGACGGCGTGGCGACCTGCCAGGTGGCCATGTCATCATCGCTATAAATGATCGTGTAAACCGCGCCCGGAACCGTGGCGAACTCGATCACGAAGCGCGTGTCGCCGGCGATGCGCGTGTCCATGAACACATTGGTGACCGCAATGCCGTTGGTGCCAATGCCAACGATGCCCGCCGGCAAAATCGCCACCACCGTCAACGTATTTGTGAACACCAGCCGGCTTGGATTGTAGAACTCCAACGCGAAGGTGACCGTGTTGCTCGGGTTCAACGGCAGGTCATATTCCGCGTAAGGCGTGCCGGCGTTGGTGCCGGTGGCGTTGTAAAGCGTCACGCCGCTTCGCAATCCTCCGACGAGCAGGCGCACGCCGGCGACGGTTGAAACGCCGGTGTTGGTGACCGTCACGTCTTCCTCGTAAAGGCCGGTCTGCCGGTTCAACGCGTTGGTGCCGACGAGATAGGTGTTGGGACCAATCTGGGTGACGCTTGCGCCGACGGAAAGGGCGAACTGCGGGGCCGCGACGAGCGTCTTCACCTGCGACGAGGGCGACGTGCCGTTGTTGTTGGTGGGATTCGGATCAAACGTGGACGCCGAGGCGAACGCGATGTTGGTGAAATTGCCGTTGCCGGGGAAAACCGCCGTCACCGTCAAGTTGGTCGCCGCATTCTTCGCCAGACTGACTATAGACCAAGTCACAAGATTGCCTGCGTTGGTCGTCCCGCCGCCGCTTGCACTGACAAATGAGAAGACGGCGGGCAATTGATCCGACGCCACAATGTTGCTCGCCGTGTCGGGGCCAAGGTTAGTGATGGTGACAGTGTAGGTGAGATTGGAGCCGGCGACGGCGTTGGTCCGACCGGTCTTGAACACGGCAAGGTCCGCCTGCAACGACACCACATTCGTCACCGTGACGGTAATCAGCGAACTGTTCGTTCCGCCAACGCCGTCGGTAATCGTGTAGCCAATCGTCGCGGTGCCAGTGAAGTTCAGGTTCGGAATGAACTGCACGTTCGTGCCGCCAAGGATGACCGCCGCGCCGTTCGTCGGGCTGACCGCAATGATGGCCATCACTCCGCCGGGCGTCATCACCACGTCATTGAGCAGCGGGTTGAATCTGTTCGTCGTGTTTTCACCCACGCTGAAGGCGTCTGGATTCGCCACTGGCGGAATGTTCGTCACCGTGACCGTGATCAATGAGCTGTTCGTCCCGCCAACACCGTCAGTAATGGTGTAGCCAATCGTCGCGGTGCCGACAAAATTCGTCGCCGGCACAAACAAGACGTTCGTCCCGCTGATGACCGCCGTGCCGTTCGTCGGGTTCACCGCGATGATCACCAGGCTGCCGCCGGGATTGTTGACGACATCATTGGCCAGCGGCGCAAAGATGTTCGTCCCGCTGTTCTCGGAGATGGTGTAATGGTCGGGATTCGCTGAAGGCGGAAGATTGGTGATCAGGGTGAGCACCGGCTGGCTCACGTTGTTGGTGACATCGGGATCAGCCGCCTGGCTGCCGGCGCTGGCCAGGTTCGTGACCGTTCCACGCAAGGTTGAAATGACATTCAACGTCAGGTCGGTCGTTGTGCCGGACGCAAGAGTGCCGAGGTTCCAAACCACCTGGCCAACGGCGTTCGTTGTCGTGGCGGGCAACGAACTCACGAATGCCAATCCAACCGGAAGGTTGTCGGTCACGGACAACGTCGTGGCTGTTGAAGGCCCGAAATTCGTCACGGCAATCGTGTAGCTGAAACCCGTGTTGAACGTGACGCCTGCCGGGCCGGTCTTTCCAACGGCCACGTCCGCCACAGGCGTGATTGCCGTGACCACCGGCGGGTTCGTGTTGTTCGACGGATTCGGATCGCCCGTCGGCGAGCCCACGCTCGCCACGTTCGTCAGCGAGCCGTTCGCCGGCGCTGTCACCGTCAAAGTCACGTTGCTCACCGCGCCGTCCGCCAATGTTCCCAAACTCCACGTCACCACGCCGGCGCTGTCCGCGCCGTCGCCGCTCGCCGCAACAAACGCCGCCCCGGCGGGCACCGCGTCCGTCACCGTCACGCCGCCCGCCGCCGACGGGCCGAAGTTCGTCACCGAGATTGTGTAAACCAGATTGCTCGTCGCACTCACGATGCCCGCGGCGCTCTTGCCCAGGCCAACGTCGGCGAGCGCCGTCACGTTGACGTAAATCACGGCGCCGGACGTGCCGCCGTGCGCGTCGGCGTTGGTATAGAGGATGATGGCGACGCCGGTGTTTGTGGGCGTGAACGTCAAATTCGTCGCGCCCGGATTGATGACAACGATGCCGTTGGCGGACACCGCGTTGGAGATGGTCAGCGGGTCGCCATTCGGGCTGATGTCGTTGGTCAGCGGATAAATCGTCACCGGCACGAGGTAAAACGCCGAGTTGGTGTCGTTGACGGCAATCGGCAGCAGGCGGTCGAAGAAGCTGTTGTTCGTGGAGACAATTCCGTTCGTCGTCACGAGACTGATCTGGCTGTCGTCGCGGGATTGCGAATCGCCGGTGGTGTAATAACCGTAAGGCAGGTCCTGGCGGATGACGTAATAACCCGGCGTGACGGCGGCGAACGAATAGTTTCCATTCGCGTCCGACAGCGTGCTGCCGACCACCGGTTCGCCGGCGTCGGCCACGCCGTTGGAATTCAAATCCTGCACGAGGTCCACCTCGACGCTGGCCAGTCCCGCCTGGCCGGGATAATTCGTGCCGCCGCCGTTGATGTCATTCCAGACGGTGCCGTTGAACGTGGAATACAACGACGGGCTTGGCTGGTATTGGAAGAAGTTGTTGTTCGTGCTGGCCGTCAAATTGGTCAGGTTGAACGCGAGGCTGCCGTTCGGCGGCGCGCTGCTGGCGTAGCCGGGCAGGACCGTCTCCACGAGGACGTAGTGGCCGAGGTTCAGGTTGAGCAGTTCGTAATAGCCGTTGCCGTCGGTCGTGACGATTTGCACGAGCGTGCCGTTCGTGGGATTGCCGGTGCCACCCGGGTCGGTGAACAATTGCAAGGTGACGCCGGCCAGGCCGGTGTCACCGTTGGTGAAGATGCCGTTCTGGTTGATGTCGTTGAAGACATGGCCGTTGATGGACGCGGCGGCGGTGACGACGTTGGTGGAGCCGGAGGCGGCGGGAACCGGGTTGCCAAAGGAATCCACGGCGAAATCGGCGATGGCGGTGTTGTTGGCCGGATTGCCCTGGCCGACGACCAACATGGTGACGTCGTTGGTGATGACGGCGTTGACCGCGAGGGGCGCGGCGGCGGCGAGATTAGTCCAAAGCAGGCTGCCCGCGCCGGAGCCGTTGGGCGGAATGGTCGCGGAGACAAATTGAAAATACGCGGCGCTGAAATAATCCTCCAGCGGCAGGGTCGGGATGGCGGTGTTTCCGGTGTTTTGAACCAGGATGCGGAACACGACGTTGCTGCCGACGGCGACGGGCTGGTTCGTCGGGCTTAACAAAAGCTTGGTCACGTTGAGCGCTGAATGCGAAACAAACACGGAGGCGACGGACGAATTGGTCGCCGTGCCGGCGTTGGCCGTGGCGGAATTCGTAACCGTGCCGGTGAACGCCAGCGTGGTGAAGGTCACGGCGATGTTCGTGATCTGCCCCGGCGTCAAGGGGCCGACGTTTACCCACGTCAAGACGCCCGAACCAACGGTGCCAGGCGGTGAACTGGCGGAGGCATAACTCAACTGGCCGGGCGGGAAATTGTCCGTGACGGCGACGTTCGCGAGCGCGGTGCTGCCGGTGTTGATGACCTGCAAATTATAAGTCACCGGCTGGTTGGTGCCGGCCTGTCCGCCGGATGGCGAGACGACGGTCTTGTTCATCGCCACGCCGGGCACGCCGGGTGCCGGCTGGATGGTCGCGGTGGCGCTGGAGGAATAACTCGGATTGTTCGGGTCGTTGTAGGTGGCGGTCAAAACCGAGCCGACCGGCGCATACACCGTGCCGTCATCAATGTTTGTGCCGGAGGTGGTGCTGGTGGGGATGCAGCCTGTGAAAATGCCGGTGTTCGTGCTGGTTTCGGCAAGCGCGAGGATTTCCGAATCACCGGAAGTGCTGTTGACGGTGACGATGATGGTTTGAACCGTGGCGGGATTGGTGTTCAGCCCCGGATCCGTCACCTGGACGCAGACGGTGGAATTGGCGGGATAGGAATTCGTCGGCGTGCCGTTGTTGCCGCTGGTGAACACCGTCGCGCTCGGCGTGCCGAGGTCAAGGACGGTGAGCAACACCGACGTGGCCGCCGTGTCCGTGACGCCTTCGGTGCCTTCGTTCGCGGTGGCGGCGATGTTGTAACCGCCCGGCGGCAGGCTTGTGACCCATTGGAATTCGTAAGTCTTGGAACCGCCATCACTCGCCACCACATTTGCGTTGTTCAAGGTGTTGCTGAAACTGGAGGCGGGACTCGGCCCGGTGACGGCGAGGCCGAGGCTGGTGATGTCATAACTGCCAAACGGGTCGCTGACATTGGCGCGGATGTAGAGCGTGCTGCCGGCGATTGGCGTGGTGACGAGGTTGCCGCCGGGATACGGCGCGTCGTAAACGGCGAGGGTGTTGATGTTGATGACGGTGGACGCGGGCAGGGAGATTTTCGACGGCGCGTTGGTGCTGTCGTAATTGACGTGGAACGCGGTGCCGGGCACGCCGTTGGAAATGACGTAAGTGATGTTCGTGCCGGCGGGAACGGTGACATTGCTGCTCAACACGCCGCTCCAGACGAGCGTGTTGCTGGCCGCCGAATAAACGGGATTCGTCAGCGTCAGGAAAGTCGCGCCGTCGAACTGGAGCATGGCGGTCACGTTCGGGTTCGCCGGCATGACGCCGTTGGTGACGGTGATGTAATTGGTGATGGTGACGAAATTGTTGGACGGCATGACGAACGACGAGGCGAACACCGGTGTTTGCACAAACGCCGTCGCGTTCGTCGCCGGGCCGCCACCAACAACAGAGTTCGTAGCGGGGTTGATGGACACCGCAATGTCCACGCTGGGCCGGTTGCCACTCCAGCTCCAGATGTTGGTCACCGTCGTTGCGCCGGTCTGATAACTGGAAGCGCCGCCTTCATTGCCGTCACCCAACATGTAAAAAACCGTCTGTTTTGATCCAGCGCTGGTCGGACCATTGATGTCACTGGCAAACTCATCAAAAACGATCGCGTTGGTGGACGATGAGACGATATTCGTCAAGCTGGCACTTGAGGCGTTGGTGACGATGGTGGGCGCGCTCAAGGGCGAATTGGTGTTCACCCCGGTGAACGTCGCGGCCACGGCATAGAGTGTTTCAAACGTTCCGGTCGCCTGGACTTGAATCGTCACCTTGTTCGTTCCAGCCGGAGGGTTGACCATCTGCCAAATCTGGCTGACCGGATATTGGGCGGCGGACTCACGGCTGGCCACGAGGGTCATGTTGGTGGAGCCATAAACCACATTGGTCACCAGTGAATTGCCATTGCCTTTGCCGAAATTGATGCCAACGAGCAGCAGGCTGTTTGGCGCGGCGGCGATGACGTTGGTCCATACCAGATTCTTGGATGCGCCGTTGGTGGAGTAACCAGCCAACGCCGACGTTCCGGTGCCCCCGCCACTGCCGGTGCCGATGTCCACGCTCGTGCGCGTCGGGCCGTGGCCGTAGAAAACAGGATCCATGCGGTTCAAATCCTGCACGCCGCTGCCGAGACCGTTGGCGCTCAAATAAAGCTGCTTGGTCAGCGCCGGAATCAAAATCCCGGCGGTGTTGCTCGCGCTGTCGCCATAAACCGGATCGGTATAGCTCACGCTCAAGACGTCGCCGGGCGTGACGTTCAAGATGCCATCCTGCGGATTCAGCCCCAGCGTGGTGGAGGTCGGCAGACCGGTGACGTTGCGGAAGACACCGGTGTTGGTGCCGGTCTCCAGCAACGGGATGGTTTCCACGTCGCCGTGCGTCAAGTCCACCACGGTCACAGAAATCGTCTGCGCCGAGTTTGAAGACGTGTTACCCACGGCATTGGTCATCGTGACATAAACGCCGGCGCCAACGGCATAAAGGCTGACGGGCACGCCGTTGGTATCGGTGAAATTCAGGGAGACCGACGCGCCGCCGGTCGGCGGCGGCGTAATGACGTCAGCCGTGATGGTTGTGCCGCCGATGGAAACGGTATTGCTCACCGCCCCGGCTCCGGTGACCTTGCACAGGTAGGTGAAGGCGCTGGTTCCCTGGCTCAAGATCACCGGGATGGTATAACCTGGTGTGGCCAGCGGAAAAGGGTTGCCTGAGCCGCTGTCGGGAATGGGGCTGCCGTCGAAAGCGGTGGAATTGGTGAGGTAGAGAAGATTGCCCGAAGGCGCGTCAATGACAACCGTGTTGCCCAAGGGCAGCAAACCCTTGTTGTCCACCGTGACGGTGTATTGAATCGTGTCACCGATGCTCAAGCCGGCCGGCGGCGTGTCGGTCACGATGACGGCGGATTTATACAACAATGGCACCGGGAACGGCAGGACGGTCGTGCCGGCGTCAATGTAGGGATTGCCCGGCGCCGCCACGTCGGCATCCTCGCCCCACACGGCGGACAACAGCGTCCCGTCCACGGTATAGACTTTCATGCCCGTCTGGTCCTTGCTGGGGTCGTAAATCTTCAGCGACTGGAGCGTGGAAACGGTGAAGTTCGTGTCGTAGTGGTTTCCGTTGGGATCAATCAGCAGGCCGTTGGTGTCGCCATGGTAATCCACATAGACCTTGGTGTTGCCCAATGTTGTGACCCACACCGGGCTGCCGTCCACCGTGTCATTGGCGCTGCCCGGCGCCCAGCCGACGTCAGCCACGGTGGTCAACCCGGCCTTGGGCAGGAGGGTGAATCCCCAGTTCCAAGGCGTGTCGGAGGAATTATTGGCGGCCACGGTGCAGAGCGCGTAAAAATGCGCGCCGCCGGTGCTGGTGAAACTTGCGCCGGATTTCACCGGCATTTGAAACTGGAAGACCCCGTTCGTGCCCGGCACGGAAAAGCTGCCGGAGCCGGCAAGCGTGTTGTAATTGATGGTGATGTTGGTCGGGTTCGGATTGTAAAGATAGACATAAGCCGGTTGATTCACCGTCGCCGCCGAGCTGACCGGCGTGTAATAGGTGTTGCCCCACGACTGGACCGGATAAAGCGTGAACCAATCCGCCGCGTAGGTGCCGTTGACATGGCCGATGACGAGGTCCGCCTGCACCGGCTCGCTGGCCGTGATGTATCCACCCTTCTTGACGCCGCCGTTGACCAGATAAGATTCGCCCTGATTCAGAACGATGTTCGTCACCGCCGTGCCGTTGCCGCTCGGATCAATCGTCACCGCCGTGCCGTTTTGCGCGGCCATCACAAACAGGCCGACGTAGCTGAACAGGTGATTGGTCAAATCCTGCCCGACCGGACTGATGTAGTTTGTGCCGTAATCCATCGTGGACAGCACGCTGACCGCGCCGGCAAACACCGGGCCGGGATTCACCGGCCAGCCCGCATGGGTGACGACGATGGCCTTCGTCGCGCCAATCCGGTCGCCGCCGTCCCACAAAAGCTGCGATGGATTGCGCGGCAGCGTCACGGTGTTGGTGAGCGTGATGACCGTGCCCGCCGGAAGGCCGAGCGGGTTGTGCGCAAAACCGGGCGGGATGCCGTGCGCGTCGTTGCCGTCGCCCCAGATTTGCGTGCTCGGCTGCGTGGGATTGCCCAGGTCTGTTTCGTAGCCGTCCTCCCATTGGTCATAATAAATCACCGTGCCGTTGCCGGTGACGACGATTGAGTAGGTGGAGCTTTGCGCCGTGCCGATGCCGCTCTGGATGGTGGACAGCGCCTGGTAAATCTGCTGCTCCGGCATCGGCAGATAAAATTCCTGCACCAGATTGGCGGCGCGGAGGGCGTGCGCACCCAAAAGAAAGAGGCTTGTCATCGCAACCCGCCAAAAAAATGGCCGCGTCAAACTACACTTCATTTTCATAGTTTTTATACGGGAACGACAACAACTTTAACTCGGAACCGGCAACGAAATCAGCTTTCATTCCTTTCGGGAAAACAAGGACGCAACAAATTATTCACCTGTTATTCACCGGTTATTCACAATCTGTTGGCGCGACCCTATCAAAACCCCGCAAGTATGCAAGAGTATTTATAAAAAATTACAGCCACAATTTTTGCATCATTTGGCGCGGTGATTCACCTCCTGATGAACCCCGGCGGCGTGGTGCCAAATTGAAACTGATATGAATACGTGGTCGCATTTTCATTAATCGTCTCGCAATGAACCGACCGGCGGCGGGAAAACACTCAAAAATCGGGAAAAACGATTTCTTTATTCATCGCCTGGTTTCTTTCAGCCAGCACTCCTTGTGCGAGCTTGTAACCGGCACGGTCGGCGTTTCTGCCAATGCGCCGGAACTGTTCCTCAATACGCAGCCGTGCCGAACGGCAAAAGAAATCCTCCCGATGAAGAATTTCGCCATCGCGCGACCCACCAACCAAACTTTGCGCGCGCAAACAGGCTGAGGTGATGGCGAACAATTCCGCGCCGATATCCACGAACCGGCCCAGCAGCAGTTGCTCGCGCTCCAGCCTCGGTCCGTGCCGCAGCATCGCGTGAAAAATGGCGCGTGCGAGCCGGCGGCTGGTCCGCGCCGCGTAACGCAAATGTCCCCGCCGCAACGACGCCGTGGCGCAGCTGGAATTGAACCCCGCGCTTCCGACTGCGAACCGTTCCGTCGGCAGCCATTGTTTCGGATACCACACGAGATAAAACAGCACCGCCTTCGCCGCCGCGCGCAGCCGCCGCGACCAGGGCAATTGCGAATTCAACACCGGCGCGGCGATTTTCAAATGCGGGTCGAGAAGTTCGCGCGCGATGAACAGCCGCATGATTTCGCTGGAGCCTTCAAAAATCGTGTTGATCCGGCTGTCGCGCAAAAATCTTTCGACGGGGATTGGCGCTTCACCGCGCGCCTTCAGCGACGCGGCGGTTTCGTAGCCGCGCCCGCCGCGGATTTGCATCGTGTCATTGACAATTCCCCACGCCGTTTCCGTGGCCCACAGTTTGCAGAGCGCGGCTTCGAGTCGCACGTCGGCATTTTTGTCGTGGTCAACGCGACTTGCGGCGAGCAGCGTCATCGCCTCCATCGCAAACGTGTCCGCAGCCATGCGCGCAATTTTGTCGGCAATGGCCGCGTGCTTGCCGATGGGCGCGCCCCATTGCTTGCGCTGGTTCGCCCAGTCGCGTGAAATTTCCAAGCAGCGTTTCGACAAACCGACGCACGCGGCGGGCAGAGTCAGCCGCCCGGTGTCGAGCGTCGTCAGCGCCACGCGCAAACCTTTTCCTTCGGCCAGCAAAATGTTTTCGCGCGGCACGCGGACGTTCGTGAACCGGACGACGCCGTTGTAAAGCGCCCGCAAACCCATGAACCGGCAGCGCTGAATGATTTCCACGCCGGGCCAGTTCGTCTCGACGATGAACGCCGTGATTTGCTCCTTCGGCTTTCCGCCAACCATTTTTGGCGGCGTCCGCGCCATGACCACGATGACGCCGGCTTTCGTGCCGTTGGTGCACCAGAGTTTCTCGCCGTTGAGAATGAAAAAACTTCCGTCCGGCGTCGGTTCGGCATGCGTCGCCATCGCCGCCGGATCAGAACCGACATCAACTTCCGTCAACGCGAATGCGGAAATTTCGCCGCGCGCGACGCGTGGGAGATATTTTCCCTTTTGCGCCTCGGTGCCGAACAAAATCAACGGCTGCGGCACGCCGATGGATTGGTGCGCGGAAATCAGCGCCGTCGTGTTGCCACACCAACTGCCGAGCAGCATCGCGGCACGGCAATAATT
>Ga0181537_10001392_pt1 | contig 22384 bp, 17 predicted proteins | sample PEATcosm2014_Bin_39_FD_119765 | JGI IMG/M metagenome (GOLD analysis project Ga0181537, IMG submission 119765) | Peatland microbial communities from MTU Mesocosm Facility, Houghton, MI, USA - PEATcosm2014_Bin23_10_metaG | ecosystem: Environmental > Terrestrial > Soil > Wetlands > Peat | place... | reverse complement strand
TATTCGGGCGGGAAGACGATCACGGTTCCGGTAAGCGGCGATACGCTGACGCCCAGCTCGCTAAAGGTGGTTTCGCCGCCCGAGAAACGATCGTTGAGATAAGCGACGACCGAGAGAACACGCCGTTGCGCGCCAGGTGTCGGGCCGTCCCGATGATCGACGTATTTGCCGCCCGGCGCGTAGCGGACGAGCTGCACTTCCTCGAGCGTCGAACCCGGCGCGAGCGTATCCGCGAGCGGCCGCATAATGTGCTCGAGGCGTTCGCGATAAACGTTGCTGTGGCCGTGGACTTCTTCAAAGAGAATCTCGGCGTTGCGAACCGCCCGATCGACTTCGAGCTGGGCGTTGATCACAGCCGGAAACCACTTCGGCGACAGCACGGCCTGTGAAACGATGACGGCCGCCTCGGCCGGAGTAAAGACGCGCAGCGCGTAAATGCGTGGTGCGATCTCGACGCGGTCGGCGGACGGCGACGCGGGGAGCCTCGCGGCCAGCTCGGTTTTAGTCATCGGCTCAAAATGGTATCATGCACGAACCAACGGAGGTAGTTCAGTGGAGAAGCAAGCCGGAAAGCTCGATCGTCCTGAATTCTTACGGAAGGTTGCGGGCGTTCCCGTCGCCGCGGCCGCTCTCAGTCTCATTGCCGGGCCTGTGGAAGCAGCAGACAACAAAAAGCAGTTCCACTATCAGGACAAGCCGGGCCCGGGTGGTAAGAAATGTAGCTATTGCCGGTTTTTCAGGCCACCGCACGGATGCAGCATCGTAACGGGCACGATCGCCCCAGCCGGATGGTGCATCGCCTGGGCCAAGAGGTAGCCTTACGAGCGCGATCCTAGGCAAAGCAATCGCCGGGCCGCGCGCGTGGACGCGCGACACGGTGCGCGCCGGCGATTATCTCGTCCGGCTTACGGCTGCAGCCCACGAGGAGCTGAAGGCCGCGTTGCGCCGTCTACGCGCGCATCGTTTGCCCACGCTCCTCTTGCAGACGGCGGACTTTGCGCTGGACGCATGTGCGGAGACAATGCATGACGTGCGGCGTCGCTTGGATGGCCCACCCATGTTCGCAGTCGTCGATCGTCTTCCATCAGAGGCGGCGACCGCAGACGAGCTTCTGCAGCTCTACTGGCTGCTCGCAAATCTCGTGGCGCGACCGGTCGCGCAGAAGCTCGACGGCTCGGTTTTTTATCCCGTACTCGATACGGGCGCAAAACTCAAACCCGGGTCCGGGATTCGCCCTACGCTTACCAACGTCGATCTGACGTTTCATAACGACAACTCGTACAATGAAACGCCTCCGAAGTATGTGGCGCTGCTGTGCGTTTCGACGGCACTCTCGGGCGGAAAAAGCCGGGTCATGAGCGTCGAGAGCGTGCACAACGCGCTCTTGCAGCGGTATCCGCAGCACCTCGAGCGTTTATACCGTCCGTTTTGGTACGATCGTCATCGCGAACATGAAACCAATGAAGTGCCGTATTTTTCGGCGCCGATCTTCGAATACGACGGCGAGCAGTTGCACGCGCGCTTAGCGCTCAATGAAATTTACGGCGGCTACCAGCTTCGCGGCGAGAGAATGGACGACGAAACGTCGAGCGCCCTCGAGGCGGTGCAGGACGTATTCAACACGCCTGAGCTACGCGTCGAGCTCGAGTTCGAGCCGGGTCAGATTCAATTCGTGAACAATCGCGCGACCGGACACGCTCGCACCGAGTTCATCGACGGGGAGCGGCCCGATCAGATGCGTCACTTAGAGCGCCTGTGGCTACGCAATACGGGAGCGCGCTCCTACCGCGGCTAGGCACACGCATATTGGGTATAGGTATGCCCTATGAAAGACGAGAGCGTAGCCGAACAAATGAACCGCGGATTGTTCCTCGCACCCAGTTTAGTCGAACATGACTCGGGGAGCCCGCTTCTCGATCAAGCCAGAAGGAACGTCGCTGCGACTGCAGAGCGCGCCGCAGCCGGCGAAGCGGATGAAATTAAGGGCGAAGAGATAAAGAAGCCGCGACTGTTTGGGGTCGGCGGCTCAAAGGCTCCCGAGAAGACGCAGCCCTAGCCCTCTGCTAGGTGCCGAAGCTGTAGACGGTCGTCGCGGTAAAGGTTTGGGCCGGCCGCAAAACCGTGCTCGGAAAATTCGGATGGTGCGGCGAGTCCGCGAAGTGCTGTGTTTCAAGCGCAATCGCTCCGGCCTTGCCGGTAAATAGCTGCATGCCGGGTTGCGTCGTTTCGACTTCGATCGTTCGACCTGAATCCGGGTCCTTCAGAACCGCAGCCTGGCGCAGTGAGCCATCCCAGGCGTCGATTACGAAATTGCAATCATATTTTTCGGTTCCAACGGATCGTTCGACGCGAAAGTCACGCGCCGCGTCGACCGGCACGATCGCTCCGGTCGGAATATTCTCGGCATTCGTCGGAGTGTAAGCAGACGCCAGGATTTGCAGCCGATAATTCTCGATCGGGGCTCCCTGAACGCCGCTCAAATTAAAGTAGACATGGTTCGTGAAATTGACTACCGTCGGTTTGTCCGTCTTCGCCGTGTAATCGATGCGCAATGTGTTCTCGCCCGACCAGGAGTAGGTCACGCGACATTCGAGTGCGCCGGGGAATCCCTGATCGCCGTCGGGACTGTGCAAAGCGAACGTTACGCGGCTGTCGGATTGTTCGACGACATCCCATGTGCGTTTCGAGAAACCATCCGGCCCGCCGTGCAGCGTGTTGCCGCCTTCGTTGGTCTCGAGCTTGTAGGTGGCGCCGTCGAGCACGAACGAGCCGCCTGCAATCCGGTTCGCATAACGCCCGATGATTTTCCCGGCACTCCCGCCCGCATCGACGCAGACATTAGCACGCATTCCTTTACGATCGGGAACATTCACGCTCGTGATGGCGGCGCCGACGGGCGTGAGCGAGACGGTATTACCCGGCGAGTTTGTTAGTAGCAGCCCATCCATGGATTGCGGCTTCGAGCTAACTGCACCCACTAGTAGAACCGCACGTGTCGCATTTCAGGCACGTACCGTTGCGAACCATCGTGAACTGACCGCACTCGTTGCAGGCGTCGCCGCTGTAGCCTTTGGCGACGGCAATGCGTGCAGCTTCGGTGCGCGTGACCGTAGCCGTGCCCACGCGTGAGTGACCGTTACCGTTCGTCGATTCGCTGCCTCCAGCGTGGGCTTGCGGGCGAACGGGTGGAGGCGTTTGCGGTCGCAGCATCTCTTGACGCGGCTCCTCGGGTGTGCCGGTGTGCAGATGCGTGCTGCGCGGATGCAGTTTGTCTTCGATCGCGCGCGGCTTCGGATCCGTGTACCGGACCTCGCCCACTTCCTCTGCGACGAACTCGGCGGCATCGCCCATTGCATCGACTTCCATCGAGGGTTGGACTTGCGCGAGATCGTAGCGTCCAAGATAACTGACCGCGAGCTCACGGAAGATGTAGTCGAGAATCGACGTCGCCATCTTGATGTTCTCGTGGCCGACGACGGGACCGTTCGGTTCGAAGCGCGTGAACGTGAAGGCTTCGACGTATTCTTCGAGCGGTACGCCGTGCTGTAAGCCGAGGCTCACCGCGATTGCGAAGTTGTTCATCAAGCTGCGGAAGGCCGCGCCTTCCTTGTGCATGTCGATGAAGATCTCGCCGATCGTCTGATCGGTATACTCGCCGGTCCGCAAGTAGACTTTGTGTCCGCCGATGACCGCTTTTTGCGTGTAGCCGCTGCGGCGATCCGGCATACGGCGGCGCTTGGCGATGTACCGGTAGACGACGCGCTCTGCGATCTTGACCGGCGTCTCGTAAGCCGCCGCCGGTTGGCTTTCTTCGAAATCGCCGCCCAGGTCGACGCTGCTCGCAAGCGGTTGCGAGAGCTTCGAGCCGTCGCGATAGAGCGCGACGGCCTTGCACATTCGCTCCCACGAGTAGCGATAGGCTTCTTTGATGTCGCCGATCGTCGCGTTCTGCGGCATGTTGATCGTCTTGGAGATCGAGCCGCTGATGAACGGCTGCGACGCCGCAAGCATGTCGATGTGCGCAAGCGGACGGATGAAGCGTGCGCCGTGCTTGCCGCACGGGGTGGCGCAATCGAAGACGAACAGATGCTCGTCCTTGAGGAATGGGGCGCCTTCGAGCGTCATCCGGCCGCAGATATGGTCGGAAGCTTCGTCGATTTGCGCCGCAGTGAAGCCGAGCACGTCGACGAGGATCGAGATGTTGATATCGGCGAGCTGCTCGTCGGTCATCCCGAGCTTGGATTTGCAGAACTCTTCGCCCAGCGACCATTTGTTGAACGCAAAGGCGAGCTCGAACGAGCCGAGCAGCGTCGATTCAACCCGCGCGAGCGCTTCGTCATCGAACCCTTTGGCGCGCAAGGTCGCGCGATTGATGTGCGGCGCGCCTTCGAGCGTGTTCGTGCCTTTGGCGAACGTCTCGATCGCGTCGATCTGCTCGGGCGTGTAACCGAGACGCTTCAGTGCCGCATCAACGGATTGATTGACGATCTTGAAGTAGCCGCCGCCGGCGAGCTTCTTGAATTTAACGAGCGCGAAATCGGGCTCGATACCGGTCGTGTCGCAATCCATCAGAAGACCGATCGTGCCGGTCGGCGCGATCACCGTGACTTGCGCGTTGCGATAGCCGGCAATCTCGCCGATCGCAAGCGCGTGATCCCATGCCGAGCGCGCTGCGGCCCACGTCTCTTGCGTGAAGAGCGTCGGTGCATGCGTGACCGGCGGAATGGTAAGTCCTTCGTACTCGCTGCGCGGTGCTTGATACGCGGCGCGACGGTGGTTACGCATGACGCGTCCCATCGAGTCGGCATTTTTGGCGTAGCGCGGGAACGGACCGTATTCGCGCGCCATTTCGGCCGACGCTTTGTACGCCGCGCCGGTCATGAGCGCCGTGATCGCGCTGCACCAGCCGAAGCCTTCCTCGGAGTCGTACGGCAAGCCCATGCGCATGAGCAGCGTGCCGAGATTCGCGTAGCCCAGGCCGAGCGTGCGGAAGTCGTACGATTTCTGTGCGATCTCGCGCGACGGGAACTGCGCCATGAGGACGCTGACCTCGAGCGTGAACGTCCACATCCGGCACGCATCGCCAAAGCGCTTGGGATCGAAACGCCCGGTGTCATCCATGAATTTGACGAGGTTCAGGCTCGCGAGATTGCACGCGGTGTCGTCAAGGAACATGTACTCCGAGCAGTTATGCACGACGATGCCGTTGGCAACGAAGTGCGCCGTATCAAATTCGGTGAGATCGAAGACCGGCTCGACGCCGAGCGCTTTGATCTGCGAGACCTCATCCGTGAGGACTTCGCGCGAACGCTCGAACGGCTCGCCGCCCTCGATTGTGCGCGCAAAGCGCGAACGGGAATGGGCCGCGATCCGGATGACGCCGCGATCGCGATAGATCTTGCCTTTGACGCCGAAGTTCAGAAGAAGAAGCTGAACCTGCCAAAGCAGCTCCATCGAACCCGACGAGAATTCGCCGCATTCATCGAACAGCGCGCGCAACAGCGTGGCGATCGAGGAGCGGTCGAGATCGTAGATTGCGGACGAGAACTGCAGATGCCCATCCTGTGCGATGAACTCGTCGACGGATTCGGCACCGGCGAGGCCGTTGCCGACCGCTACGAGCGACTGCGAGCCGGCGCGCGCAGCCAGCGCCAGCAGCGTCGATTCATCGAGAGTTCGGGCGCCAAAGCCTGAGCCGCGCAAAACGACGCGCTCACCAATGATGACGTCGGCCAGCGCGACGTCGCCGCGTTCCTCGGTGAGAATCTTGTGATCGGCCGTCAGGCGTAGTTCGTAGCCTGCGCGCGTGCGCAAACGATAGACGCGCTTGGCTCCGGTCGGGAAGATGCGGGAAACGAAATGCGGCTTGCCGTCGGAACCGATGACGAACGCGGAGCGCCCGACCATCGAATCGATGCGTGCCAGGCCGTCGGCCGTGGCGACGAGCGTGTCGCCGGTGACGCACGGGTTGCTGGCGTTGATTCGGCCGTCTTCCGGGCACGTGTGCCATTCGTTGATCGTCGTGTCGAATTGCAGGCCCGGATCGGCGCATTGCCACGCGGCAACGGCGATGTCTTCCCACAATTCGGTTGCAGGGATGGATTTCGATACGCGTCCGTCGGTCCGGCGTATGAGATCCCACGATTTACCGGCGTCGAGCCGCGCAAAGAAATCGTTCGAGATGCGAACGGTATTATTGGAGTTCTGGCCGGAGACGGTTGAATATGCGGCCGAATCCCAATTGGTGTCGTAGGTCTCGATCTGGAGCGCTTTATAGCCTTGGCGCGCAAAATCAAGCGCGTATTGCACGTTGGCTTGCGGGATGCCGTTCGAAAGCGCCGTGCGCATGGCGCTGCGCAACTGCGGATTGAGCGCGGGATCGCGACGCGCATTTTCGGGCAACGTTTCGTCGTTGGCGGCGCGCATGATCGCATTGAGGTTGCGCTCGCAGACGATCGAACCGGCAACCAGATCCGAGACTTTCTGCTCTTCCTTGACTTTCCAGTTGATGAACGTCTGGATATCGGGATGATCGATATCGAGAATCACCATCTTTGCTGCACGCCGCGTGGTGCCACCGCTCTTGATTGCGCCGGCAGCGCGATCGCCGACGCGCAAGAACGACATCAAGCCGGATGACGTGCCGCCGCCGGAAAGCTTCTCGCCTTCACCGCGCAGATTGCTGAAATTCGAACCGGTACCGGACCCGAATTTGAAGATACGCGCTTCACGGACCCACAGATCCATGATCCCGCCTTCATTGACCAAATCATCATTGACGCTTTGGATAAAGCACGCATGGGGGGCCGGATGCTCGTAGGCGTTGATCGAGCGCGTCAGCTCGGCGCTCTTGGGATCGACGAAGTAATGGCCTTGAGCGGGACCTTCGATGCCGTACGCCCAGTGCAAGCCCGTGTTGAACCATTGTGGCGAATTGGGCGCTCCGACTTGACGCGCCAGCATCGCGCACATCTCGTCGTAATATGCGCGTGCGTCGCCTTCCGAATCGAAATAGCCGTTTTTGTAGCCCCAGTACGTCCACGTGCCGGCTAACCGGTTGAAGACTTGGCGCGCATCGTTTTCGTGCGTGAACTGGTCTTCGCGTGGAAGCTGCGAGAGCGCGACGTCGTCAGGCATCGAGCGCCATAGCCACTCCGGTATCCCGTCTTCTTGGACGGCGCACAATCGCGCCGGAACGCCGGCCTTGCGGAAATACTTCTGCGCAAGGACGTCAACGGCGACCTGACTCCAATCGGCCGGGACCATGCAGTCCTTGGCCTCAAAAATCAGCGAACCGTCCGGATTCGTGATCCGTGACGTCCGCGCCACGAAGCTGAGACCCGCATACGGGTCACCAGGACGTGAATACGCGCGCTCAAACTTCATGCCTCGGCGCCTCCAACAAGAACTCTATTGAGCGGTAGCGGTCGAACACCTGTTCGATATCCCCCGAAGGGACACGAAGCAAGCGTCGACGCTCGGTGACGAACAGCATACCGCTTCCCAACGTTCAACACAAGATATAGGGGTCAAGATGCTTTGTTCTCCACTACATCTAGGTTCTGAGTACCTTGGGCAGAGACTGTGCGTAACCCAAAATACCCGTGGATGAACGGGGCCCCAGCGGTGGATGCTCGGCGAATAGGGCGAGCGCCCTGTGGAGAGAGGCGGGGATAGCGGGGATGAAGGGCGTTCCTGGGCGTGAGCATGCTACCTGATGCGTATGCCCGCGGGCTTGCGGAGATCTCGCTCGATAAGCTGGCCGGCCTGGGGGTCCGCGGGATCATTGTGGACCTGGACAACACCCTGGTCGCGTATCGCGCTGCACACGTGGCGCCTGAGGTTGCGGCCTGGATCGCCTCAGCACTCGAGCGCGGCTTTCGCGTCGTGCTGGTGTCGAACAATTGGGGCGCGCGCGTCTCAACGTTCGGGTCGCACCTCGGTGTCCCGGCGGTCCCAAGTGCAATGAAGCCGTTGCCGCTGGCATTTTTGCGCGCCTTGCGCGTCCTCGGGACGCCGCGTGCTGCAACCGTCGTGGTCGGCGATCAATTATTCACCGACGTCTTAGGAGCGAAGCTATTGGGTATGCGCGCGATTCTCACCGAGCCGATTTCCGAGCATGGATTCCTCACGACTCGCGCGATGCGCGTGGTCGAGCGAGCGCTCTTACGGTGGGCACGCCGGTGAGCGTAGACGCCGTCATCTTCGACCTGTTTGGGACGCTACTCGAGATCACGTCACTGCGGGCGCTTGCGGGCACGCTCGTCGGGGAAAAGAACGCGGACGAGCTGGTCGCGCGTTGGCGTGACAAGCAGATCGCGTACTCATTTGCCGCCACGTTGATGAATCGGTACGAAGATTTCGACGCAATCACGGCGCGCGCTCTGGACTACGTCTTGCCGCTCTTGAAGATCGAAGCGGATGCCGAGATGCGCAGGAAGCTGTGCGATGGCTGGCTCGAGATGCGACCGTATCCCGATGCGACCCTCACACTCGAAGCATTGCGCTCGCGGGGCGTTCGAACTGCAACTCTAACCAACGGTACGTTCGCGACGGCAAAGCGCGCGCTCGCAAACAGCGGACTCGATTCGCTGCTGAACGACGTCTGGAGCGTCGATGAGGTACGAAAGTTCAAGCCCGCTCCGGACGTCTATGCGTTTGCATGCGAGCGTCTGAAAGCGCCGCCGGCGCGAATCGGTTTCGTCTCGTCGAATGGATGGGATGCGACGGGAGCAGCAGCTTTCGGTTTTCGGGTCGCATGGTGCAATCGCATCGGACTGCCGGCGGAAACAATGCCGCCCGCGCCCGCCCACATCGTGACCTCGCTGCAGGAGGTCGTCGCAATCTTTGGCGATTGAACGAAGCGGCTCGCGGAGAGGTGGTCGAGCGGTTGAAGGCACTCGCTTGGAAAGCGAGCAGACCCGAAAGGGTCTCGGGAGTTCGAATCTCCCCCTCTCCGAAGTAAAAGAAGAACCGCCGCGGGGAAAACGGCGGCTCTCCTCTGGTGCGTAGCGAGACGTCCTAGCCCGGAGCGATCACCGGCTTTTGTCCGCAACCAGGGAACGTTGCGGTGAACGAGCCGTTGTGGTTGTTGTTGCCGCTGACGGTGAACGACACCACGCCTGAATCGATTCGCGGCGGCGTAGCGCAGGTTGGATCGTAGACGAGCGGCGTCGTGATCGAAAACGCGATCGTTGCGTTGGTCGATCCGTTTACGTAGGTGATCGTTCCGGATGATCCGGTGAATTGACCGGCCGGAAGCGCATGCAGCAGTTGGGCGGTTTGGCCGGAATTCGGCGTGAACGTCCACTGCCAGTTTTGGGTGATCTGCGTCGTACCGTTGACGGTGCTCGTCCTTTGGACTTGCATCGCGCGTGTCACGCTTAAGATGTTGTTGGAGAGTGCCGGATTCCGCGTTCCATTGAGGACCTCGGTGTACGCGTTGCCGTTGACGTCCGTACCGGTCCGGCTGAGATTCGTGTTGGTCTGCGCGTATGAGACCGTCGTTGCGCCACCATTCGGCGACGTATCCGTGATGTTGATTTGTCCGTTGATGATCTCGTTTTGAGCCCAGCCGAGATTGGTGCAATTCGTGAACGTGTAGTTTTCGTTGGCCGGGATGCCGTCGGCGTTGATAACCGGCGGGTTCGGCGACGGCGTGATGCACGAGTTGAGGCTTTGCGCCGTTCGAAAGTTATTCGATTGTACGTTGCCGCCGAGACCGGTTTCGACGCCGTCCGCGAGCGAATTGGACGTCGACGCGACGACTTCGCTTTGTTGCGAGCTCGAAAGCGTTTGCACGTTTCCGTTCTGTGTTGATGGAGCGGAGCCGCTGCCGCCCGAACAGCCCGCGAGAAACGCGATGAGCGTAACGGCGGATATGGCGTGATTGCCCAGAGAGCGCATAAGAAAGGTTGCCTCCTTTACGGGAAGCATCATCTGTGAGCGCCGTCTTGCGCGACAAGGGCGGCACCCAAAAGCCTAATGCGTTCTTCCGAAAACGTCCGTCTGTTATTAAGTCACGCTAAGAGAACGGCGAAATAGCGCTGAAAAGTACGCCACTTTGGCGCACTCTTCGGCGAGATCGGTTTGCACGTACGCGTCTTCCATCTCGCGCGAAACCGCGACCAGGCCATGGCGTGCAAGTAGTGCGAGCGGCGTGCCGTCGGCGAGTGCGTCGCGTGTCACGTCGGCGAGCGCTTGCGTTCCGTTGGGATAGAAAGGCACGAGCTTCATTGCGTGCAAGGACTCCGTTGACGCGACCGTTTCGCGCGGAAAAAGACGATCTTCGCTCGACCAAACGACGCAAAAGGTCGGATGCGTGTGCACGACGACCTCGATATCCGCGCGCGCTGCGTATGCAGCGACATGTAGCCGCCATTCGCTCGAGGGCTTACCGCTCCGAAGGGGCGTGCCGTTCGTGTCGATGCGCACGAGATCGGACTTCTCGAGCAGCCCGAGCGCCTTGCGCGTAGGCGTGATCAGGATCTCGCCGTTATCGAGACGCGCGCTGATATTTCCGCTGGAGCCGGTGACGAGACCGCGATCCCAGAGCGCGTGCGCGCAGCCCACGATCTTTGCGCGGGCGTCGCGTGCTTTCAAATGGCGGCCGGATGCCAGATTGTTTTGATTTCGATGAACGCCGCGACGCGATCCAGGTCCTCGAAGCGCGGATCGGTCCATGCATCCTCGATAGCGCTTTCGAGATGCACGCGCTTGAGGTTTTCGGATGCCATGCGCGTGACGTCGGCGTTGGTTTCGGGATCGGCGCAATATACCGCGACCGCGTTGACGTCCATGTGACGTGCGAGATGCGGGATGAGATCGGCTCGCTTTCCGGTGAGGATATTCAGCGCACCCGCAGGCATGTCGCTGGTGGCGACGCACTCCGCGAACACAATCGCCGTCCGCGGATCGGTTTCCGATGCGATCGCGACGACGCTATTGCCGCTGACGAGCGGCGGAATCGCGGCGGTGACGAGTCCGAGCAAACTCGGACGATCGGGCGCAACGACCCCGACGATTCCCATCGGTTCGGGCGTCGAGAAATTGAAGTGCGGTCCGGCGACGGGATTGCGCGCGGAGAGCACTGCGGCGTACTTGTCGCACCAACCCGCGTACCATAACACGCGATCGATCGCGAGCTCGACCTCCTTGCGCGCGTCCCCACGGCCCAGACCATCGTCGGAAAGACGATCGATCAGCTCGGCGCGCCGGCCTTCCATCATTTCGGTGAGGCGATACAGTACTTGCCCGCGCAACGCCGGCGTCATTCCGTACCACGAACCGTAGCCGGTGCGTGCCGCGACGATTGCATCGCGGAGATCCTTGCGGGAAGCGCGCGCGACGTTGGCGTCGCCGAACGCGTCGCTTCGGCCGGACTCGCTACGAGTGAACTGGCCCCCGAGATAGAGCTTGTACGTCTTGCGTACGGCTAGGCGACCATCCGCGTCCCGTTTCGCCATGCTGCGACTTTTTGCGGAAGCTCGTATTGGCACCCGCTTTTCCGGGTAACGTGCCCGCATGATGCTCAAACGTTCGTCTCACAAGAATGGTCACAAGAAAACCCAGCCCTTCCTCTCAGACGTCAAGGAGCTGCGCCGGCGCGCGCAGACGTCGATGGAGAAGGGAGCCGTCACGTCGAGCTATGGGCTCGATCCGAACGTAGCGATCGATCTCCTACAGACTGCACTGGCGACCGAGATCGTGTGCGTCCTGCGCTACACCTCAAACGCATCTGCGGCAATGGGGATCAACTCATCGGAAGTCAAGGCCGAGTTCGAGGAACATGCCAACGACGAGCTGGCGCACCTGCGTAAGATCGCCGAACGCATCAACGAGCTAGGCGGCACGCCGAATCTCAACCCAGACGGGCTCATCGCCCGCTCGCACACGCAATACGCTTCAGGACCGGATCTCATCGACATGATCAAGGAAAATCTGATCGCGGAACGGATCGCCGTCGAATCCTACACGGAGATGATCCGATTCTTCTCGGACAAGGATCCGACGACGCGCATCATGCTCGAGGGAATCTTGGCTCAAGAAGAAGAGCACGCGAGCGATATGCATGACCTCCTGGTCGCCCGCGAGGGGCGGCCGATGCTCCGTAAATAGGACTCGTCCGAATACCTGCCGCTTGCTTGCCTAACGGGCAGGTTGAGACGGCGAGCACAGGCCAGCCTGGAGCGGTAGGGAAGCGAGGCTGCCCCTAGAAGGCCGTCGCCCTCAATGCCCGATACCGCCGTTCGCTCCGGCGGTTTGTTGCGCGAGAGAATGATCATCCGGCGTACCGCCGAGATGCTCGTCTCTGCGTTACCGCCGGACGTGCTCTTTCCGCGCGTATGTGATTTACTCGCGTCGCAGTTTGGCGCGCACTTTGTCGCTATCGTCGAGAGCGCTAGCGGCAAGTTGCACGTGAAATGGTCGTTTGTCGCGGGCGATGAGGAACCGAGCGCGGCGATCGAAGCCATCGACGTCGACGATCTCGACGCGCAAGCCCCGACCATCAGGTCAATCCCCGGCGAGCGCGTCGTGTTGTTCATTCCGCTCCGGTACGGGCCCGGGTGTTTTGGATTCCTGACGCTGGCCGGCGGCGCAAAGCGCTTTACGCCCGAACACGTCTCGCTGCTTGAAACGTGCGCGCGATACATGGCTGTCGCGATCTACAACGTAACGCTCTCGCAAGAGAAGGAGCGCCTCGAGGCGCTGGCGACACGCGATGCGCTGACGGGGGCCTTCAATCGCCGGGCGTTCGACGAGCGATTAACCGATGAGTGGCGACGCGCGGTTCGTTCGCGTGAGCCGCTTTCCTTAGTGATGGTCGACGTCGATTACTTTAAGGTCTACAACGACTCATACGGCCACGTCGCGGGCGACCACTGCTTGCAGCAAGTTGTCCAGGCGCTCATAAGCTGCGTTTCGCGCAGCGGCGACATGGTCGCGCGTTACGGCGGTGAAGAATTCGTGGCGCTGCTTCCCAACACGCCCGAGCAAGGCGGCATCGACGTCGCGGAGCGGATGTGCAAGAAGGTCGCCGAGCTGCGCATCGTGCATCGCGGCTCCGAGTTGGATCACGTCAGCATCAGCGCAGGCGTCGCGACGATGTTCGCATCTAATGAAGAGCTCGCGCAGACGCTGGTCACGTCGTCCGACACAGCGCTCTATCGTGCCAAGGAAGGCGGCCGGAATCGGGCGGCGACGGGCACGTACCTGAGCGAAGCGCCGCAGGCACGGCGCCGATTCGAGGGGCGCAGCAATTTGCCGGCGCAGTCGACGTCGTTCATTGGGCGCGAAGCCGAGCTTGCGATGATGTCTCGCGCCCTGCCGACGTCGTCAGTCGTTTCGATCCTCGGACCGGGCGGCGTCGGCAAGACGCGCCTTGCGATCACCGCCGGACAAGCGGCGCTACCGACGTTCCCGGGCGGTGCGTGGCTGATCGAGGTCGGTGCCGAGAACGATGGCAATTTGTTGCCGGCGATCGTGGCCCACACGATGGGGCTACCGGGAGCCGATCCGCTCGAAGAGCTGTTGGCTTCGCTTGCCGCATCGCCCGCGCTCATCATCTTGGATTCATGCGAGCATTTGCTCGGCGCGTGCAAGTCGCTCGTCGCGAGCATAACGCGACGCTGCCACGATGCGCGCATCGTGACGACGTCACGCCAGCCGCTCGAAATCGCCGGCGAAGTCGGAATTCGCCTTGAACCGTTCCCGCTTGCGGACGCAACGAAGCTCTTCGTCGCGCGCGCACGCGACGTTCGTCCGCAATTCGCGCCGGGACCGAGCGAAGATCCCTTCGTGCGCGATGTGGTCGGGCGCGTCGACTGCCTACCGCTCGGCATCGAGCTTGCCGCAATGCGGTTGCGCAACATGAGTTTACAGCAGTTGGCCGAGCACGGATCGCCGCTCTCACAACCGACCGATTTGACCGAACGGATCGGGTGGAGCTTCGATATGCTCGGCGAATCCGAGCGTCGCTTCTTAGCCCGGCTTTCGATATTTCGCGGACCGTTCGATGAGGAAGCCGCGCGCGCCGTCGCCGGCGGCGAGACCTTCGACGGACCCACAAGCTTCGAAATCCTCACGCAGCTCGTCGAGAAGTCGCTCGTGCAAGTCGACCTTGAGAGCGGCCGTTACCGCTTGCTGGCTACGATTGCCGATTACGTCCGCATCCGCTTGACGGAGTTCGACGAACCGAGTGCTGTCCGCGCAGCCGCAATGCGTCACTACGCAGGCGTCGTTGCAAAGTGGCGCGCCGAGCTGCAGTCCGGAGCGCCACCGGAAATCTTCGATCGCTACGCGGCGGTTCGCGAAAACGTCGAGGCGGTGCTCGAAAGCGCGCTCGCCGGAGAAGACGTAGAAAGCGGCGCCGCGCTGGCTGCCGGAATGGCGGACTACTGGATCGAGAACGGACGATACGCGGACGCCTCGCGTTTCCTCAATATTGCGATTGGCCTCGGCGACCGGCTGTCACGCCGGCGCCTGCTGGACGTCTTGGAATCGGCAATCGAGATCGCAGCCTCCGGAACGGACGCGGACCGCCTCGAGAATCTTGCGGAACGCCTGCGCGCCGAAACGGGGACCACCAACGATGGCGCGGAGACGGCTCGCGTGATGCTGGCACTTGCGCTCGCGCACCATGCACGCGCGCGTTTCGATGAAGCCGGCTCGCTCTATCGCCACGCCAGCAACGCGTTCCGCATTGCGGGCGAGTCACGTTCGCTGGCGCGCGCACTGCTGGGCTGGTCGGAGATCGTCGCGGAGCAGCAGGGCGACATTCCGCGCGCAGTCGCACTCCTAACGGAAGCACTGGACGCAGGACGCGTCTCCGGTTCATCGTCGATCATCCTGGACGTCGTCTCCGAGCTTGTCGCAGTCAACCTTCTGCGCAACGATGAGGCACACGCCGTCGAAGTTATTCAAGACGTCGCAGCGCAATACCACGAATTTGCCGACGAGGCCGGAGTAGCGTTCACGACGTTACTGTTGGCGCGGGTCGAGCTTCGCTCGGATTCGATCGTCGGAAGAATGCATGCCCGCGATGCGCTCGAGGCGCTGCGTTCGTACGCGCATCCAGGATGGCTTGCTTCGTGCTTCGAGCTGTTCGCCCGCATCGCGGTCGACTCGCGGCAAGATGAAACCGCGGCACGTCTGCTGGCGTTCGCCGCCGGCCTGCGCCGCACGCACGGCGTCGCAGGGAGCCCGCACGAACGCCGTGAGATCGTGCGGCTCAGCGAGATCCTCGAGCGACGGATGGATCGCTCGGCCCGGGAACGTGCGGCTCGCGAGGGACGTGCGATGGCGCTGGAAGGCGCCGTACATCGCGCGTTGACCGAAGGCAAGGCTGCCTCCATGGAAAGCACCGAAGCGCTCATTCTCGCCTAGGGACCTGCTACCGCGGGGCGAAGAGGCGCGGGTTCGCTAATCGGAGGTTTCTTTTCGCGTGGCTAAGATCAAAGTCAAAACAACGCTCGTCGAGCTCGACGGAGACGAGATGACGCGGATCATCTGGCACATGATTCGCGAGCGCTTGATCTTACCGTACCTGGACGTAAATCTCGAATACTACGATCTTGGCGTCGAGTCGCGCGACAAGACGGACGACAAGATCACGCTCGATTCAGCACGCGCGATTCGCAAGTACGGCGTCGGCGTGAAGTGCGCGACGATCACGCCGGACGAAGCCCGCGTGAAAGAATTCGGTCTCAAACAAATGTGGCGCTCGCCCAACGGCACGATTCGCAACGAACTGGGCGGGACGATTTTCCGCGAGCCGATCATCTGCCGCAACATCCCGAAGCTCGTACCGAATTGGACGGACCCGATCATCATCGGTCGTCACGGCTTCGGCGATCAGTATCGCGCGACGGAAATGCTCATCCCAGGAGCCGGTAAGCTTACCATGCGCTTCGAGCCGAAGGACGGCGGCGCAGCGATCGAGCGCGAAGTGTTCGTCTTCAACGAGCCCGGCATTGCGCTTTCGATGTTCAACCTCGACGAATCGATCCGCGGCTTTGCGCGCGCATGCTTCAACTACGGTCTGGCGCGCAATTACCCCGTATATCTTTCGACGAAGAACACGATCCTCAAGACCTATGATGGCCGCTTCAAGAATCTCTTCGAAGAGATTTTCAACGCGGAATTCAAAGCCAGATTCGATGCCGCAGGTCTGACGTACGAACATCGTCTGATCGACGATATGGTTGCTTCAGTTCTCAAGTGGCACGGCAAGATCGTGTGGGCGTGCAAAAACTATGACGGCGACGTACAGTCCGACACCGTTGCCCAAGGTTACGGTTCCCTCGGCTTGATGACATCTGTCTTGATGACGCCCGACGGCAAGACCATTGAGGCTGAGGCGGCCCACGGCACGGTGACGCGGCACTTCCGCATGCATCAAGCCGGCAAAGAAACGTCGACCAATCCGATCGCCTCGATCTACGCCTGGACGCAAGGTTTAACGTACCGCGGCAAGATGGACGAAACGCCCGACGTCATCCGTTTTGCCGAGACGCTCGAACGTGTGTGCGTCGACTTGGTTGAGAGCGGCAAGATGACGAAAGACCTCGCGATTCTGATCGGGCCCGAACAGCCGTTCCTCAATACGCAGCAATTTCTTAACGAAATTGACACGGAACTGCAGCGGAGGATGGCGCTCGTCGGGTCCGCTTAGGCCCGAAATGTGGTAAAATATCCGTCTAATGGCAACTCGCCGAGGCCCTGAACTGCAGGGCGTCTATCGGAACGAGATCGAGCGCGTCATTCACGAAGACGCGTTCGAATGCGCGTTTCGTGCCGGGATGTACAAATTCGGACGGCTATCGAATCGCCGGATCCTCGAGTTGCTGCATGAGACTGCGCAACGCGCCGAGATCGCCCTTGGGGTCGACGACTCGGAGCTGCTGGACCGCTGGTTCGGCGCGTACTCCGTCTACTTTCACGCACTGAAGAGCCGCCAGCACTCCGCGCTTCGCCGCGCGGGCTAAACGGCGGCACCGTGCAACGCGCGCGATAATATTTCTGCGCTGTCAACGAGCCGCGGGCCGGGACGGCTGATGTACGCGTTGCCGTCGATTGCAAAGACTCGTCTTTCCCGAACGGCGCGCAGCGTACGCCATGCTGGATTCACATCCAGCTCGCGAATCGCTTCGCGCGCAGCTGGGAGATCGTAGCCGCACGGCGCGACAAATATGACGTCAGGGTCGGCTTGCGCAATTGCGCTCCAGTCGAGCTTTTGCGAATTGCCCAGGGCATTCGCCAGCACGGGCTCGCCGCCGGCAAGCTCGATAAGTTCCGGGATCCAATGGCCCGCACTCATCGGCGGATCCGCCCACTCCAGTAATAGCGTCTTTGGACGCGACAACGATTTCGTGCGTTCGCTCAACGCCGTAACTCGCGAGCGCAATGGCTCGAGTGCTTGTGGTGCACGCTCGGGGATGCCGGTAAGCTCGGCGATCGTCACGATCGTATCGAAGACATCATCGAGACTTGCAGGCTCGAGCGAGATGATCCGGGGGTCGCCGCGTAAACGTTTCGCGGCGCCGGCAACGATCTCGTAGGAAACAGCGCAAACGGCGCACAGCTCTTGCGTGATTATGAGATCGGGCGCTAGCTGCTCGAGCAGTTCGCTATCGAGCGCGTAAAGGCTGGAGCCCTGATGGACGTTTGCGCGCACGTGCCGGTCGATCGCAGCCGAGCGTCCGGGATTCGGTGAGGGATTCGTTCCCGGATGCGTCTGAAGCGATTCGGGAAGCATCGACCGCGTGAGTTTGGGTTTCGAGAGCGCTTCGGGCGGAAAGTCGCATTCATGCGTGACGCCGACGAGCTGCTCTCCAAGTCCGAGGCTATAGCAAATCTCGGTTGCGCTCGGAAGCAGGCTTACGATGCGCACGAAGCTACGACGAGCTTACGGTGCGGAATTTCGCATAGAGATAGGGATAATCGCCGTAGTACCAATTTCGGAAGCTGCGACGGATGTGCTCGATCGGCGTGACCGGCGATGCGCCTTTGACGACGTAGTGTTTGCCGTCGAAGAAGTCGGCGGAGTATCGCAGATAGGACGCGTGAGGCTTGAAACCGTCGAATGGAAAGAACGGCGTCGACGTGTGTTCCCAGCCGTTCCCGATCAGCTCGGCGACGCCGAAGGCGCTCGTTCCTTGCGGATACGCTCCCGCCGGCGTCACGTCCCAATTCTGGAAATCGAAATTGCCGTGCGCGCGCGTCGGCGGCGCGTCGCCCCACGGAAACGCTTGCTCGCCACCGCCGGGCGTGCCGAATGCGGCGCGGTGATATTCGGCTTCGCTCATGATGCGGCGCCCAGCCCAGGCCGCGTATTGGCGCGCTTGCTCGCTCGTGACCCAAACCGGTGCTGACTCGAGCAGCGGAAGAAGCTCCCAGGCGGCGAGCAGCTTGAACCCGCCGTCGGCTTCGACCCAAAATGACGGAACCGGACCGCCGTCGCGCACGAATGCCATCCACTGACGGTTTGTAATCGGATATACGTCGCATTCAAACCGGTCGACGTGCACGCGATGCTCGTCGTACTCGTTGTCCCACGCGAACACGACTGCATCACGGTTTGCGCCCAAGGTTGCGACGCCGGATGGTATTTCGACCCGTGCAAGTGGCGGATGCGCCGCGTCGCTCGGACGAACGTAGTCATCCGGACGCACTTTGTTCGCAAACGGCATCCGGTGCAAAATATACGAGAACGTCTCGTGATGCATCGGCTCATGCTCGAGAATCGTCCACGCCGCGTGCCCGCGTTCAGTGCGTGTATCGCCTTTGCGATCGAGCGGCTCGTTGCGGAGAATGTCCTCGACGACGGCATCGCACTTTGCAGCGAACTCCCACACCTCGGGACGCGTCGGCCACTTTGGTCGCTGCGCGGCTGCGGCGGAGGCAGCATCACCGGGGTCGATACCGCGTTCGAAAAGCTGCTGCAGCGCGAGGTCGATCGGCGCTCGTCCGTACGCTTCGTACGCAAGCTTATTGAATGAAAACGCCGGCAGATGCCCTTCGTAGAAGACCGTTGGATGACGCAGCGGGACGGGGCGCATTTCGTACGCTTCCGGGCGGACGCGATCGAAGAGATAGCGCGATCGAATACGATTGCGCTTATACCAATCGAGAAAACCGTCGCGGTCGAGCCCCGGCGGCGCAAGGGTCGTCACGGGTGCTGGTTACCCGTTTTTCGCGGGGACAACCTGGGCTTCTGCGAGTGCTGCAACAACGAAAGGCTCGATTTCTTCGGGCGGGACTGGCCGGGAATAGTAATAACCCTGCACCCGGTCGCACGAGTTTCGGCCGAGAAAATCGAGCTGGTCTTTGGTTTCCGTGCCCTCTGCGCAGACGTCGAGGCTTAAGTTGTGCGCCATTGCGATCACGGTCTTGACCAGCGTCGCGTCGTCGTTCTTGGTCATCACATCTGCAACGAACGATTTATCGATCTTGAGCGTGTCGATCGGGAAGCGCTTGAGATAGCCCAGCGACGAATATCCGGTTCCAAAGTCGTCCAAGCAGAAGCGAATGCCGACGTCGCGTAGACGTTTCATGATCTCGGTCGAACGCTCGGCGTCGTCCATTGCGACAGATTCGGTGATCTCAAATTCGAGCGTCTCCGGATCGAGCCCGGTCGCGTCCAGCACGGTCTTTGCGCGCTTGAGCAAATCCGTTTCATGGAACTGTCGTGCCGAGAGGTTAACGGAGATGCGCAGACGCGGAAGGCCGCGCGATTGCCATGCGACGAGTTGACGGCATGCCGTTTCCATAACGAGCTCGCCGATAAGGACGATCACAGAGCTCGTCTCGGCGTTGGGAATGAACAGATCCGGACGGATCATGCCCAGTTTCGGATGCCGCCAGCGCACCAGTGCTTCCAGGCCAAAGAGGCGACCCGTTGCGAGCTCGTACTGCGGCTGGTAATAGACGATGAATTCGCCGCGCGAAAGCGCTTTGCGCAAGGCCTTTTCCTGTTGCAACCGCGTGGTCATCGCTGCGTTGAGAACCGGCGTGTAGAACTGAACGAAGTTGCGGCCCTTTTCTTTGGCACGGTACATGGCGACGTCAGCGTGCTTGAGCAGCGTTTCAGCGTCTCCGCCATCGTCCGGATAGATCGAAACGCCGAGACTGGCGGTCGCGTACTGTTCGTAGCCGCCGATGATGATCGGCGTATCGATCGCGGACCGGATCGATTCGGTAAAGGCTTCGAGGTTCGCGACTTCCCGCTCGTCGGTCAGCAAGATTGCGAACTCGTCGCCGCCCATGCGCGCGACCGTGCCGCGCGAACCGACGCGCAAACGTAAGCGTTCGCCGACCACGGAGATCACGGCGTCACCGCGCATGTGACCGAAGGTGTCGTTGATCTCTTTGAAATCGTCGAGATCGAGGAAGCTGACGGCGAGCTTGCGGTTATTGCCGGTGCTCGCGATGTGCGAGACTGCCTCCGCGAGGCGCTCGACGAATTGAACGCGGTTGGGCAGGCCCGTGAGCGTGTCGAAATATGCCAGACGGTGCAACCGTTCGTGCGCGCGGCGGCGGTCGATCGTATTGCCGACAAGCGCGCTCACGAGCTGAACAAGATCGCGATCGGTCTCGCTGAAGCCGGGCTTGCGAACGCTCTTGGAGACGAAGTTCAGCGTCCCGACGACGGATCCGCGAACGTTGATCGGCGCACCGATGTAGGCGCGGAACGGCGTCTTTTCGCCGGTCTCGCTGAGATAGTCGAGGCCGCGCAGATCGTCGAGCGCAAGCGCGCCGTCACTTGCAAGCGCAAGACGGCAAAGGCGCTCGGAGATCGCGTCATCCGACGATGCGCGATCGAGCTCAAAGACGGCGCCGGCGTCGCATCCAAGCAGACGACAACCCAGCGATACGGTGTGGGCAATGTGCTCGTCCGCAGACTCGGTCGTTACCGCGGCAGCGAGAAGCAGCTCACGAATGCGTAGCGCGTCCGACGCAACAAAACTCGCCTTGGCCTTTGAGGCCACGCGTTTCTTTTGCACACCCCGTTTGCTGCTTTTATTGCTAGCGATGGGTCAAATATTCGCGCAGCCCGGTCCAGCCACCCTCGCGCCCGAAACCGGATTCACGGTAGCCGCCGAACGGCGAGCTCGGATCGAATTGATTAAATGTGTTGCACCACACAACTCCGGCGCGCAAGCGTTGTGCGACGTACATGTTCTTCGAGCCCTTGTCGGTCCATACGCCTGCAGACAGCCCATAGGGCGTGTTGTTCGCTTTCTCGATCGCTTCGTCGGGCGTGCGGAACGTCAGCACGGAAAGCACCGGTCCGAAAATCTCTTCGCGCGCGATGCGGAAGCTCGGCGCAACGCCGGTGAAGAAGCTCGGCGGAAACCAAAACCCGCGCTCGGGAAGGACGCACGGCGCCTGCACGAGCTCGCCGCCTTCGTCGATCCCGCTTTGCACCAGCTCGCGAATCTTCTCGAGCTGCGCGCGCGAATTGATTGCACCGATATCCGTGTTCTTGTCCAGCGGATCTCCGAGGCGCAGCGTTGCAATGCGCGCGCGTAATCGACGTGTGATCTCGTCGTGAACGTTCTCCTGTACCAACAGCCGTGACCCGGCGCAGCAAACGTGTCCCTGATTGAAGTAAATTCCCGCGACGATCCCCTCGACGGCCTGGTCGAGCGGCGCATCAGCGAATACGATTTGTGCTGCCTTTCCGCCGAGCTCCAGGGTCAGGCGCTTCTTCGAGCCGGCAACGCTGCGCCGAATCACTCGCCCGACTTCGGTCGAGCCGGTGAAGGCAAGTTTGTCGACGGCGCTCTCAACGAGCGCGGCCCCGGTCGCGCCGTCGCCGGTCACGACGTTGACGACGCCGGGGGGAAGGTCGGCCTCGATGCAGATGTCGGCTAGCAGCAGTGCAGTGAGCGGCGTCGTCTCGGCGGGCTTGAGCACGATCGTATTGCCACAGGCGAGCGCGGGTGCGATCTTCCAGGCTGCCATGAGCAGCGGAAAGTTCCAGGGGACGATCGCGCCGACGACGCCGAGCGGTTCAGCGCTCGGCGAGCCCGGAAGCGCGTAGCGCAGCTTGTCGGCCCAGCCCGCGTGATAAAAGAAGTGCGATGCGGCTTGCGGGATGTCGAAGTCGCGCGATTCTTTGATCGGCTTGCCGCCATCGAGCGTCTCCAAGACCGCGAGCTCGCGCGACCGTTCGGTTATGGCCCGCGCGATACGATAGAGATATTTTGCGCGCTCTTTGGGGGGCATCTTGCGCCAATATTTGTCGTATCCGCGCCGCGCCGCGGCGACGGCATCCGCAATATCTTCCGGCGACCCGTAGGCGACCTCAGCGAGTCGCTCTTCGGTCGAAGGACTGACGCTTTCGAAGTACGTGCTGTTTGAGGGTTTGCGCCATTCGCCG
>Ga0181537_10001391_pt1 | contig 22391 bp, 26 predicted proteins | sample PEATcosm2014_Bin_39_FD_119765 | JGI IMG/M metagenome (GOLD analysis project Ga0181537, IMG submission 119765) | Peatland microbial communities from MTU Mesocosm Facility, Houghton, MI, USA - PEATcosm2014_Bin23_10_metaG | ecosystem: Environmental > Terrestrial > Soil > Wetlands > Peat | place... | reverse complement strand
GTTTTGTATGCCGCCACCACCGGCATTTACTCGCTGGGCGTGGTTTTAATGAGCTACGAGATATCGCGCAAGATTGGCAATGTCAGCTGGGTACAGCTCGGTTTCAGCGGAGCCATTATCGCAGGCATCTACCTTTTCCACGGCACCCTGCATGATGTCATCATGGTGCAGACGGTGTTGATGACGGCGCTTCTGGTGACAGTTTCGGTCCCTTTCCTGTGGGTCGAGATTTACAAGCGGCCCGGGCCGGTATTAGTCCCGCAGATGCAGAGCCGCCTGACGAAGGTGCGTCGCGTGAACGAAGAGGAAGTTATCTCGGAGTTCCTGAAAAGCGAATTCTATCAACAGGAATTCGACCGCTATCGCGAACCCTTCTATGACATCGTGACTCATCCCGATCTCAACAACCCGGCTGACAACCGCCTGCGGCGCGCCCTCTTGTACCGGCGACGTGGCAGACTTTGGCGCGAAATTCCGGCTGATACGGAGTGGTGGGAGGTCGAACTACAGAGCAGAGATTTGCGACGTATTCGAGTGTTTCCGCGAGATCAGTGGCGCAAACACTCCGACCGTAACTACTACCTGCTGGATACCGCCGAACGCATCGGCAGCAAGACTTTCCCATCGCCGGATGCCTTCATCGCCAAGCTTAACTCCCTCAGTTCTGAACTGGCGCACGCCCGGGCCATTGAACACGGCGGAGGGGGCACAGTGTTGCTAATCGGCCTGGATGAAGCCAGCCCTCTGACCATCATCGAAGGCAACCACCGTATGACCGCGGCGGCCCTGCTGTCGCCCGATGACGCTCATGTGCCCTTCCGTTTTCTATGTGGATTCTCTCCACACATGATGGATTGCTGTTGGTACCAAACAGACCTCTCCACGCTTCTGCGCTATGCAAAAAACTCGGTCACGTGGTTGTTTGATAATTGCCAGGTAGTCATTGACCAAGCATTGCAGAACAAGCCTGACCGCGAAGGGATCCCAGTGACGCCGAACTTTCCTCGCGTTTGATACCGGGCTCAGGGAAAGGGACATGCCGAATGTGTTCGGCGAAAGTACCTACATTCCCCCGCAGAATACCCTAGATTCCCAGCCCGGCATTAAATGGCAGTTCGACTACGAGAACCGCAGCGCTCTTATACGGTGTCCACTCGATAGACTGAGGGGCTTTGCAAGGCTAACGTTACAACTGAGGACACAGGCCTAAATATGAGTTTCTGTAGCGTGCCAGCGGCATTCGGTTTGACCGCCTCAAGTCGGTTATCACAGGACACACCATGACCAGGCTCGCAACTGAACCTGCATTTCCCCTCCATGCAGGCGAAGTCGTCGCTTCGATTCCTGTTCGCGAAATTCGCAGCCCGGCCATCTCGCGCCCGGTTTTGCCGCCGGGTGCATTCACGCTCAGCGACTCTTGGGGCCGAGACAGGGTTTCGACAACGCGGAGCGCGCTGGGCTCGATCCTGGTGCATGCTCTGCTCATCGGGGTCGCCGTCGCTTTCTGGTTGATGCCGCATGAAGCACGATCCGAGGCAAAACCAGTCGTGCGAGTCATGTTGATCGCGCCTTCCCTCGAATCCTACGCCCTGCCGCTCGCCACTAAACAGGCGGGAGGGGGTGGGGGCGGCGGAGATCATGACAGAATCGAAGCGCCGCGAGGCGCACTTCCGCGCGTCGCCAAGCAACAAATCACGCCCCCGCAGATTGTGGTAAGGAACGATCATCCGAAGCTGACAGCTCAGCCGACGATAGTTGCGCCCCCACAGATCCTGATGGCCGCCGCCTTGCCAAACCTGGGAAATCCGGCGGCGGCGGTTCTACCACGCATGGCGTCCAACGGGATCGGGTCGGGCGGTGGTGTGGGATCGGGCTCAGGCGGCGGAGTCGGCAAGGGAAGCGGCGCAGGCGTGGGCGAAGGTTACGGCGGCGGCATCGGTGGAGGCGCATACAAAGTCGGAGGATCAGTCCTGGCGCCACGTCCCCTGACCACGCCCGATCCGGACTACACAGAACAAGCGCGCCTGGCCAAGTTGCAGGGCACCTGCGTACTTGGACTGATCGTAGGTGCGGACGGAAGGCCGCGAGACATTCGCGTGATCCGCACGCTCGGAATGGGCCTGGACGAAAAGGCGATGCTCGCCGTGAGTCAATGGACATTCACGCCGGCAACCAAGGATGGCACAGCGGTGCCAGTGCAGATCAGCGTCCAGGTGAGTTTCAAATTGAATTGAGCAGCCCTCCGGGCAACCTTCGTTCCATAAGAAGGGCGGCCCGTGGTCCGGGCCGCCCGTTGGTGTTGGTGTTGATGACGATGCCCTGACCCTGCCCCTCTACGCCGCCTGCACAATCGAGTTGCGCACGGCATACCGAACCAGTCCGGCAATTGAGTGGACATCCAGTTTGTGCATTACATTGGTGCGGTGAGTTTCGATGGTCTTAACGCTCAGATTCAGCACTACCGCTGCTTCCTTGCTGCTATTGCCTTCGGCCAATAGTTGAACCACCTCGCGTTCCCGGGCGGTCAAGCGATCTCTCATGGTGTTGCCGCCATCGCCGTTGTTGCGGTGCAAGTATCCGTCGAGCATCATCTTCGCCGCGCGGGCGGTGAAGAATGTGGCCCGCCTCTGCAATGCCTCAACCGCTAACAGCAGGTTTTGACTCGCATCCGACTTCAGAATAAATCCGCGAGCTCCGGCTTCAAGTACCTGGCGAATCAATTCGTCCGACTCGTACACGGTGAGAATCAGGATTGGCGTTCCCGGTCTTGCCTTGAGGATCTGCCGTGCGGCATCCATCCCGTTCAGCATTGGCATGGCTACGTCCAGCACGACCAGGTCGGGCCTCAATTCTTCGACTTTGGCCACTGCATCGCGACCGTCGCGAGCTTCGCCACAGACCGTCCATCCCGGATGGCCTTCCAGCAGCGTGCGAATGCCGCAGCGCACGACATCGTGGTCGTCCGCCACCAGAATTCGAAAGGACTTCATGGTTCGGCCGTCACCGGTAAAGTTCTGTGGAGATCGTGGTACAACGGGCGTCACCCAGACATCGGGTGGGATCGGCTCACTGCGTAGATGCGGGTTCCCTGCATTGACGATGGGGCCGGGCTCGGTTGATACGCGATTAACACTAGACTGGGGCATATTTGAAATCTAACATCAGGGCCCTTCGTCATACTGGTCAATAGGGCACAGTACTGTTTATCGCTATTCCACACCCCACCTCAGTCAACCAGCGGCGAAAGTGGTCAATATTGCCCAGCTTTTCCCTGATGTCCAACGTAACTTTCCTGTACTAGGACAATTACGTGGAATGCACCGAAGGTCATAGCGGTCTGGAGCAAGTTCTGATCAGCACAGAACTGCGCTCACGGCCGCAACGCACGCCCAGTCTTGAGTATGAGAGTGGTGCCCTTCGGATTCTTGCTCGGGTCATGGCTAATTCTCCGAGAGAACTGCCAGGCACGCTGCTTCGGCTGGCATTGGAGTTTTGCCGCGCGGGCACGGCCGGTATCAGCATGGTCGAAACGCTCCCCGACGGTGAACCAGTCCTGCGGTGGACCAACGTCGAGGGCGTACTCAAAGAACGGGCAGGCAGCCTCGCCCCGCGAAACCTCAGTGCCTGCGGCGTGTCGCTCGACCACAAGTCTCCCGAGTTGTTTTCATATCCCGGAAGATACTTCCGTTATCTCAGAGAGGTTGCGGTTCCGGTGGTCGAGGCCCTGGTGATTCCACTGAGTGGTGTTCCGGTGGGCACGATCTGGATTTTCTCTCACGAGGCAGGCATCGTGTTTGATTCCGAAGACGTTCGCCTGATGACGAACCTGGCTGACTTTACCAGCTTTGCCTTTCGCGTAATTCAACTCCTCGATGCGGAGACCTCGGGGCAACACAGCGCGGCAATTGAAATTGCGGAACAGACTGCCGAGCTGCAAGCGCAGGTTGAGCAACGCAAGCGCGCCGAGGAAAGCCTGGTCGAGCTCACGGGCAGGTTGCTTCAGCTCCGCGATGAGGAACAAAGACGAATGGCTCGTGAATTGCACGACAGCGTGGGCCAATTGCTGGTGGCACTGTCAATGAACCACAGCAAGGCCCTGGCGGAAAAGCATCTGAGCCCGGCAGGCACAAAAGCTATCTCTGAGAACACTGCGCTGCTGGCGCAGGTATCCCGCGAAATTCGTACGATCTCCCATCTGCTGCACCCCCCGCTTCTCGATGAGGTTGGGTTAGCGCCCGGCGTGCGAGAGTTTCTTGAGGGATTCGCGGAGCGCAGCCAGATGGAAGTTCGTTTCGAGATCGCGGAGGATTTTGGACGATTACCGCGCAACCTGGAGACGGCTCTGTTTCGCATCGTGCAAGAGGGCCTGACGAACGTGCACCGCCATTCCGGCAGCCGGACCGTGACCATTCGCATCGTGCGCTCCTCAAACGCGGTTTCGGTGGCAATTGCAGACACTGGAAGAGGCATTTCAAAGCAGAAGATCGGTGAGATCGCAGCCGGTCGCTCCGGTGTAGGCCTTCGCGGTATGCGGGAACGCGTCCGGCAATTAGGCGGCAGCTTTAAGATTCGCTCGAATAGCAGGGGCACCGCAGTGCTGGCCCGGCTGCCGTTGGGCAATGGCCCGGGATCAGGTGGCGACGACTTCGGTGCGCCTCGAGTCTTCGGTGCGCCATCCAGATTAAACCGCGAAGCCTGGAACGAGACTGAAGCGCCTGGCTTGGGATCAGACCATTAGTCTCCCATCTGATCGCGCGCCCAACAACAACTCGACATTCTGCCTGCGCAGCTCAGGAGAAACACTTAGGTTCAACGACACCGCAGAGCGTACCTTCAATGGCACTACGCCAGATTAGACGCAGCACAAGATAGCAAGCAACCCTCCGCAGCGTTCGCACAACTAAAAGACGCACCACAAAGTTCAGCGTCCGCGGAGCGAATAGCTACGCTCCACACGGGTTCAAGCCCTGGGAGACAGTCTTTGCATGACTGTAGATAGTGCGCGGACGCGGTTCAAAATCCCCAGAGTGAGTGATAGTGGATGGCCATGCGATGGCGGATGTTAGCGATCTGCTCCGCCGAGAACCGGCGGGTGGTGGAGAGCGCGATTACCGAGTGGTCGCTGGAGGTATGCTGGTGCTTAACCTTGCAGGAAGCTCGCCGCGCTCTGCGACGGGGCAAGCATGCGCTGATCCTGTGCGACGCTGGGCTTCCGGATGGAACTTACCAGGACGTGATGAAGTTATTAATGCATAAGCTAGACCACATACGCGTCATCGTCGCGGCAGAGTCGCCGCTGGAGCATTGCTACAGTCAGGCGATCGAAATGGGCGCATTCGACGTGATTTCCGCTCCTTGTAAGCGAACCGATATTCAGTGGATTATCATGCAGGCTGTCCAGGGCCACCCCGCCTCAACGGATGCATCCAAAAGGAGCCGACCCCGGGGAGGCTCTGGTTTACTGCTCTTCGCGTGACCCCTCACTATCTGACGGGCCTCACCCCATACCAATCACGCCCGTTCGTACCGCTCCCTTAAGTTCCAGCAACAAACAACCCTCTTGCACCCATTTTCATCGAAACTTGGACTCTGCAGGAGTAGGAACATTCATGAAGTCTCGCAATCCGCTTTGCATTACGTTGTTGTCTGCCTTGGCAACCCTGGGTCTGTCCGGTTGCGGAAGTGGAAGTGGAGGAGGTTCGACGAAGACCCCGCCTCCCCCCTCGGCAATAACCGTGACCATCGCGGGAGCGGGGACGGGAACCGTTACCAGCAGTCCGGCGGGAGTCAATTGTCCAACTACCTGCTCCGCAAGCTTTCCGCAGAACACCCAGATCACGCTTAGCGAAACTCCGGGAGCCAATAATACCTTTGCGGGTTGGGGTGGGGCTTGCACCGGCACTGCAAGCTGCAATGTTACGTTGAGCGCTTCCAGTTCTGTGATCGCAACTTTCGCCGCGCCCATCGGCAACCTGCAGAACCTGAATCACATTATTATCTTTGCCCAGGAGAATCGTTCCCTCGATCACTACTTCGGTGCAATGCGCGAATACTGGGCGCAGAACGGCATCCCAGATCAGCAATTCGATGGCTTACCACAGTTCAATCCGGCGGCGGGCATTGCTCCCCTGCTCGGACCCGCTCCTGCAATCACAGGCTGCGACCCCGCGTATCCCTATATCCCGGCAAACGGCAGTACGGCAGCTCAGAATACTTCGTGTATACCGAACCCCAGCGATGTAGTCACTTCCTTTCATATGACCTCGATGTGCACGGAAGAGCCGAGTCCGTTCTGGAATGAGGCTCACCTTGATTGGGATTTGAATGATCCGGTGGGGTCGAGTCCCGCCGCGCTCAATGGATTCGTGGTGACGGCCGCCAATGACGCCCGCCAGGCAAGTCCGGTCTTGAATGATACGAACGGCTTGCGAGCCATGGGTTATTTTGACGGGGGCGACCTCAACTACTACTACTTCATGGCTTCCAAGTTCGCCACCTCCGACCGGTGGTTCACCCCCGTCATGAGTCGGACCGAGCTGAACCGCATGTACTTGCTGTCCGGCACCTCCGCCGGACACGTGTATCCTCTCGCCCCGCCAGAAACCCCGCTCTCCAATACGACAATTTTTCAGGAGCTGCAGACCGCAGGCATTACCTGGAAGATCTATGTCGATCCGGAAGGCACAAACTGTGCGCCCACTGATTCTGCATGCCTGGCGAACGGCAGCTCCTATATCAACATGTTCACTTACGAACAGACCATTCTCAACACCCCAGCCTTGCTGCAAAACATCGTCCCGATTTCGCAATTTACTACCGACGTGCAGAACGGAACTCTGCCTCAGGTTGCGTTGATTGAACCAGCCTCTGCTGCGGCGCTGGATGAACATCCCAACGATGTGGATACGGAATCCCCGAGCGACATCCAGGCTGGGGCCAACTACGCCTCAGGCTTGATCAATGCTCTCATGGCGAGTCCGAGCTGGAAGGACTCCGCCATGATCTTTACCTACGATGAATTCGGGGGTTTCTACGACCACGTGTCGCCACAACCGATGCCGAGCCCCGACGGCATACAGCCAATCGACTTGCAGCCCGGCGACATCTGTGACGGAACGGGACAGTTGGGAACCGGGACCTGCAACTTCACTTCTACCGGATATCGCGTGCCCCTGATCGTGATTTCGCCTTTTGCCAGGAAAAACTACGTTTCCCACACCGTGTACGATTACACGGCCATCCTGACGCTCATCGAGAAACGCTTCGCCGTGCCCGCACTGACCATGCGCGATGCTGCCCAAGCCGACATGAGCATAGATTTCTTTGATTTTGTAAACCCACCGTGGACTACACCTCCGTCGCCTCCGGCTCAGATCACCAACGGTCAGTGCTTTTTGACGGCTCCGACTCCAACTCCCTAGAGGACGCTACCTCGGCGAATCCCAGTGCCTGACCCGCCGCCAGTTCGGGACTATTACAGAATGATTGCCGCAATGGGATAATGATTCCGTGAGAATCCAGCGAGCACTTGGGTTGAGTCTGTGGATTGTCGTGCTCTCGGCTTGCTCCTTCGCGGCAACGACCCGGCACTACTACATCGCAGCGGAAGACGTAACCTGGAATTACGCTCCCAGCGGCCACAATCTCATGAATGGGAATGCCATTCCGCAGCCCTGGTCGCAGAAAGTGGAATGGGCGAAGAGCCGTTATATCGAATACACCGATAACACCTTTACTACTCCCAAGCGACAACCCGACTGGCTGGGAATTCTCGGCCCCGTGATCCGCGCCGAAGTTGGAGACGAGGTTGTCATCGATTTCCTAAACCGCGGACACCGCGGTCACGATCTGCATCCGCACGGCCTGCGCTACGACAAAAACAACGAGGGTTCTTTATATATTCCCGTTGCCAAAGGAGCCTTCGTGGCTCCCGGCGCCAGGTATACCTACCATTGGTTTGCCAACGAGGCCAGCGGCCCCGGCCCGGGGCAGCCAAGTTCGATCGTGTGGTGGTATCACTCCCATGTTGACGCGGGGGTTGAGATCAACTCCGGTTTGATGGGACCGATCATCGTTACGGCCAAAGGCAAAGCCAATCCCGATGGATCTCCCAAGAACGTTGACCGCGAATTTGTTGCCTCGTTCATGGTCTTCAATGAACTGGGAAGCAAGCCCCCCGGACTGTTCTATGCCATCAACGGCTTCATCTTTGGCAATCTTCCCGGCCTGACCATGAAGCAGGGAGACAAAGTGCGCTGGTACCTGCTGGGGATGGGAAACGAGATTGACCTGCACACTCCCCACTGGCACGGTGAAACCGTCACCGATGGAGGGCGAAACACCGATGTGATTGAACTTCTGCCCGGCAGCATGGTGACGGTTGACATGCTCGCCGACAATCCCGGAACCTGGATGTTTCATTGCCATGTGGAAGACCACATGGAGTCTGGAATGATGGCGGTTTACACGATTTACGCCCCGCCCGCGCGCCCCTGCCCGCTTGCCATCATCGGAGGAGATTTCTGGAAGAATCCGGAAAACTTTTCGCTGACGGTCAAAAATATCAGCGGCAAGACTATCACTGGCCTGGTGCTCACCTCCGAGATGTTCCTGGCTCCCCAGGATTTGCGCCGACCCTACAACCCGGACTGGCCATTGGCTAAGCCCATTTCGCCGGGCGGTGAGCAAACTCTTGAAAGGCCGGGCATTCGCGCAGCGAGCGCTCAGGCGGTTCTGGGCTGGGTCTTCTTCCCGCAGTCGGTGAAGTATGAAGATGGGACGACCTGGCTCGCTCAAACTGAGGGCGAGTGTTTTGGCGTGATATGGCGGGATCAGCAACATCCCGATCTGCCGGCCCTACCCCCCCGGCAGATCGAAATGAATGCCGACTAGCCGTTAGAACTCGACGCCCGAAGACGGCAACCTTTCCGTCTAGAAGCACTGAAAGTTGATGTCGACCTGTCCCGGCATCAGTTGGTCGGAGGTGGATGTATTCGACAACACCCATTTTGGGGAAACATCCGGGTTTCCTCCAGTCGAATTGATGTAGTAGCGCCAGCGAACCCACCCGTAGCTGTGTTTGATGTTGTCCACGGGATTCGCGTCTGTATCCACTCCGTAGTCAAAGATCTCGCGAAACTTGCACGAGTTAACGTTCCCCGAGACACTACAGCTGTAGGCATAATGAAGAGGCAAAGTTGTGATGGAAAACGACTGTGCTGGAGTTGTGCGGTGATCCGTAATGCTCATGGTGCTTGTGGCATCCAACGCCAGCCGCGAATATTCCAGATTCTGAGCCGACGGCTGCAATACCTGGTCTACATAGGTAAGGTAGTTCGTGCTGTAAGACTGGCTCGGAGGCGGGGGATTCCAGAACGCGCTCTTGGGTCCTCCCGGCGCCGCGCAGCGCGCAGCCCAGCGCATGGACAAATCGGCCGTCTTGTTCTGGCTGCCGCTGTTGAATTTCTTGCAGCTGGCTGGATCGTTCCAGTGGTTGACGCCGTTCCAGTCGCCCAGTTCCGTGACCCATTGATAGATGTAATTTGAATCGTAAAGATTAATGTCCCAGGGATTGCCTTGCGGATTCTTTACGTAGTACACCTTCGTGTCACTTTGGTCCCAGATGGTGTAGATGTACGACGAAGGCAGCCCGTTGGTGAGACCCTCCATGTGGTAGCCCGAGGCCAGTCCTGGGTCCATCATCATCACGCTTAAGACGTCCCAATATCCGTGCCCCTCAGCACAGCTGGTGGTTGACTGAATTTGGCCGAAAGCATTGGGAGCGAGCGGCAAACAGGCAGCCACCGCTAGCAGCGCAAAGATATAAGTAAAGATGAGAGCAGTTCTTCGCATTTTCATCAGGAAACCTCCTGTGACAGGTTTGGGTCTGCCTGTAGAGACTATCGCCCTGCGGAAGTCAATACACTAGATTACTTAGGTCCATCTAATAAAACCCTTAGCCCGTTCCGGGATAGACCGAGGCTTTTTGGGGATCCTCAGCGGGCGCCCGGACCAGCCGACGTGCGCTGACCGGCCCCTGTATCTTTGTGCATGAAGGTGTGCGCGGTCTTCAGGTATAATGCGCGGCACTCGGACGGGCAGTCCTCGGTCCGATCCAAAACAGTTGCAGGGAATGGAAGGCGCAAGCGGAGCGCAGATAGCACACGTGTTTCTTCTCGCGTGATTTCGCCTGGCCTGACCTTTTCCCTGGGAGGCTATGGCGATGACGCGAATCCATCAGCAGGCAGCACGCAGCACGAACGGCAGTACCAGCTTGGTATTTCCTATGTGCAGGCAGCGAGGCGCGCGCTTTGGGTGTTCGCAATCCTGGCGTTGCTGGCCTCGTTGGCAACGGCGCAATCCACCAGTTCGCTGAACGGCAGCGTGACGGACCCGTCTGGCGCGGCGGTTGCCGGGGCAAAGATTACTTTGACTGAACCGGCGACAGGATCGCAGCGGACCAGCACCAGCAATGCGTCCGGGCTCTACCAGTTCCTTGAGGTGCCGCCGGGCAACTATCGACTGGAGGCAGCGGCCAGCGGATTTGCGCCGTTCGTTGCGTCGAAGGTAACGCTGGTCGTGAAGACCCCGATCGAGAGGGACCGGCTGCTATTCGCCATCCTCTAAGCCTCGCGCCGTTACGAAAGCCGAACTGGCAAGGCCTTGGCGCGGGCATGCAGGGTTTGGCCATCGCCCTCCCTGACGGCACCTGCGACTCCCTGTTACGAAAAACGGAAAAATGAGTGGTGCGGGCGGCGCGCGCTTGGAGCCGGGCTATGGTCTTCGCCGACCTAAGCTGCTCGCCTAGACATTCCTTGAGAGAGGTCCCCAATGCGCATCTTGATCCGACGTCTAAACCTAGGCAGCGTGATGCTGGTCACGCTGAGCTCTGTCCTCTCGATCGCTCCCCGGCTCTCCGCCCAGGTTTTGGGACCAAACCTCGGGTCGCTGACTCACTCGCTTAGCCGGGTTGGCTATTCTTGCACGAACTCTAGCGGTGGTCACGGCAGCTATAGCGAATTTCAGCTCACGGATTTCGTGTATACCCCTACTTCTGGGGTGTCGGGCGGAGCCCAGTCGCTTTCGGGGACGGCGTCCTATGTCGTCACCAGCACAGGAGGAGGCGGTACCTGCCTCCCTATCGGCCCGCACCCGGCCGAACTAAAGGGAACCGGGTATACCATCGAGGTTGTGCCCAGCAGCAATGGGTCCGCAACTTCAACGATCTCGGTACCCGGATATATCAACCCGAAGTACATCGTCGTGGGCATCCTTTATGCCCCGCCTGGGGGCGTGGTGAAGGGAGGAGTTGGGTCAGGTACCGTCGTTTACACCGACAGCAACCTGGTGAGCAGCACGGTCACGACGAAGGACTCATTCGGGAGTTCGTACACCGAAACCAATGTTGCCACGCTTTCTAGCGGCCTGAGCATTTTAGGCTGGGCGGGCGGGAGCGTCACCGGCGGGCTGACGAACTCTTATACTATGGGGACAACCACAACCGACTCCACGGCCGTGACGGTTCAAAAGACTTCCGGCACCGTGCTCGGCGTCAACGGACCCACATGCCCTTACGTCGGCGTTGACCACGACTACGACATCATTGAGGTTTGGGTTAATCCCGTGCAACTTTTCACGCTGACCAATAGCGGCGCCACCAGCACCTCGACGTCGTATGTAGTGCCGAACGGGTACGGGTACAGCACCCTGGATCAGCCCGGTATGGACGTTTACCCGGTATACGCCGGCGAACTGAACGGCGATCTCGCTGTGCGGACCTCCACAACGATGGCGTTCGCCCGAGCGTGGGCCGCGAACGAGGTCTGGGCCTCTGGCGCGGGCCCCGGGCTTACCGCGCAGGACGAACAGACCATTCTTGAAACCGACCCATATTGGAATTGCACCTACGAGTCACCTTGGACCGATACCGGCACTACGGCCTGTGCGAAGCCGCCCGCCCCCGCACGATTCACGGAATCCGGTGGGGACGAGAGTTTTCCATACACCCAACCGGAGCCGGGAGGGTCCCCGAACTACCAAACGTATATGATCTCCTACACCAACACCGACACTCAGGGGACCGATATCACCGACACGACCTCGCAATCAAATGGAATCGAGCTGTCATTCAAAGCGACAGCCTTCGGCGTCGGCTTTATGGACACCCTGACCGAGACCTCGACGACCACCAATACATACGAGACCAGCAGTCAATTCACGAGTTCCAATACCACCTCGGTTGCTGCCACCATATGGCAGCCCCCCTGCAATGTCGTGGGCAGCGTCTGCAGCCCCGTCTATCCCCCCTCAAACGCGTACCAGCCCGTGACATGTGCAGCGATCACGAGCTTACCGCTGGCATTCGGGCAGGGGGATCAGTTTTACATCTATCAGGACAACCTGTTTGGTACTTTCTTGATGGAGCCGTACCTCGAGGGGCAGTAAACGTAGATATATGTGATGCTCGCGGAGCACAGCAGGAGGCAGCCCACTCGTAGAGTCGCTTTGGGGGCGGCCAGAAATCGGGTGTCGTTACATTGTTGAGCAATGCTGGCCGCAGGCGCAAACCCGTATCTCAACGCCGTAATCGGCGGCTGGCACGTCTCCGGCATATTCCGCTGGACGAGCGGTTTCCCCATCACGATTGACAACGGTTTCACCTGGGCGACCGACTGGAACATCGAAGGCGATGCGGAACCGAACGGGCCGCCCCCGAAGGCGTCCAATCCCAAGAACGCCTTCGTCAATGGCGTGGATATCGGCCCGGATATCTTCGCCAATCCAGCCGCCGCGGAAGCCGCTTTCCGCCCCGAGTGGCCGGGCGAATCCGGGGTCCGCAACAACGTGATCGGGGACGGCATGTTCAACATCGATACGGGAGTGAGCAAGGATTTTTCGCTCGGTGAGCAGAGGCGTCTGGAGTTCACTTGGCAGGCCTTCAATGCCACCAACTCGGTGCGCTACGACGTGCGCGGCCCAGTGGGCAACTCCGCTCAACCATCGCTCTCCTACGATGCGTCGGAATTCGGCAAATACCTTTCGACGCTGACCACGCCGCGCTTCATGCAGTTCGCGTTGCGCTTCGTATTCTGAGCTGGCGGTGGCGCAGGTTACGACTTGTCGGAGAATGTCGGTTCATGAGGAAGCGGATTCTTTCCGTGAGCCCCTTCATCGTGCAATTTGCCGAGGGTATGCTCGATCAACCGGGCTAGTTTATCTGCTGCGCCATCGACGGCCAGGTCCACAGTCGACGCTTCGTCGGTGGCCGCGATGGGCTGATGGCCCTTCAGTCGCGCCTCCATCATGCACCGTTTGTTATTCTTGGCGTTCTTAGGGCCGGTTTCGTCGGTCAGGTGGACCTCCACCCGCATGACCTGATCGGTCACTCGGCTCAGGGCACTCTCGACTACGCCCCGGATCCGATCGGCCAGCGCTTCGTGGCCTTCGATTGTATGGTCGGTATTGACTTGGATGTGCATGCTGATCTCCTCCCGAATTTGTCCGATCCAGGTTGCTGCTTACGTTCCCACCTTGCCGCTCTGCCATTCTACTGACTCGAATCTCCGGGTCAGGAAGTGCAGGACGCGAACTTTACTATCCGAGCTTCATGGCACCCGGCTGCCGGCGGGCATGTGTTTCTGTGCGCCGGAAGGCACCATCGACAAGTTGTTGGTTCCGACATAGATTCCGATGGCAACAAACATGGCGACCAGGCCGACCCAGAATTTCCAGTCTTGATGCGCCCGCCGCCAGTAAGGAGTCTGACGATCGCCATGGCTGTGATGACTCTCGCCGTGGGGATGCGGGTGCTCGGTGTTGTTCATCATGCTCGTCTCTAAATCAGTACTGAGGAAATGGTGGGAGGAATGCCGGTGACGCAGTCAGGAAGCTTTCTGCGTCGAAACTTCCGTGCCTCCGGACTTTGCGGTTTTCTGAGCCAACTCTTCGCTGAGCTTGTGCGCATTCATGGAATGCTCGCGCGCCTGTTGGCTGAGTTCATGAGCCGTCAAATGGTCTTCTTTGCCATGGGCGACGGCCGCGGCCGCATGCGCGTGAGCCGCAAGGTTGTGGAGTTCCGCAGCTCGCTGATGAAATCTCTGTGACATGACGATTCTCCTCTTAATTTGAATATGCTCGCCGCATGCCTGCTGGGAGCCAGTCTTCTTGTGAGCCGCTGGCTTCGAAGCCAGGCGCTAGTCACCAGGCGCTAGTCGTCGTCCTTATACTCTCCCGGAACGTCATCCTCCGGCACCTGGTGGGTCGTGACCTCTGAGACATCTGGATCTTTGGCGTTCTCCACACCATCGACAATGCCGGCTTCAAAGGCATTCCCCTCCTCTACTAATTCTTCTACGCTCTCAGAGTCTGCTTCCGCCGGACGCGAGATGCCTTGAGTATCGCCAGACTGTCCGGCCGAGTCCGTTTCGCGTTCGTCTTCGTCGCGCGGGTTGTGGCGCCGATTATTAGCAACCATTAGGATCTCCCCTGCTCAGTGTGTTCAGTGCGCTGATGGTACGTGAACGATTTTAAGTGAGCGGTCTTAAGTGAGCAACGTTGAGTGAGCTTCGGAGGTTTTCGACGGGGTTCAGTGCTACGCGGCCACAGCTTCCGCAGTATGCACGGCGAGGTTAGCAGGATTCGTGCCTGCGATGATGTCCTTCGCCTTGGCCAGTTCCGCCGCCGTTCCATGGGCGATCAGCAGGAACTGATCGGTGGTGAGCGCCGTTTCGTACTTCACAATACTGTCCTTGGGGATGCCAATACTGAACAGACCAGCTCCCAAAGCGCCCAACGCGCCGACTTCTACGGCACCTTCCAAACCGGCTACGATCCATGCCACCAGCGGCCCCGCCACCAGGATTGGGCCGAGTCCCGGGATCATGAACAGCGCAGATCCGAACAACAGGCCCCAAAAGCCTCCCCAGAATGCGCCAACCTTGCCCCAATATTTCATGCGGTCGCCGGCATTGTAGTAGCCGACCACTTGCTCATCCGTGTGATAGCCCTTCCCAACGATCGACAGTTTGTGCATGTCGACTCCGCCACGCTGAAGCTCCTTCACCGCTCGATCCGCATCCGTATGAGTGTGGTAAACCGCAACTACTGAATTCTCCATGGACATTCCTGTGAGTCTCCTCGGCATAGTGTCGTCGTTCTCCGACGTTTCCGTCAGGTGCCAGTCCGACTATGACAGCGCCCGCACACGAAAACTGTCCGCTATTGCTCATTGTCGATGGAGGGAAATCCACGAGCGTTTTGTTTGGTGTGACTGCTCGGTGGAGCGCTGTTATTCCTTGTGTGCGCGCACCACAAACCGCGTGGGCGCAGGACCGACGAAATAGAAGGGATAGCACGTCACCAGCGTGAGCTCGGCTTCGGTCGAGGGCGCCAGGACGCTGCGGTCATCGGGAGCGACAACCTTCACCCAATCGACCACATAGCGCGACAGCCCAGTCGCGGTCTGAAACTGAATTTCGTCATCCTTGCGAATGTCTTTTAGCCCGCGAAAAAATGTGTCGCGGTGCCCGGCAATCGCGCTGTTTCCGGCTTCCCATGGAAGTGGAGTAGCTGGGATATGCCCCGTTCCCAGCCGCAACATTCGCGAACTTGTTCCTTGCAGCACGGCGACGGAAAGTCCCAGCCGCGGGACGTCCAAACGCCCCAGAACGTCGCCCGGTTTGATCGCGGGTTTGGGTTGACCTTCAGGTTGGACTTGAAGCTGAACTTCGTGTAGATCTTTTGCCCTCTCGATCTGGTTCGCGAGGGAGCGTTTCGCAGATGCCTGGAACAGTTCAGCATCAAGCAGAACGAAGCCTACGTAACCGAGCGCGATCGTGCCAACGACGAAAAGAAAGCGCTGACTCCAGCGAAGAATATTTTGGACGCGCGTTGGTGCGATTGTCGGCTCAGTTGTGAGTTTCATGGTCAACGACGCTTGCCACCGGCGGTGGAGTTGCCGAGAGTGCGAACCGACAAGCGTCCACGGCCCGGCAGTGCGTGTGATTAAGAGCTCTTTATGCAGTCGGCATCACAAGAGATCTACGGCCGGAGAGTCCGGGCTTGTCTTTCAGAACCGTGGAAAGTTGTTCCGGCCAAGTGTCGCGCAATGTCGTTTCGATTACTGGTCAATATTGACCGAATTGACCGAAGCGGGTGGGCGAGAAAGCGAGGGTCGCTCGCCCCCAGAGTGGCCAGCACTGTTATCGGGGAAAGTGAGTCATAGTGCACAGACTTGGCAGGCCCGGCGTGGAATCCTGTCATTTAAAGGTCCACGCGTCAGTCCTCGCAGCTCGCAGCGGCAAAGACGTATCGGGCAATCGAAGGATGATCTGGCAAGGTGGTTCAAAATGCGTATCCGTTTTCTGTTGCTGGCAGTTCTGATACTGGCCATACCGGCCAGTTCGTTCGCGCAATTCGGCGTGGCGATCACCGTCGCTCCGCCTGCGCTTCCTGTGTATGTGCAACCCATGGCGCCGGCCGACGGCTATATGTGGACGCCCGGCTACTGGAGCAATGGCGATGCAGGCTATTTCTGGGTACCGGGTACTTGGGTGATGCCTCCCGAGGCTGGCGTGCTCTGGACGCCCGGCTATTGGGGCTGGGGCGGCAACGCGTTTGCCTGGAATGAAGGCTACTGGGGTGCCACCGTCGGCTTCTACGGTGGCGTCAACTACGGCTTCGGCTACGGCGGTGTCGGCTACGGCGGCGGATATTGGAACGGCGGAGCCTTCTACTACAACACTTCGGTGAATAACGTGAACCGTACGAATATTCACAACGTTTACAACAAGACCGTAGTCAACGAAACCACGTTCAACCATGTGAGCTATAACGGTGGCAGGGGTGGAGTGACGGCCCGTCCAACCGCGGCGGAAGAGACAGCGTCGCATGAGCGGCACACCCCGCCCACCGACCTGCAAACCCAGCATGTGCACGCTGCCAGCAGCAATCACGCGCTCCTGGCGTCAGTGAATCACGGTCGGCCAGCGGTCGCCGCCACCGCGAAACCTGGGGAGTTCACCGGTCACGGAGTGGTAGCCGCCAAAGCAGCGGGAGCGACTTATAGGGCTCCTGCCACCGCAAACAAAGCGGCCGGAAGCAGGGCCGCGACGACCCGCTCGAACACGAACAAAGCAGCCGCAAGCAAAGCTGCTGCTACCCGCTCGAACACGAACAAGGCAGCCGAGAGCAAGGCGGCTACGACGCGCTCAAACGAGAACAAAGCGGCCGCAAGCAGGGCCGCTACGACCCGCTCGAACGCGAACAAGGCAGCCGAGACCAAGGCCGCCACGACTCGCTCGAATGAGAACAAAGCCGCTGCGAGCAAGGCGTCGGAGAACAAAGCAGCCGCTACGACTCGCTCAAACCAGAACAAAGCAGCCGAGAACAAAACCGCCGAAAGCAAGGCCGCAAAGGCCGCTCCGGCTCGTCAGCCGACCGAGTCCAAGCCGACTGTTGCTCACGCGCAGCCCGCTCCTCGGCAGCAAGCTGCACCTCGCGCACAGAGCGCGCCCCAGAAGGAGACTGCAGCCAAGGCACAGCCTGCGCCTCGTCCTGCGAAGGAAGCGCCCAAACCCGAAGAGCATCCGCAGAAGTAGCAAAAGTTAACGCGGCGCATCGTAGTTAGCGTTGTTCGCAGGAAGAGAAGTTGGTCAGTTCTAATCTGGCGCGGATCCAATCATTGGATTCGCGTCATTTGTTTCAGCTGCACACCGCGATCGACGGGAACGTCTGCGTTGCCTTGATCAGTGGCGGAACTGAGGATCCTGAGAATAAATCTGGGTTAGCACAGGCGGCGGAGATTCGTTAGCAGGGGACTGAGGATAAAGAGGAAGACTCACCGGCCCGTTACGTCTTGCGGGTTCTCGCTTCCACCGCGTCAGCCGCGGATAGTTTCCGGTCGCGGTGGGGTTCGGTACGCAGTGCGCCGGTATGCAGTTCGCACGCTTCTCCGGTCGCTGCACCACAGGTTGTGCAAGGCACGGACAATATCTGCTTCAAAGTGAGCTCCTTCGTCTTCACGTTGGTGATTATGCAGTGTTGTTCTCCGTGACAATGTTCAATATTGCTCACTTTAACCCGTTTCGTCACGGCCCAGAGTTTCATTTCGGGCGCGCAAATGTTTTTTCCCCAATCGTGAGCAAAAGTGACCATCTTCCGTGGTCATAGTTCTGGCACAGTCTGTAGTAGGTGTACTCTGCACCCAGGAGACGTCCCTGACAGCACCAGCTCCATTGGCGACAAAAAGTCGCAACTTCGATCCCAGCGAATTCCTTGCCTCCATCGGCGATGGCAGAAGAGTTGTGTCGGTTGCGAAGAAACAGTCCGTCTTCGCGCAAGGAGACGCGGCCGACGCAGTCTTCTACATCATGGAGGGCAAAGTCCGGCTGACAGTCGTATCGAAGATCGGCAAAGAGGCTACGCTGGGAATGCTGAGCGAGGGAGAGTTCTTCGGAGAAGGCGGGCTGGCTGGGCAGTCTTTGCGCATGGGGTCCGCAACCGCCATGACCGACTGCCAGCTTCTGCGCATTGACAAGAAGGCCATGATGCTTGCGCTGCACCGGGAGCACAAGTTTTCTGATCTCTTCGTGGCGTATCTGCTGGCACGAAACATCCGCTACGAAGAGGATCTGGTCGATCAACTCTTCAACTCCAGCGAGAAGAGGCTGGCTCGGCTTTTGCTCTTGCTGGCGCACTTTGGCAAGGAGGGCGTGCCGGAGACGGTAATCCCGAAGATCAGTCAGGAAACTCTTGCAGAAATGATCGGCACCACCCGCTCGCGGGTCAGCTTCTTCATGAATCGATTCAGAAAACTAGGCTTCGTTGACTACGGCGACAGTGGCCTGAAAGTTCATAGTTCGCTCCTGAATGTCGTCCTCCACGACTGATTCGGGCGATTCCAGCGATCACCCCGGACTTGGTCCTTCTGAAAGCTCAATCAATCGGATTCGGAACGCGGTGTTATCTTGGTCGCGACCAGCACTTCCAAAAGCGTAGCTGTGTTACGAACGCTTCCCGAAATGGTGATGAGTGCCTCTGAGACAACCGGGTTTTTCCCCGAGAGCAAGTCCAAACGATCACTTACGCCGTGCAGATGTTGTGCTTCTTGCAGGATCGCATTCAAGGGCAATGGGTGCGCACCTTTCCTGAGAGCCTAAGGAGAGGAAACTTCAGATGAGCTGACTTAGTTCAGGGAACCTGAAAGAGGAGAAGGTGTGAACCACCTCAAGCTCATCATAGCACCTGGGCGGAACGCACGCAGCGCTACCAGGTCAGAGGGTTGAGATTGATTCAACGCTTATTCCGACGAATCTCTCTGGCGGGTCGCCTTGACGCCTGAGAGAATCCCCACCCCCAGCAGTATGATCGCGAACACAACGATCCAGTGCGTGGGCATGTGCATCAGGTGAGCTCCGTAAATAAGTCCGCCGAGCATGATTACAAACCCGATCGCGTACAGGCCAAACGACATAATTTTCCTTCTGATACCGACGTAAGCTGAATCCGGGAGAAGTCTAAGCCTCGCTCATTTGCCGTAGCCGCGCTGTACAGAATCGCTCACTTCCACGAAGAACGCTTCGGACGGTGAACCTTAGAATGACCTCATTCTCTTCACTCACGGTCAATTCTGATCAGTATTTCGACGCTGGAAATCGGATACTGGCGACTCAGCGAGTTTGTATCGGTAGGCAATGTCTTGAACACCCTAGGTTTTGTGGAGGCTGGTAATGAATTGGAATCTGATGGATCCGAAAACGATTTCTCTGCTCGCCGCTGTTGTAATTGTGATCATCGCGGTGGGCGCGTGGCTGTTCGTGCGAAAGCGCCGAGGCACGACGGCGGACCTGCGGCAGAAGTTCGGCCCAGAATACGACCGCGCGGTGCTGGCGCATGGCTCAAAAGCCGAAGCGAAACTTGCGGATCGCGAGAAGCGAGTCGAAATGCTCAATCTTCGCGATCTTGACGCAATGGAACACGCACGTTATTCGGAACAGTGGAAGGCCGTCCAGTCCCGCTTTGTCGATTCCCCGAAGGGAGCCGTCTCCGAAGCCGACGATCTGGTGTCGTCGGTAATGAAGGTTCGCGGCTATCCCGTAGCTGATTTCGATCAGCGCGCCGCCGACATCTCTGTCGACCATCCGCGCGTGGTCGAGAACTACCGGTCCGCACATGAGATTGCCGTGCGGGTAGGCAAAGACTCCACCACAACTGAAGATTTGAGAACTGCAATGATCCACTACCGGTCTCTGTTTGAGGAACTCGTGCAGGCGCCAGCGGCGGTTGAGAGAAAACAAGTCGCGTAGCTGTTGTGAACCGTGAAAGGGACAAAATGATGAAACCAAGCACGCAAGACAAGACCGAAGGCAAGCTTCACGAAGTAAAGGGGAAGATCAAAGAGGAAGTCGGAAAAGCGACCAACGACCCCGATCTGGAAGTCTCTGGCAACGCGGAGAAGAAAGCCGGCAAGGTGCAACACTTGATCGGCCGCGTTGAAAAGGCCGTCGGTGAATGAGGGAACTATCGTGGCCGGCAAGACAGACCACGGCAGAAATGGCACCGGTGCGTGAAGGGCTGAACCCAATGGGAATCTGTTCCGATAGCTGCACCAAGATCAGAGAGCTCGGTTACACGGTATCCATGCACATAAAGATGTATGGCCAGGACTTCGAAATTATTTCCGATCCCTTCGATGAGGGGGACGGAGTGGCAGTCCGCGCGACCAGCGGAAACAATCCTGAGGCACGCACATTGCTGCTGCCGGTCGCAATTCTCGTAGGCGCGAGCGATCGTTTTCCGAAGCGGCAAAGGTGAAATATCGCTGACGCCCATCAAAAAAAAGGCCCTAGCAGTCACTAGTTCTAACGACCCTGATCAAAGGAGAAACCACGATGACAACAACTGAGCAAACTAAGTGTGCACACCTTCCATGCAAATGCGCGGCGCCGGCGGGCGCTGAATACTGCGGTCAAGCCTGTAAAGAAGCTGGATCCGGTGAAGTCGAGATCGCCTGCCAGTGTGACCATGGATCGTGCCCTTTGACCGTGTGAAAGCGGCGATCGGATTTCCGGGAGAAGCTTGCGATGAAACCGTGCCGAATCATGTTCTTGCTCCTGATAGCGGCGGTCTGGCCGGTGCGGGGGAGCGCGCAAGCACTGGCCAATCCAGTGTCTTCGAGCACGGGTGCAACCCCAACTCCCGTGAAACTGGAATTGTCGTACATCCGTCCGACCGCGGATATGAAGCTCCGCAATTATTTCTTCGATGCCTTTGGGCCGTATCCATTCAGCGTCTCGGTAATTGCGGCGGGCGTCAACCAGGAAGGGAACTCCCCGCCGGAGTGGAAGCAGGCCGCAGAGGGCTACAGCAGGAGATTCGCATCCGACTTCGGCATCTCCGCAATCATCACAACGACACGCTACGCCTTGGCACAACTGTTCCGCGAGGACACCTTGTACTACCGCTGCGAGTGCAGGGGAGTCTTTCCGCGTTTTGGCCATGCCGTGATTTCGACGTTCACCGGGCGTCGCGGGGACGAAGGCCATCGCATATTTTCTTTTCCCGCTCTGGTGTCGCCGTATGCCGGCACCATAACTGCGGTCTACGGATGGTATCCCAGCCGCTACAACGCGATGGACGGTTTCCGAATGGGAAACTACAGCCTGCTCGCGTATCTATTCCAAAATCTGGCTCTCGAATTCCTTTATAGCGGACCTCACTCGATGCTTTCTCGCATGCACCTCAACAATCGGCACGGAGCCCTCGATTCAGGATCGACTCCGTGAGCAGCCCCGAAGCCAGTGTGGCCGCGGGCATGAGCCCTCAGGTTCAGGGGCGTAAACTCGCGCCCGCTCTGGCAATCTCCACTCCAGGCCCGATCACGCAGTTTCTCGCATGGTTCGGCGATCTGGGAGTTTTTTTCTGGCGCGTGGTGTGTGCGGCGGTGACGCCGCCCTTTGAATTCCGCGAGCTGTTTCGGCAACTCGACGAGATCGGCTCCAAGTCTTTTCCTCTGGTCGCATTGGCCGGGGCCGCAACCGGCGTTGTGCTCTCCCTGGAAGCCCGTTACAGCCTGACTCGATTCGGGGCAAAGTCGCTGCTTCCCGCCGCGATCGTTTTCTCCGTCATCCACGAAACCGGACCAATCATTACTGGTCTGGTGGTGAGTGGCCGAGTCGGTGCCGGGATTGGGGCTGAGTTGGCGTCAATGAAAGTTACAGAGCAGATCGATGCCATTGAAGCGTCCGCTGTGAATCCTTACCGGCTGCTGGCCGCAACCCGCATTTTGGCCTGCATCCTGATGCTGCCTCTCCTGACCTTGGCGGGGGATGCCTGCGGCCTGTTTATGGGCTGGGTTGCGCAGGCTCTGGTTGAGCCGCTTTCGCTGCATCAGT
>Ga0181537_10001388_pt1 | contig 22426 bp, 36 predicted proteins | sample PEATcosm2014_Bin_39_FD_119765 | JGI IMG/M metagenome (GOLD analysis project Ga0181537, IMG submission 119765) | Peatland microbial communities from MTU Mesocosm Facility, Houghton, MI, USA - PEATcosm2014_Bin23_10_metaG | ecosystem: Environmental > Terrestrial > Soil > Wetlands > Peat | place... | reverse complement strand
TAGCTGATACCTTTTTGACTTTTGGTGTTTTTAACGTGCTCATGGATAAGTTCGTCGAGGAATTCGGCGAGGGAATGTTGCCGTGGCTCTTCGAAGACGAAGTTATGCCAGTTTGTAAAGAAGTCGTAATCCCGATGAAACGTCGTGGGGTCTTTATAGATGTACCTTACTTCAAAAAACTTCAGGAGCAAACTGCAGCGAAGTTATTCGAGATGGAAGATCTCTTCATGAAAGAGATCACTACCCTTTTGGATGATTTCAAAATGGGCAAATCAATTGATGAAGAAATCTCTCAGGGTCGTTTAGTCAAACGCATCATAGAACTCGAAGGGCTGAAGATGCCCGTCAAGGTCAATAAAAAGACCGGCGAGGAAAAAGAAACACTCGGTAAGAGCGACGTCAAAAAAATGTATCAGAGCAATCCTCATTGGATTTGGGGATTCATTCTTGGCGAAGATGAAATCAAATACTCAGATGAAAAGATCGCCAAGATTAAATCAGATCTCTATCACGAAGTCACCGGGCATCGCTATCGTTTCAACCTTGGATCGGATTATCAACTTCGCTGGCTCTTCTGCGATAAACTCGGTATGGATAAAACGAAGCTGCCCCAAACGGACTCCGCCACTGCAGACAATCCCATTCCTAGCATGGCAGCGGAAGTGCTCGAAGAGCACATGCTCAAGAAATTTCCTTGGGTAAAACATCTGCTGCTCCACAAGAAACTTTCCAAATTGCAAGGCACTTACATTAGTCCAGCCGTAGACCTGAATCAGGACGGTTGGCTATTCATGGATATGAAACAGAACGGAACGATTTCAGGTCGATTCTCTTGCTCCGGCGGATTCAATCTCCAGACGCTTCCCAAGGTCGAGGAAGTCGATGTATGTTTCAAATGCAAGTCCAAAAAAGTCGAAGTCACTTATCCGATGCCACTACTCGCCGACATGAATTGCCCCGACTGTGGTCACAAAGAGACGAATGTGCTTTGTCCAAGTGCCATTAAGCGTGGATTCATCGCGCCGCAGGGTTATAAGATTCTGAACGCCGATTATTCTAGCCTCGAGCCTAGATGTTTCGCGTTTGTCTCTGGCGACAAGAAATTGAAGCAGGTTTACTGGGATAACCTTGACCTGTACTCCAAAGTTTATTGCGACATGATGAACGAAGACTACGTGGATTTGAAGAAAGCGGGTCGTAAAAAAGAGCGCGATCTTGTGAAACGCGTGATCCTAGGGATTCCGTATGGCGCGCGTGACCCGCAAGTGGCAAACCTCATGGATCTCAAAAAGAAGCGCAAATTCAAGAACGAAGAGACCGGTAAAATCGAGACCAAAGAGGTGCTCGACATCCAAAAAGGTAAACATTACAGAGAACTGTATTTGAAAACCTATCCGGACCTCAAAAAGTACATGGAGCGGCAAGAATTGGCTTCGATCACCAAAGGCTATGTCACCACACTCGTCGGCAGGAAGCGGCACTTTGAATACTCTGTGGCTATAAACAAAGAATTGATGAAGGGGCGGGTCGACATAGAGGATTTCTTGGACGCGCGTTATAGCGACCTTCTGAAGCATTCTGTCCACGTCCGCGGCGGCAATCTAATGAAGGGTCAACTCGAAGTTCTTTGTAAAAAGTTCAAAATGAAATTCCCTGAAGTGATGGAAAAAGGAGCCTGGGCATACATGCGCGAACTCTTCAAGAAAGACTACAACGGCGCAAAGAACACGCCTATTCAAGGTCTCGCCGGGCATATCTGTAACATGGGTATGCGCGACACTAACAGAGGCTTCCGCGATGCGGGTTTAGATGCATGGGTCATTTTGCAAGTTCATGACGAGGTGACGGCTTATGTTAGAGCGGACCAAGCCGAACGGGCACTTCCCCTTATGAAGAAGGGCATGGAAAAAAATAAATATGCGCTTATGATTGATATTCCCATGATTGCGGACCCTTTGATTGCGGATAATTTGAAAGACGCAAAATAGCTCTATTCACAATGAAGTTACTTTTTTGATATAATTTTGTTATGAATAGATTTTATGTTTACGCCCATGTCAGAATGGATACTCAAGAAGTTTTCTACGTCGGTAAAGGAACTCGGAATCGATGTAGAAGAAAAGAGCGAAATCAGCATTGGCGACACATAGCTAATAAAGCGGGATATTCGATAATGTTTCTCGAAAAAGATCTCTCAGAGAAACAGGCATTTGAATACGAGAGAATATGGATTAAATATTATAAAGATTTGGGACAGTGCATTGCTAATTATGCAGATGGGGGCGGAGGCTGTTCCGGAGCTAAATGGTCTGAAGAACAAAAGAAAAGACATTCAGAGATTCAAAGGAGACGCACCAAAACTATCGTAGAGGGGCACAAGAAACAAGCAGAACAAATACGAGGTAGAACAAAGGATACTCATCCAGGAGTAAGAATGATATCCATAAAAAATCAAGGGGATAGAAATGGTCGCGCTATTTGGAATATCTTGACTCCAGAAGGTAAATTCGTTACTATTCGACAGGTAGCCAAATTTTATGGCATTTGCACTGCGGCAGTTCACAAGCGATTACAAAGTAAAACTGGCAAGTTTGCCGGTTGGAAAAAGGAGCGAAAATGAGAACGATAGTAGCACTAACCGGGGTTAAGACCTCTGGCAAAAGCACAGCATTCACTTTCCTCAAGGACGCTTTTCCTGAGATTGTAGAAATTCAACTCGCTAAAAAAATCAAGGACGAATGCGCACGCATTTTTGGCGTGGAGCGCGTTTTATTCGACGATCCCGCCCGCAAGGAAGTGGAACTTGATACTCCGGTTTATTTGAGTCAAGAAAAAGTCGAAGCCATGATCAAAGCCTATGGCTATGAACCGGATTATGACAAACACGTTCGCCCTCATGTAGGCGTTGTGCTTGAAAGCCCTCGCCGAGTCGCACAGTACATCGGCACTGAAGTCCTTCGAAATGTCGATACGGATATTCATTGCGTCGGCGCAACTATGGGTCTACCGGATGACGGAGTATTTGTCGTCACCGATATGAGATTCTTGAGCGAATTCGACTTCTTCAAACGCAAATTCACGTTCGATTTTTTCCCCTTCTACATTCAAAGCGACCGTGCCGAATTGAGCGCGACCGACCCGCATCCGTCTGAAGTTCAAGTGCGTGATGTGGCAAAGATGTGCAAGAAAATTCCTAACAATGGGAGCCGCGAGGAGTTGAAAGAGCGAATCGTTGGTGAAGTGGAAGAGATTTTGGATATTTAATGGGACAAGTGATCTGGATGCCAAAACATTTGACGAAAGATCGTTTCTACTTCGATGATGAGACATCGTATCAGGTCTACCTTCGCGCCGAGAAGGAAGAAGCCAAAGCCCCTACCCGAATTGAATTTGATTGGAAATTGTTACTTAAAATCCTTTTTGGGAGGTTCAAATGAACATTCAGTTGAAATATTTGGCTCTTATCATCCTAGTAGCCCTAGCCGTCGGAGCCGCGCTTACCCGCGCCTACGCGCCGCGCGAAGTAGTCAAGACTGTAGCCGTCGATCATGATGTGGTGAAAGACCATATTGTAACAGTTACAAAAGAGATCGTGCAAAAAGATGGCACTAAGGAATTCGACACGGTTGTAACTGATGATCGCAAAGAAGACGACACGAAAAAAACCACAATCACAGACACCAAGACGCTCCCCAGTCTTGCCCCAAAATGGTTCGTTACCGCTGGCATGGGTTTAGACGCGAGTTCGCTCTCAAGCCTAACTACGCCCGTGTATCAAATTGGCGTGAATCGTCGCATTCTGGGACCGATTTTTATCGGAGTCAATGCAAATACTCGATCCCAAGTTGGGGTCAATGTAGGGCTTGAGTTCTAGATCTCTTTTCGCTATACTGATCTTGCTGGGTTTTGACGCGCATTAAATTGGCTGATGAACCCCCTGCGCCGAGGGAAGGGACGCTTTTTGAGCGGAAGACCTATCTAAGCCAAGCCCAGCGTTCCTGAGGAGGAAAAATGGCGATAAAACTGGACCCTGACAAAGACCTTGAAACTGATGTAAATGAACTCCAGCGGGAATTTAAACGCATGGCTCCCCTCATGAATGGCTGGTCGGAAGTGCGCGCCAATGCCGAAGAAGCCGTTGAGATTGCCGAAGCAGAACTCAAAGAATTGCGATCGGAAAAGTACATTGAAATCAAATCAAAGGAAGCCAAAGTCACCGAGGCTCACGTTTCCGCTCAACTCGACGTCGATCCCGACATCAAGAAAGCCGTCCGAAATGTAATCACTCTTCGCAAAGACTACGAAACTATCAAAGGATTTGTCGAGAGTCTTCGATTCAAGAAAGACATGCTGGTTCAACTGGGAGCCGATGCAAGGAAAGAGTAAATGAATAAGATCGAACCGAAATTATTTTCTACCCTTCACAATCATATTGAGGTTTTGCAAAATGGCGGTGATTTTAGAACTGCCAATCACTTTTTTCGTATTGTAGTCAGACTTCAAAAGGGCTGGAAACTCACCAAGAAAATGTCCGAGAATTTGGAAGCCATGCGTAGGATCATGAATGATCGAGAAACGCAATATAGGAGTGCCAATGTCTGACAATGCAAATCTAGCGCAACAAATGCGCGACCGGTTGAACAAGCTGGCTGGAAAAAAAGTAACTCTCGAAACCTCTAAGACTGAGGAACTCGTTCAAGTCGAAGGCTGGGTCGAGATGGGCGAATACTTCCGCCGGGCAACCGGCGGCAAAGGCTATCCAGAGGGTCACGTAACACAGATCATTGGCAAATCAGATACCGGCAAAACTACATTGATGATTATCGGAATGATTGAGACTCAGAAATCCGGAGGGATAGTTTATCTCATCGATTCTGAGCATAAATTTCCGTTCGAGCGATTCACTCTAATGGGCGGCAACGTCAAAGACCTTATCGTAATCCCTGTGGATTCTCTCGAGGATGCCTGGAGCGCATGGTCCATGGTCAACACGGACATTGCCGAATTCCGTAAAAAAGACACGACCACGAAAGTCACGGTAGCCTGGGATTCTGTGGCAGCTTCCGTGCCGGATGCGATCCTGGATTCGGATGCCGAGGATAAGCACGTTTCGGTCGATGCCAAAATCAACAATACTGAGATCCGAAAACTCCGTAAGCGCATCAAAATGAATAAAATCACTGCGATCTTCATCAATCACTCATATTGGACAATGCCCAAGTTTGGAATAGCCGAAGAAGTGATCAAAGGCGGAGCCGAGATGTTTTTCATGTCGACTCTCATCCTCAAGACCAAGCGTCGTGCATGGCTTAAGCGAACCATCAACAAAGTCGACGAAAGATTCGGGGTTCACTCTCTTCTCGAAGTCTTCAAGGGACATCTCGGCGGTGCGAAAGCCACAGTGCCCATGTATGTGGTTGGACAAGGCATTCTCGGTAGCGAAAAAGAACTCGCTGATTACAAAGATCTAATCGAGGACATAGAAGGTCCAGACATCAATCTTTTGACTATGGATCAGTTGAAAGAGATTCGCGCCAAACGTCCTGTGAAAGAGAAAAAGAAGTCGGAAGAGCCCAAGCCTACTGGCAAAAAGGGCAAGAAATCGAAGCCTGCACAGGCTAACGATGAGGAAGCATCAGAAGAGGACGAAAGTGAAGCGGAGTGATGCCGTACTCGTTTTGAGACAAGAAATTCAAGATCTCTTGGTCTCCTACATTATGAAAAGTCCAGCAAATACTGGTTTCGAGTTCACTATGATCTCTGCCGATAAACTAATGACTTTTCTAGAAGAGATCTTGGGTATGAAACCGCCGTCTTTGCCCAGTGATCATTGCCAGGTTTTGACTCAGATTTACATGGGACCGGACTATAACCAATGGGAAGAAGACTTTGACAGAGACGCACAAGCCGTAGAACGCCTTAAGAAACGGATAGAACTCAACAACATGACTCCGGCGGAACGCCTCGCTCACTTTGACGCAGCTAGAAAAAAGTTCAATGAAGAGCGACAAATTCAAATCAAAAAAGGCACAAAGGAACTCGTTAAATTATTGCGAAAGACCCCAAGGAAAAAACGAAAAAAGAGGGCAAAATGAGCACCGACTGGACTGTAGTTGGAGATTTACACGCCGACAACAACAATCGTGAAAAAGTCGAGAAGCTATTCGACTGGCTTGAAGAATTAGGCAAAAACGTAATTTTCATGGGCGATCTGTTCGATACCAAAGAAATCATTCATGGTAAAATTTTCAATTACATTCGTCACCGCCTCAAAATCAGTAAACTCACGTTTGTAATCGACGTTGGGAATCATGATTGGTTCAATCTGGATTGTCTCGAACACTCCCTGGAATCTCTGAAAGACTTGCCGAACGTTTTAGTTGTGGATCGCCCGCTGATAGTTGATGGACTTGGAATCGTGATGCCATACTATCAGGATTTGGCTAAGTTCCGAAAAGACCTGGATTCCATTAGCAAAAATGGCGTATATACGCTATTCATGCATCAAGGCTTCGCAGGCTTCGATTACGGCAACGGGCACATGGCGGACGGGTTAGGTCATGGGGAACTGGAAGCCGACGACCTCAAGAACCTCCTACAGCGGTTCCGCAGGATCATTTCCGGGCATTTCCACAAATATGCTGCGGAAGGCAATTTCATGTTCATCGGGACTCCCTTCTCGCAAGACTTCGGCGAGACCGATCAAACCAAATTTATCGCGAGCTACAATTCTGAGACTGATGAACTCGAACTGATGGAAACGCCTTTCCCGAGGCATCGCACTTTGACCATGAATTTGGAAACTGCGCCGTCGCCCGAAGAGAACCTGAGAGGTTGGCTCGATCAATACCCGAAGGATCATTGGCGGCTGAGACTTATAGGTACTGAGATGCAAATTGCAGCATTCGACAAGGCATCTTTCCCGGCAGTCAAATTCTTGGACGAGCCGACCGATGCGGATCAAATTGAGAATGCGAATATAAAAGATACAGATTCCAACGAACAGAAATTCTTAATTTGGGCTAAAGAAATCAAGGGTCTCGACGAAGTAACAATTTCAGAAGGTCTTGAAATCCTCAAAGCCTCATGATACGCTGACTCTATAACAAAGGAGTACGAATGAACCCGTTTACTTATGCTGATGGATTGGTGAAGTTTCAAGGCTCTGCGGAAGCGATTCGCATAGCTCAAGCCACTCGCAAGACCATCGAGATTGCAATGATGGACCCGGCTCACTCCGGCACTCCCTTCGCCGACGAAGTTGATATCAAAGAGCATACAATCGTAAGTGAGGGCAAACTTACCACACGCACGGTGACGATTGTAGACGAGGCGCGTAAAGCCGGACGCATGAAAAAGACTTTGATCTTTTGGCAAAATGTCACGAACTACTTGGCTAAGAAATTCCCGGCGCAGGCGTGATATGAATCTATTCAAATCGATTTATCACCACAAGTTATTCCCCAGATTTTTCTATAAAAAGCCAGACGGAGGTAATGATTCGGGAGTAACTGGTTACTTCCTGATAGAATGGAAACCCCTACTCTCGATAGGATTGTTACATTTCAAAAAAGGTTCAAGAGAAGCCTTCCACAGTCACGCTTTTAATGCCGTCAGTTTCTGGATAAAAGGTAAAGTAACGGAGATAAAGCACCCGAACAATACTTCCTTGAATTTTTCTCAAGGTTTTAAACCCAAGTTTACTCCTAGAAATAATTTTCACAAAGTCATAGCTCACGAAGATACTTACTGTCTAACATTCAGAGGTCCATGGTTAGACTACTGGTATGAGTTCAAAAACAATAAATTGATCATTTTGACTCATGGTAGAAAAGTTATAAACTGATGAAGCTAAAAGCCAAAAACTTCTTATCATGGGCTGACCTCGAATTTGAGACTGGTAAGGGCGTGACCCTTATTCGGGGCTATAACTTCGATGATGGCACGGAAGAAGGTTCTGGCAAATCAGCCATCCTAAACGCCCTTTGCTGGTGCATTTACGGCGAGATCCCCAAGGAAGCCTGCATAGATGATGTGGTAAAAGAGGGCACTAAAAATTGCGAAGTGACTGTTGAATTGCCAGAGTTTACGCTTTTCCGATCCCGCAATCCCAATGATCTTCAAATTATCTTCGGCGCGCCCGGTAAGTTGGGTAAATCGTTTCGAGGTAGCACCGCAGTCCACACTCAAAAAGAAATAGTTCGACTTCTTGGTTCATTCAAGACCTTCTGTCAAAGTATTTATTTTGCTCAAAATTATCCGAACAAGTTCGTGACGGCGAACCAAGAAGACAAAGGTAAAATCTTATCTGAAATTCTCGATCTCGAGCAGTTCGATCGTGCCCGCAAAAACGTCTCAGAAAAAATGAAGCCTCTCAAAGAAGAGATTCACAAAGCAGAGATGGATTGCGGCGTTAAATCCAGTCAAGTGGCTTCCGATGAGAAGAGTCTCAATAGCTTCACATTTCTTCTGGAAGAATTTCAACGTGAGAAAGTTGCCAAGATTCAAAAGCTACTTCGAGATCACGAGACCATGACCGCAGAGGCTCAAAATTTTGAAGTAGAATTCAACGCCAAAAAAGCTGATGAACTCAAAAATATCAATACGTTGATAGCGGGCTGTAAGAAGCAGCGCAAGGCTCTTCTAGAAGAATCGAAAAACGCCGAGGAAGAACTTAAGGAACTGGAAAAAGAGGATTTTGAAACTGTCAAAAAGACCCTCGAAGCTGAAATCGAAGGCATCACTCAGGCTCGTGAAGAAGCTAAGTCTCGACTCGCTGCGATCGAATCTGAGATGAAAGCCTTCAATCGAATGAAAAAGGACATCGCGACTCGCGAAGAAGACTTGGAAAAAAACTGGAATAGAATCAAAGCTAAAGAACAGTTCATCCAGCAAGAACAGGCAACGCTCGAAGAATGTCAGAAAGAATTGACCATAGCTCTCCAAGCCCAAGAAAATCCCTCGAAAGAAAATTGCCCCACCTGTAAACAACCCTGGAACGGCGATCCGGCGCATTATGCCAGAGAAGTTTTCAAGGCTCGAAAGACCGCCGATAATGCCCAAAGATCTGTGGATTCCGGCAAAGCCGAATTGGTTCAACTAAAAACTCAAAATTCTGATATCACTAGCAATCTCAGTGCGCTCAATGCTGAATTTTTGGAACTCAAAAGGAAAGGTCTCCAAAAGCCCGACGAGTTGGAAAATATCGTGGCTCGCACCACAAAAGATCGGGATGCCGTAAAAGCTGCGCTCAAAGAAGTTTTGAACGAAGAGACCAAACTAGCTTATGTCCGTCACGATATCGAATTGATAGCGCAGAAGTTGAAAGATGTGAAACGCCACGAGGCTGATTTAGAACTGCAAGCCGACAAAATCATCCAGACCTCACCCGCGCACGCACTTGAGAAATTCGCAAACAAAATCTCCGCATTAGAAGCGGAGATTAATGCGGAGGATGCTAAACAACCAGATAGTCTTGAAGCCAATCTAAAAACTACCAAGAAAGACCTGGAGAAGGCTCGCGCCGGGCTCAAAGCCGCCCAGGCTCAAGTCGAGAACCTCAAGACCGCAATGATTCGCTTAGAAGCCCTCCGGGACGGCTACCGAGACGTCAAAGCCTATACGTTTGAGAACACGCTCCGCCAACTTAGCAGCAAGGCTAATCTGTACCTCGGGCAACTCTTCAATCAGCAGGTCACGATTCGGTTCAAAAACGAAGATTTGAAGATAGAGACCCTAGTCAAAATCGACGGTCACGAGCGTCCCTTAGGGCTTTACAGCGGCGGGCAGTTCCGGCGCATCGCCCTAGCTGTGGATCTCGCCTTGGCAGACGTGACGCTCTCCCGGAAGGGCAATAAGCTGAACCTGATGATCATGGACGAATACTTCAAGGATCTCTCACTCACTAGCATGGGTCGGATACTGAAAATATTACAAGCCCGAAAGACTCCGACGCTATTGATCGAGCACAACGATCTTTTTTCTCAGATAGTAAACAACCGAGTTATGGTAGAATTGAGAAAAGGAACAAGTGTTTTGGTGCAAGATGAAAAGAGTACCGGTTGAAATTGGCGAAGTCTACGGAATATGGACAGTCGAGTCCGTCTCTAATAAAAAATTAAAAAGTAAATCTATTTGTTATTGGTGTAGATGTAATTGCGGTACCAGGCGAGAAGTTAGCGGAGTTTCTTTGAAAAAAGGACTCTCAAAATCTTGCGGGTGCTTACCTGGAAAGCGGGCAACATCCAAGAAGATGGGTCCCCCAGGCGAAGCTACGTTCAATTCGCTGGAGTCGTCTTATAGAGGAGCGGCGAAAGGTCGGAAGTTAGAATTCTCGCTCACGAGAGATCAATTCAGAAAAATAATCACTAGCATCTGCGGGTATTGCGGAGAAAAGTCCAGACCCACAAATGTTTACGTAAGATCTAGATGGGGAGTGACTAGCTCTAATGTTTACAAAACCTACAAAAAGGTTTCAGAGAAGGCTATAGCGGCTCAGTGGATAAATGCTAACGGCATCGATAGACGGGACAATTCTAAAGGTTATACGATTGACAACTGTGTGCCATGTTGTATAAAATGTAACATTGGTAAGATGAATGGTTCGGCAGAAGAATTTGTCGAACACTGCAAAAAGGTTGCAGAATTTCAGGGAAAGAAAAATGCCACTTAGACGATATCAATGTCCAGTCTGCAAATTCGAATGCAGTACCATCAAAAACGTGGTGCCACGCTGCAATCACGGTGAAGACTACACTGACACATCTTTGCCAGAGGATATGGTCGAAATTCTAGTAGCTCCTACTTCTAAGATGATGGAGCGAGCGGGCAATAAGTCTAGATTGAAAGATCAAACCAAAATTCTAAGGGAGCGCAGTCGAAACTTTGCGCGCGACCATGAGGCGGATGAGATGATTTCGCTGAATGATCGCAATAATTTGAAGAGGTCCGGTTTTCTGAACAAAGACGGCAAGCGAAGAAAGAAAGTTGACGATATATGATCGATTCTGAAGATGCCGTAATTTATTTCATCGCAGGGTTCATCACTGCATCGTTTCTAGGGCTCATGATCACCGCAATTATAAATTTTGAGGATACTGACAAATGAGAAAATTGATGACCATAGATCTATCGACCACAATAACCGGCTGGGCGATGTTCGACATGGATGCCAAACAACTACTAGGCTTCGGAATCATCAAACCCTCCAAAAAAGGACTCGCTAAATTCTCCTACCCCAGAAAACAACTCGCTATCATGCGTGATCTGGCGTCTCAAATTGAGGCATTGATCATATGCGAACGACCCGAGCACTTGGTTGTAGAAGAGATCAATTACGGCACTTCTAGGCTGGGGCAGAAAACCCTCGACGGCGCACATTGGATTTTTCTGGACCGGCTGATGGAATCTGATTTGATCAAAGTGAGATACAAAGACAGTGACGGTCCTGATGGTTGGCGCACTCGGCTCGGTTTGAGACTTTCCGACATGGACAAAAAGCTGAATGCCGAGCGCAAAAAGATCAACAAAAAGAAGGCTAGAGGTACGCCCGACCTTCCCATCATCAATAAGAAACACCTAGCCGCCCGGCATGTAAATGAAGTCTTGGGGCTCAATTTCGATGTGGATGCCAATACAGGTGATGCTGACCGGGTCGACGCCATAGGACTCGGACTTGCAATTATCAAAGAGATGGAATAAACTATAACCTGAATGTGGTTGTCGGGCTAGGACCGGCACTGATTAGAAACCCGCCAATTCCGGGGAGTATTACGCGATAGTATCTCGGCGCGGTAAAAGCCGAGTAGAGCCACATTCTCACGTTTGATATTGATTCGGGGATAAAACCCCAAAAGAAAAGGTCGCGGCAGATGCGACTCGTTGACCGAGGGCTAGTGCGAAGGGAGCCGGTATGCGACAGCCGGTGATATGTCTTTGGGACAATAACCCCAGAGTAACTCTTTTAGGGAGACAAATGGTCGCGGCGGGCCGCCGCTTAAAGCATCGGCGGAATCCGGTGCAGGGGCACTTTTAGGAGTTTTATGGGTTTATGGCAAAAGATCAAAAATTTTTTCAGCTTCCCCAAGGATGATTCTTGGAAAGATCAATGCGGATGTTTTGGACCCAATAAGGAATATAAAACTATTCGCCAATGGGAAGCTGAAGGTGCGCAATTCGATTTCGATGGTAGTGAATTCAAATCCATAATGAGTCAAGTCACCTTCGATCCAAGTCATTTAAAAAAGTTTAGCATTGAAGGGCAATTAAAGACTCCCAATGTTCGCGTGGATGATACTATAAATCTCAAATATACTCCCTCCGAAAAAGTTCAAACCGGAGTGGATGTATTTATAGAGAGAACCGAAGCGAAGAAAAATGCAGAAGGCTATCTACAATTTCTTCAAGGAAAAGAATCGATATATAAAGCCAGAGATGCCGGAAATATTAGTCAACAGGATTTTGAAAAAGCTATGTCTAAAGTCACAGCCGCATTTTTCAGATTTAAGCGCGACAATCCGGAAGCCGTAGCTGCAGGAGAGGATGCCAATGGCAAAAAAGCCACTTCCCACTGAAGTTCCCACGAATGATGAAGCCTGGAAGATGGCTCCCGAGGGTTTAAAATGGCTTTACGAGATGGAGGCAGTCAATTCGACCGCGCTTCAAAATAATCTCTACGGAAATCTCTATTCATTCCCAGGTGTCTCAGATTGCGAAATTTTGATGGATAGATATCAACGTAAGATGTTGATCTATATAAAATTTACATTTTTCATCAGAAAGTTCTTGAAACGTCGCAAAAAAGAACTCATAATGGCTATGTTAGACCAACTCCAAGAACTGCTCCCGAGTTTCGAATTTAGAATCATCGAAGATCGCGCCTTGTTTGATCTCGCTTTGAAACGAATGGAAGAAATGCTGTTTGGAGGCAAAGTTGCTCAAAAACCTAGCGAACCTATCAAAGCTGCTACTGGTGATGTCTCTGCTTCTGGTCACAGCCCCGTTGGACCTAGCCCGGTCCCAGGAATTGTCGTCGCAACCACAGGCATGCCAGCCTCGCCAACAATCAGTAGCCCCGCTGAAAGCCCCGCGATCCCTCCTGAAACAGATCCGAAAAAACCATCCGGAACTTGAATGGATCTACGCAGTTGAATTGGCAAATGCCTTCGACTCCGCTGCGAAAATCCATAAAATCCCCGCCCGCCACGTCGCCGCTATAGCGATGCAAGAATCCGGGTATGTACTCGACGCCAAGCAATGCTATGTGGTCCATAGAAAAATTCGCTGCGATTATTGTATGATGCAAATCAACGATCGTACCATAAAGAGATTTGGATTCGACCAAGAACGTCTCATGACGGACCTCCCCTATTGCGTAGATGCCGGAGCCAAGGTATTATCAGAATTGAAACACAGGTATGGGAAGCGCGAGCAGGATTACTGGACAAGGTACAATGCAGTTACTCCCGTTAAGCGTGACCTATACAAAACTCTAGTCGAGAGGTGGATGTGAAATCAAAACCCTATAAAATGACCCCTGAACATACCAAGAAGTATTTCCTTTGGTGCGCGATCATGATGATTCCAATGGTCACAATTTGCGAATTGGTTCAAGCGTCGATGGGAGAGGCTCTAATTCTTGGATTAGTAGAATCGTTCGCCATTTACACTTTCACTAAGCCGCCACAGAAAGAAGAGTCGGAGCCATGAGTGAAGTTGATGGCAATAAACTTGAGTTGTATATTCAGTTCCCCGAGGAGCCATTGCATGTTGCTATCGCGGTTCACGATGATGATCCGTTCTCTTCTATCGAAGAATGTAAACAATTCATAACAGATACTGAAGACGTTGGTTCCACGTTCAAAGTGGTCGATCGCGAAGGCAAGATTTACTACATGGGCGTCGTGACCGCAGATGGAATCGAAGAGGTAACAGTTGATTCTATTCGTCGGGGATAGTCCATCCAAACGCACGCACAAAAGCGTGCCCTTCAGAGGCGCAGCTTGTGAAAAACGCTTAATGGAATGGATTAGCTTAGTTACCGACGATACCGTGATTATCATAAACGGCAGCGATCCAGAGGCTACGAATCTGATCTCGCATTGTCATGATTATCTGCACTTTCCAATAGTAGCTCTGGGATGTGTTGCCTCAGATGCTTGCTCACATGTACCTCATTTTAAACTTCCACATCCTTCCGGTCGTAATCTTCAAAATAACGACAGGGAATTCGTCTCAAAACGACTCGCCGAATGCAAAGAATGGCTCAATAAGGGACCCCTCTAAAGTTTTTTTGGACTTTACCGAGAAGTTGATAGTAAACTTTACATAGGAGGTCAAAATGAAAAAATTACTGTGCGTAGCCAAAACATTTTTCACGATTCTCGGTGGAGGTATCCTGTACCTTGGAGGCATCGCCCTCGCCATGTATCTCGGTTCCTGTTTGATAGAGTTGATGCTGGATTTCACCCGACCGATTTTTCATACGCAGAAATATTCTATGGCTGAATTTGTGCAGGTCATAGTGCTCGTCGTGATAGTAGCCGCAGGCATCTTGACCTTTGCCCTAACAAAAGCGGGTTACTGCTGCAGCAAAAAACCAAAAAGGAAGAAAAAACATGCGAAACGTTAAATCTTATATCGTAATCGTGATCGCGGCATTTTTGGCATGGTATCTCGGGGCTTATCTAGCTAAAAAAGACATCCAATCCCGAATGGAAAACAAAGCTGCGAAGAATTATACGGAGGATCATTTATGATCTCTCATGCAGTTCGGCAAGAAGTTGTCAACCTTGGTTCCATGATCGCCTACTACGTTTGGGAAAGCCCGAACGTGAACATTCCAATTCAGCAGAATTTCTATTGGCACGATAAGAATTGTACGAAGTCGGTCGGTCCATTCCCCACGCTGTTCTTAGCCATGGAAGATTATGGACTTGCAAAACGCGCACAAAAGGCTTTACAACGCCGAGGCATTGTGCAAGAATTACAAATAGGAAAGTCTACAGGTTACATGCGACTGAGTGACCCGCAGCTACAGACTTTCCCTCGAAAGGTTAAAGTATGAGTGATCAAAACCCAGATGAAGTATTGTACGCTTTCGACAAAGTGGTGACGCTAGATGAATTGGAGCGAAAACACATCGCCACGGCTATGTTTCGCGCAGGGAATAATAAACCCGCCGCCGCAGCTATGCTTGGCATCACTGTCAAAACTTTGTACAATAAGCTGAATCGTTACGAAAAAGAAGAACAGGAGCAAGAAAATGGAAAACAGTCTTAAAGAAGTTTGGGTCCTCAGAATCTACAGTCCAGCGCGCAAAGATCAGCCGGAAGGATGGCGGGACGTCGCAGCTTTCACGACGCCGACTGGCGCACAGGGCGCACTTCAGAAACTCCATGCCGTGGGTCGCGTAGTACCGGACCCAAAAAGTATCAACGAAGACAATCCAAATGGAAACTCATTCGAACTCAAACGTCTTGACGTTAAGGAATAGCCATGAGCACAGAACAATTCAATGACGAACGACTGCAGAATCTGGCACGATACCATTTGCACACCTCCACAAATTCCGAGCCGCAGACTCAAGATCGCGTGCGGAAGTTAGTCAACAAAGATAAACTCGAGAACGCCGAACGCAATGAACTTGTGGAATTCATTGATAACAGCAAAGTATCGCGACCGAAAAGTATGCGCGCCATGAAGGATGAAATTCTTACAATGGTCGGTGCGACTCCGACAGGTTCCTACAGTAACGTCCCTACTTCTGCTGAGATCAAAGCGATTTACGAATTTATGTGCGAAAACTTTAAGAAAAAAGGAAAATAACATGCCTGCAGGTAAAGCAACCAAAGATCCATTCAAGCATATCCGTGAGAAGATTCCTTCTTTGCAACGACACTTGGAAGCCACACAGAATCGTTTGCAAAGTGGTACCGTTCCCGCGAAGCACGCAGGCAGCGAAGAGGCTTATCGAAATTGGCTTCGAACTGAAATTCGACGCACCAAAACTAAGATCGAAGACCTAACCATGTCACTCCCGGCGGGTAAATGAACATTCCAATTATAAATTACAGATACGACGACGCAGCAGAACAGTTTGTTGATTCAATTCGCAGAACTGGCTTTGCAGTCTTGACAAACACCACAATTCAAAAGCATCTGATCAATGACGTTTACCGAGACTTTCGAATATTTTTCGGCAATAAAGAACGAAAAGAAGCCATGCTATTCAATCCAGAAACGCAGGCAGGCTTTTTTCCAATGAAGTCCGAAAAAGCCAAAGATTCGACTGTGCAGGATTTGAAGGAATTTTTTCACTACTTCCCGAATGCGCGCCCGAAACAGAATCATCCGAGTGGTTTCGCGATAGGCGATCTTTGCCTCCGCATGGAAGTGCTCGGCGAAGAGATTCTGAACTGGTTACAGGCAGCTTATGAAAAAGAAACAGGTCGCAAGACTCCGCCGTGGGCTGAAATGATTCGCACTAGCCCCAGCACTTTGTTTCGGGCGCTGCACTACCCTCCACTCACAGGTTCCGAAGACCCCGGCGCAGTTCGAAGCGCGGCGCACGAGGATATCAATTTCATCACATTCTTACCTGCAGCTACGCAGTCCGGTTTACAGGTTAAGGACCGCGACGGCAACTGGCACGCGATCGAAACAGACGCTAATAGCATTGTGGTGAACATAGGTGACATGTTGCAGCTTTTAACAGATGGATTCTACCCATCGACGACTCATCGAGTTGTGAATCCGACCACAGAGAACGTTTCGCGTTACTCGATGCCGTTGTTTCTACATCCGCATCCTGAAACGCAGCTTTCTCCGAATAAGACTGCTAAACAGTATCTGATGGAGCGGCTCAAGGAATTGGGGTTAATCAAGTGAAGCCTTTGATCAAAATTTTGGCAGGTACCAAGGTCGCAGCTAAACTGATTGAATCCAATACTAGTGAAACAGAACGCGTATCTAAAGGTCTTTTCAAGACTGCAGAATACGTCGGAACTTTACAGATCAATCTCGAATCGGGAAATCGTATCATTATCGATGAGGGACTCGTTACGAGTCCCGTCAAGCAGCTTGACCAGTTAAAGCCAGGCGTGTACTCTGCAAAAACTCAAAACAGCTTGTACGAGATAACATTACTTTAGGCGCATGATACACGAAAACTAATTGTCTCGCTCCGACCTTAATATAATTTTCGGCTATTTCATAAATAGAAACGCAATATCCCATGTCTGAAAGTTTTCTCAATTCATTTGCAGTGAACCATTGCAATAGAGAAGCCTCCGAAATAAATCCGAACCTATATTGACCCCAAATTATGGATAAACCATCGTGTTCAGGAACCGGGTGTCCGGTATCCGTCGTATGATATACATCCATCCATGTTCCATCATTACAATAGGGACCCCAGCACTCTGAATTCTCAACTCGATACACTTTCATGCCTACCTCCCATGTATGACATACGCATCGGCGCAAAAAATAAAAATTTTAGCCCTCAAGTTTTAAAAAAGTCCGCCGATACGTTTATTATGAGCGGGAGGCTCGAATGAAATGTCTCAAGTGTCTCGACAATGTAAATCACAGACACGCCAAGCGCGACGGTAAATGGCAGGACGTTTTCGAATGTGAAACGTGCGGCGAGGTGGAGAAAATATCTATCCACAACTCTGATATGAATCTGAAAGGATTCTGCGGAGTGCCATACAGTATAAAAGCGCAGGTAGGAGAAAAACTTTCTGGCAAATTAAATGCTAACGCAGCTAGAATCTTGCGAGAAACTGGCGACCGAATTAGACCGGACTTTGAATTTGAAATTGTACAGGATTAAAACCAAAAACCTTAACGAGGAGGAACGTATGAAGAAGTTAATATTTTTGTTGGGAGTCGCAGGACTCTTGAGCGCGTGCGCGAAAGTTGGATTCCAAAGTGTTCATTCGCAGACTTGCACGGTAGTTGGGGATGTCATAACTTGTCCCGATGGGTCGAACACGACTCTACCCGCCGGACCTACAGGTCCACAAGGTACTCCAGGCTCGACCGGCTCTGCAGGTAACGGCTTTGCGCCTGGTCTTGAATGCGACGTGTACTCAATCCAGGTTGCAGATGAGAATGGAACTGTGAATTGGGATAAAATGTTATCGGACGGGACCCTAGCATTTAGCACGGTAGTAGCGAATCTAAATGTACCGAACGAAGCAGACACTATCTTCAGCAGTTTCACAGCAGCGCAACAAGCCCTAGTCGGCGAGACCAACTTTGCACTCGACTGCAGCGGATATATAGATATCCCGGAAACAGGCAGTTACACCTTCACGCAAGGGTCCGACGACGGCTCCGAATTAGCGATTGATTCTAATGTGGTCTTGAATATGCCACAGCTACAGTCATACGCCACGAAAAGCGGAACCGTGCAACTCTTCGCCGGACGGCACGAAGTCAACGTCCTGTACTTTCAGGGTCCGCCTAGCAACATGGGATTGACTCTGCAGATTCAAGGTCCCGCGAATGCAGGTCTCGGCACTACAGAAACGGTCCCGGCTTCGGTTTTGTATCACTAAGAAACAGATGTTTCAGAATGACCCGGTTGTTGAAAAATAACCGGGTTTTTTATTTTAAGCCCTAAAGTTCTAGCAGAATGCACCGATGAGTTATATGATTAAAGGGAGGGATACATGGGAGAATTCAAGCCATCAAAATATCAGCAGGCACTCTTCGATTGGATTGTTAAGGGCAAAGGCTCTGCGATTGTTGAAGCAGTCGCAGGTTCAGGCAAAACTACCTCAATGGTACAAGCCCTCAAACTTATAGACCCGAAAAAATCAATCCTGTTTTTGGCATTCAATAAGTCAATCGCAGAGGAGCTAAAGAGTCGCGCACCTTCTTACGTAAACTGCATGACTATGAATTCTCTAGGACACCGTGCAGTTATGAAACAATTCGGCAGATTGACTCTTGAAACTCGCAAAACCAGTATCATTTTGAGAGAGATGGTTGCAGATGGAACTGTTTCAAAAATGGAATTAGACTTGAATTGGGGTCCTATCTCGAAACTAATTTCAGTCGCAAAATCTGCAGGTCTCGTACCTAAATCACTCCCCGAATTGAATTCACTTCTCCCCGACACAGCAGAAACGTGGGACCAACTCATAGCCTACTACGATATAGAGTTTGCAAACGATCTTGATGCAGGATCAAAAGAGCGAGTTTTGGATATAGTTCGTATGGCTCTTACCCGCTCGATCGAGCAGACCACGACCATAGACTTCAATGACCAACTTTACTTTCCGGTCATTTACAATCTGCCATTGCCACAAAATGATTGGGTTTTGGTTGACGAAGCGCAGGATATTTCAGCTATTCAGCGTGTACTCTTAACAAAATCATTGAAGCCTAAAGGCAGATTGATAGCAGTCGGCGACCCGAAACAAGCCATATACGCATTTCGCGGCGCAGATTCTAACTCGCTGAATAACATAGCCAAGACTTTTAACTGCGTAACCTTGCCCCTTTCGATCTCTTACAGATGCCCCAAAGCAGTCGTGCGAGAAGCAAAGCAGATTGTATCTCATATTGAATCTGCAGATACCGCGCCCGAAGGTTCCGTCCAAGACTTAGGACTTCTAAAACCTAGCATGTTCAAGATTAAGGACATGGTAGTTTGCAGAAACACCGCTCCAGTCGTGAGACTCGCTTACATGCTGATTAGCTCTAAGATTCCAGCTAAAGTCATGGGTCGCGATATCGGCGAGGGTCTCGCGAATCTGATTAAAAAATTGCACGCGGTTGATATTGCAGATTTAAGACAAAAACTCGAAATATGGCGCAACCGCGAATGCGAAAAACTGCTCAAAAAAGATTCCGAAGCGAATTTAGACCCTATCGAAGACAAATTCAATTGCATGACTTGCTTCATTGAGTGTAGCGGTGCGACAAGCATCGACGGACTGTTAGCAGCTATTAACAGCATGTTCGGTGAAAGTTCTGCAGGTTGCGTGACACTTTCAACAATCCACAAAGCAAAGGGTTTAGAAGCCGAAAGGGTCTTCATATTAGACGCGTGGCGGTTGCCGAGTCACTACGCAAAGTTACCGCACCAGTTAGAGCAGGAATACAACTTGCTCTATGTGGCGATTACGCGGGCGCAAAAAGAACTGTACTATGTGGAATTTCCGAAAAAAGAAAAAGAATTCTAAAGTTTTGTTTGCAGATTCCGAAGAGTCTTATAACCACTAGGAGGTTTTATGTATTCAAAAGAAGACGTTGAACAAGTCTTAGGCAAAAAGGTAGTCGCAGAAAAGGTTTTTCTAACTAGCGGTGAAGATTTTGCAGCTTACAACGACGCCGTCGCATTTTTGGAAAAAAATGGATATTCTCACGGCTCCATGCAGCGAGGCGCACCTATTGGAGTATGCCTCGGAGAAGCGGAGATCTCAAAATGGCGCAATTTAGGTCCCGACGTAAAATCGTTGGACGGCGTGTTAATAGCAGATAGCTTTCGAAACGGCAAAGTAACTTTATATTTAACAGTACAGGACGAAGCAGTCTCGAAATGAGACTGATCTGAATCCACTGCCCGACCGGGTCCCTCCCTACCCTCCCGGTCGGGCTTTTTATTTTGCAGATGCCCTCAAGTTTTTCTAAAGTCTACCGATACGTATTAAAAGGGAGGCTACTATGAAACAGATTAGCAGACTGCAGGCAGTGAAAAAATTCATATTTTTAACCAAGAAAAACGGTCATATATTCGTCGAAATTAAAAGACCGGGATTCAGACTCCAGCAACTAACGAATGTACATGACCGGCTATCTCAATTTGAACAAGGTGTTATGTTGATTCATCTTTACAGATTGTTTGCTGAAAACGATTCACATAAAGTCTTGAAAAAACTCATCGAGCATCTAAACTACGCCGCAGTTTTCGGGTCGCCTTGGGAGCTATTAAAAGAGAATGTAGCCTAAAGTTTTTTGCGGGTTTGCCGATACAGATTTTAACGGGAGGTTTTATGGGTAGAATTACTTTGGACGAAATGCACGAATATATAAAACTCTGGTATCACGATGAGCAGTGGACCGACTTCAATATGGCATGGGATTCAGGTTACACTGATTTAGCCCTCTATCTCATTTCGAGTGCCGGTGCCATAGATAGCAAAAATTGCTATGAAGACGCAAAACCCGTTGAGCGCGCGATTGAGCGACGGCTCAAAAAGTACATTCGAAAAATGCAGGCTAAAGATTCTGCAGAATGCTTCGACAACGCAGTTGTTTACGTGCATCTTGAAACTAATGAGCACGCTTTTATCAAAAATCAGAATGTTGACTATCTTGTCAATGATACTGAAATGAGACGTTGGGGATACGTACCAATAAAAGAATATGAAAAAATTCAAAACTCCCCTCAAGTTTTGCAGCAGAATGCCGAAACGAATTAAAAGGGAGGTAGTTATGAAACTAGTGAAACAGATTCAAGCGCAACTCAAGATTGTTACCGATCAATATTCGGTAGATTTTCAACGTCTATCGGAGCAGGCTTACAACGCTTTTAAAGAAGTCATGGGCGAAGATGCCTTGCAGACCAAAATCAAGGCGATGATTATAGCCCTTGAGTCCAGTAAAGAGTTGACTCAAGTTGAGAATGACGAATATTTCGCACGCTGGACGCGAGTCGATTTTTCAAACTTAATCGACCTTAAAGATTCATTTCAAAAAGAATTGCTGGAGCGGTACTTTCAAGATGAGCACTGCGCAAACCTCAACTTTAAAGATTCGGTTTTAACAACTAGCGAGGGTCCGGCGATAGTGATTAACGAAGACGGCGACGTCTACGACCAAGACTCGGGCAAGTTTATAGTCCACAAAGGCAACTATGAGACCGACGTCGAACGCAACGCGCTAATAGAGGCGTGGATGGAGAAAGCCGGTTACTTTCCTAGCGTGATACGATGCGACCACTACGGCAACGCTTTTTATGTGAACACAAAGGCGAAAGAGGAAAAAGCGTCTTAATTTGAGATTGAAATTTTTGACGCCTATCGTTTCAATGTGACCCGCGTCAACGGGGAATTGACTCACACTGAGACGCCAGTCATGGCACGCTCTAAAATAGGCTCTGGAGCGTGCATATTTATTTTTCAAGACCCCTAAAGTTTTTTTCAGCCGCTCCGATACGTTGTTATAACCTTGGGAGGGTAAAATGAGCAAACGAATTAAAAGAGTGTTTTCGAGTGCGGACCAAGTGATTCACCTTTGGGCTAACCAGACTCAAAGTGATGCACGTTGCGCAAACGTGTTTTTCGAAGGTAAGAGCGTCTATTCATATGGACGTCACTATGAGCTAGGTCGCCTAGTTCAATTCAACGGCGTGACCGTTGCGCTTGTCAATAACACAGGCTATTCGGTTACGACTTCGAAGCATATT
>Ga0181537_10001387_pt1 | contig 22426 bp, 18 predicted proteins | sample PEATcosm2014_Bin_39_FD_119765 | JGI IMG/M metagenome (GOLD analysis project Ga0181537, IMG submission 119765) | Peatland microbial communities from MTU Mesocosm Facility, Houghton, MI, USA - PEATcosm2014_Bin23_10_metaG | ecosystem: Environmental > Terrestrial > Soil > Wetlands > Peat | place... | reverse complement strand
GACCGGCAACTACCAGAGCCCGACCCAGAATGCCAACCCGGTTGGCAACATAGCGATCAGCTTTACCGACAATACCCACGCCTCCGTCACCTGGCCCGGCGGCACCATCCCGATCCAGCGCCTCGACTTCGGCGCGGGCGGCGCGTCCGCGCCGGAACCCGCGACCAATCCTGAAACCGGCTGGTGGCTGAACACCTCCGAGGGCGGCAGGGGGTTTGCCGTCGAAGTGCAAAATGGCAGCATGTACCTGGCGGGTTACATGTACGACCCTGCCGGCAATCCAGTCTGGTATCTCGCCAACGGCCCGATGGCAAGCGCCACGCTTTATCAGGGTGAGTGGACGCAGTTTGGCAACGGGCAGACCCTTACTGGAAGTTACCAGGCGCCCATCACCGCCAACAGCGCGGTGGGTACGGTTACCCTGCAATTCAACAGCGCCTACAGCGCGACCTTGACACTGCCAAACGCCCGGCAGATCCCGCTCATCCGCTACGGCTTCGGAGTGAGCGCGCCGGTATTGACGGCTTTCAGTCCCGCCGGCGCCGAGCCGGAATCCTTGTTCACAATCTCCGGCACCGGGTTCGACCCTTCGGGCACCGTCACGCTGACGCTCTCTGACAATACCGGCTATAGCGTCAACGTTCCCGCTGCTTCGGTGAGTTCCACTACCGTCAAGGTCGCAGTGCCGCCTTATATCGTCGCCAGCAGCGGCGCCTTCGGCACGGGAACGGTCAACCTGCAGGCGGTGCAGAAGTCCAATGGGGTGAGCCTCACCACCAACTCTCTTTCCGGCTTTGCGATCCAGGCGTTGCCGAGTGTCGCCGGCACGCCGGGGCAAAGCACGCTGGCGCTCATCCGGGCGAACCTGGCTGAAGCGCAGAAACTGCAAATCAGCGTCAACGGCACGGCGCAGGGCACGCCGGCGGTCGAAGCCGCCCTGGCGGCGCAGGTTACCAACCTGCAAACCCTGGCGACCAACATACAGTCGGTGGTGCAAAACGGCGTGTCGTTTTCGCTGGGCGCCATCGGCGGAGTCAATATTACGGTGACACCCACCAATATTTCGGACGTCGACAGCCTGATTCTTGCGACCTTGCAGGCGCTGGCGAACCCGCCGGCAGGTTCCCTCAAAACCGCGCAGACTTCGAGCCCGGACTGTCTCGCCGCCGAAGCCTCGGCGTTCGAAGCGGCCATGACTTCGGGATCGGGCAACCTGCAGCAGCTTGCGCAGAACCTGCTCGAAGCGCCCGACACCTCTGCCGCCTGCAACTCGGCAACTGCGTTCGGTTCGGCCTACCAGATCTTCGGCGGTGCGGGCGACGTGGGCCTCGGCATTGCCAACGGCGCGGGCGGCGGCCTGGTCGGGAACCGCCTGCCTGGCGCGGCGCTGTTCACCGCGACCACCCAGAACGCGAACAGCGCAATCGGCATCAACGCCCTGATCTCGCCCAACCTCGCAACCCAGGTCGCGAGCGTGCAAAGCACCATCGCGCAGGTGCAGGCGCTCGCCGATCCGACCGTCAATGTGCTGGTTGCCAAGAGTCCCGGGACGTTGCTTGCATCCAGCATCACGACGGCGCAGACCGTCACCGACGCGGTGGCGCCGCCGCCGGTTACCGGCGCTGCGACCATCAACGGCACAGTTTCCGGCGGCGGCGCAGTTGCCATGGCCGCGATCACCATCACCGATTCCACCGGCAAAACCGTAGCGGCGACCGCCGCGGCCGATGGCAGTTACAGCGCGAGCGTTACCGGCTTGACCGCGCCCATTTCGGTCATCGCAACCGATCCCGCCGGCCTCACCGGTCCGATGTTGTCGGTCGCATCCAGCCTGCCGACTTCCAACAGCGCGGTCGTCAACGTCACACCCATTACCACCGCGGTCGCCGCGATGCTGGTGGCGAACGGCAATCCCTACGCGATTTCGCGAACCAGCCTGGCTAAGCTCGCCACGCCGGTCGCGCTCGCTAACGCGGTCAGCATTCTCAACCAGGCCCTGGCGCCGATCCTCACGGCAAACGGCCAGTCGGTTTCCAGCTTCAGCCCGATCAGCACCGGCTTCATCGCCAACGACACGGGACCCGATGCGATCGCGGGCGCGGTGAATCTTCTGCCCTATGGCGCCGGGTACGAATTGGTCGCGACCGCGAACCCTGCCCAGACCTTTGTGCTCGGCAGCAGCGCAGTGGCGCCGTCGACTCCGCTCAGCGCTCCGCCGGTGACATCGAATTATCTCGACTTCATGCAGGCGGAACTCCAGAAGTGCCTGGCGGTGGCAATCCCGAGCCGTGCGGCCGATCCCACCTGCAGCGGCATCACCGACCCCAACTTCCTGGCCAACGGCTACACGACGCTGTCGACTGCGGTCACCGATTTCGGCCTGGGGACCTCGGTGGGCGCGACCGTCGCGTTGCCGAAGACTCTGGTATTCCTGACCGATACGGCGGGCGACCAGACCGCCATCGTGCGCTTCAAGTACACCCTGGTCGATGGCACGCTGGGCCGCATGGTGGTGGTGATGCGCCAGGTGCCGACTGGCACCACGCCGGTCACGCTGCCTGATGGCAAGATCGCGAACTGGACGTTTTATGGAAACCAGGGCAATTACTACGCTTACATTAATTCGCGCGCGGACCGGCGTACCTTCCTCGACGGCACCACCAGTTATTACGATTTCGGGCTCGACCTCGGGTTCGACCCCAGCGGCCCCAACGCCGCTAACGTGAATTCCGTCCAGGTCACCGGCCCCGGCCTGCCCGGCGGCGGCATCTGGATATTCCGCTCGTCGGTGTGCGGCACTTCCACCTACATGACCATTTCGTCGTCCTTCCATGCAGGGCCGCCCGCAACAGGCCAGGCATCCACCACCACGTCCAATACCACGGTGTTCCGCTGGTCGTGGGCGCCAATCGTGAGTGGAACCAACTTCACGCCGCCGACGAACCAGCAATGGGCGGCGAGCCCGGTCGACTCGACCACAATTCCATTTGCTTCGCAGTACACGTTCAAGCTCTACGATGTGGGTGGTCAGCTCATCACCAGCTTCACCAGACGCAATGTGTCGCCCGCGATCGACGCGACCTATGTCGCGTCCAGCGAGTGGCCGACCCTGTCTCCCGCGACCGCGGCCGCCTTCCTGTCGCCCACCGGGCCGCTCGCCGCCGCGCAGACCAGTGTGATGATCGGCTGGACCAACCCGCCACTCGGGCTGCCTGCGCTCGAAATTCACGTCGGCTCGGGGGGTTCGGTGGCGTCAGTCGACGGCTTCGGACCGCCCGCGGGAACCACCACCAGCGCCACGGTGACAGCGGGCGTCTCCAACAACGGCAGCATCACGTCACTGTGCACCGGCTCGCAGTTCTCGGCGTTCGCCACCGGCGTCTATCGATTCATCCAGATCCAGTCGCGCGACCCGTCGGACGTGCAGGTCTTCGACCAAAACCAGTACACCGACTGAACCGGGAGAACACGATGACGCCGCGCACCCGGTTTCTTTGCAGCCTGATCGGGTTTTACTTTGTCCTGGTCGCGCTGTGCATGCTCGCGCGCAGGGAAGCCACGGTGGAGATTGTGGAGGCGCTGATTCACAACGCGCCGCTGATGTTGATGGCCGGCATGATTGCCGTCGCGGCCGGGTTGGCGCTGGTAATCAGCCACAACATCTGGTCAGGCGGCGCGGCGACCATTATTGTCACGCTCGTCGGCTGGGCGGCGCTTGCCAAGGGGCTGCTGATCCTGCTGCTGCCGCCGAACGCGGCTGTCGAGTTCTTCCTCGAGACCATGCGTTTCGCAGAATTCTTCTATTTTTATATGGGCGCGACGCTGGTGATCGGTATTTTCCTGGCGTATCGGGGAGTGCGCGGGCCAAGCCCGGCATAGCGGGCGGCGCCGGCTCAGTTTGCCTTGATTCCCGCAGCCTTTACGACGCGCGCGTTGGCGGCGTACTCGTCGCGAATGGTGGTGTCGAACTGCGCGGGCGCCATCGGCATGGGTTCGGCGCCCAGGCTTAGCAGACGCTCACGCATTTCCGGCGACTGCAGGGCCTTTTGCACATCCTGGTTGAGGCGGAGGATTACCTCGCGCGGCGTTTTCGCGGGCGCCAGCATGCCGATCCAGAAGTTGTAGTCCGATCCCGGCACGCCCGCTTCGAGAGTGGTCGGCACCTCGGGCAGCGCAGAAGAACGCTTGGCCGAGCCAACAGCAAGTGCTACGATTTTGCCGTCTTTGATCAGCGGCAGCGCCGCCACCAGCGGTGCGAAAAAATAGTCGACGCGTCCGGCGATGACTTCGGTGATGCCCTCCGGTGTGCCTTTGAACGGAATATGCACGGCATCGATTTCCGCCGCGACGCGGAATTTCTCGGCGTTCATGTGGGTCGCGCTGCCGTTGCCGGCGGAGGCATAGTTAAGCTGGCCGGGTTTCGCCTTGGCCAGCGCGATGAGCTGCGCGACTGAGTGTATGCCCCTGCCTGGCGCGACGATCAGCACGTTGGGCAGGTTTGCCAGCGTGCTGACACCGGCGAAATCGCGCAGCGTGTCGTAAGGCAAATTCGCATAAATATGCGGATTGACGGTGTGTCCCGAGGAATTGACGAGCAGTGTGTAACCGTCGGGCGCTGCCGCGGCGACCGCCGCCGCGCCGATAGTGCCGCCCGCGCCCGGCCGGTTATCGACAATCACCGGTTGCCCCAGGCTGGCCGCAAGTTTGTCGCCGATGGCGCGCGCGATGATGTCGGTCGCGCTGCCCGCCGAGAACGGCACCACGAGATGCACGGGCTTGGCCGGATAGGCCGCAGTCTGCGCCGTGGCCGGCGACGCCAGCGCCAGCAGGACAAATGCTGCAGCCAGTAGTTTCAGGTTATTCGCCATGGGGTTCCGCGCTGGCGAACGCGAGCTCACGTCAGCCCGTCCTTCACCTGCACGTTTTCAGATGTCAGCTCAATGCCCGAAGCCTTCGCCTGCAGCATGAGCAGCGTGGCGAAATCCTCCTCTGTCATGCCGTTGCCTATCATGGTCTGAATGAGATCGCGCGTGAGCGAGGCGAGCGGCAGCGGCACATTGTATTTGCGGCCGGCTTCGAGGCCCAGGTCCATGTCTTTGCGCAGGAGCGCGGGCGTGAAGGTGACTTTGAAATCGAGGTTGACGAAGGCTGGCGTCTTGTAGCGCGAGAAAACGGAACCCATCACGCTCTGGTTCATGAATTCCAGAAACGCATGGCGCGGCACGCCGGCCTGTTGCGCAAGCACGGTGATTTCGGCAAGCGACTGCGTCACCACGCCGAGAAATACGTTGTGGCAAATCTTGACGATGCGCGCGAGTTCGCCTTCGCCAACAAAGCTCGCAGCCGGTCCGATGAATTTCAACAGCGGGGCGACCTCGTCGAACACCGCACGCGGGCCGGAGCAGACAAACGACAGCTTGCCCGCCTTGATCACCTTGGCGTTGCCTGAAACCGGCGCGGCAAGCAGCTGCGATCCGTGTTCCGCCAGAATTTTTCTGAGCTCGGCAGAGCCTTCCAGCGAAATCGACGAGCATTCGACGACGATGCGTGGCGCGCCGGCTTTGGCGCCGGACAGCAAGCCGCCCTCGCCCGCGATCACGGCCTTGACGTCGGCGTAGGTCGAGACCATGCAAAATACGATGTCGCAAGCCGCAAGTTCGGTAACTTTGCCGGCGATGCGCGCGCCAGATTGAGTAAGCGGCTCGGCCTTGGCGCGCGTGCGGTTGTACACCGTGATGTCGCAACCGGCCTGCGCGAGCCGCTGCGCCATTTCGAATCCCATGCGGCCGGTGCCGATCCAGCCGAGTTTAGGTTTGGTCGCGCTCATAGTCTGGTCTCTGACTTCAATTCGGATTGGCAATCGGCAGTTCCTGCGCCGGGTACAGGGAAATGATTTGCGGGCCCTTGGGCGTGAGGATGACTTCTTCCTCGATGCGTGCCGCGGAAATGCCGTCGGTCGCCGGGCAGTAGGTTTCCACGGCGAACACCATGCCGGCCTTGAGCTCGATAGGCTCGCGGAACGAATTCAGGCGCGAAATCAGCGGCCGCTCGTGCAGGCCGAGGCCGAGACCGTGGCAGAAGTTAAGGCCGAAGGCGTCCATTTCGCTGGCAAAGCCGATGTCCTTGGCTTTGGGCAGCGATGCCGCGATCCTGTCGGTCGACACGCCGGGCCGCAGCAAGTCGATGCTGCGATCCATCCATTCACGCGCCTTGCGGTAAGCGGTGCGCTGCGGACCGGTGGCGCGGCCGACGCTGAAGGTGCGGTAGTAGCAGGTGCGATAGCCCATGTACGACTGAATGATGTCGAAAAAAGCCTGGTCGCCGGGGCGGATCAGACGGTCGGTGAAATTATGCGGATGCGGCGAGCAGCGCTCGCCGGCAATGGCGTTGATCGCTTCGACGCAATCCGAGCCCATTTCGTAGAGCCGCTTGGTCGCAAGCGCGACAATGTCGGATTCGCGGATGCCCGGTTTCAGCGCCTCGGCAATGTCCTGGTATACGCCGTCAACCATCGCCGCCGCCATGTTGAGCAGCGTCAGCTCGTCGATGTTCTTGACTTCGCGCGCGGACAGCATGACTTGCTGGCCGTCGCGGACTTCGACGCCGAGCTTCTGCAATTCGAACAGCATCGGCGGTTCGACCATATCCAGGCCGAGCGGCATGTCGCCCACGCCCTCCGAGTCCAGCAGGGATTTGATTTCGCGCGCGGCGTCGCGAAACAGCGTGAGATCGGCGCCGGTCGCGCCGCGCAAACCGAGCATGCCGGCGCGGCAATGGTCGTGGTGCAGCCAGTGCGCGTGCAGTTTGTGGTGTTTGGCCGCCGAGCCGAAATCCCAGATATAGGGATCGCCGTTGCCGGTGAGCAGCGAGTAGCGCGTGAGCTTGTCGCGCGCCCATTCGCCGATTACGGTACTCGTGGTGTAACGGATGTTGTGCTGATCGAACGACAGCACCGCACCGAGGCCGGAGTTCGCCAGGGCGGCGCGCAGGCGCGCGAGCCGGTAGTCGTGCAGCCGGCGGAAATTGACGCGCTCCTCGAAATCCACCTGGATGTGACCCGGCGCCTGCAGCGGGCGGCTCCAGTCGTGACCCGGGTCGATGTCGTCGGGGCGGATGACCCTGGGTTCGCGGACTCTTTTCTTTGCCATGAAACGCGTCCCTTTTTGCAATTGTTATTGTGTCACCATTTCGGTTAGCGAACCGGCGCCGCGGCGGGCATCGGTTCCTGGCCTTCGATGCTGATCGGTTCTTCCTCGATGGATTTGAGCACCGCGCGGGTGATGGCGGTGGTGCCGTCCTTGCCGCCGAATTCAAAGGGCCGCACCCGGCCCTCGCCGTAGACGCGCAACACGGCCGCGTCGAGCCGGTGCCCGGCCGCGGATGCGGAAGCGTCGCCGTGCTGTTCGCCCAGCCATTCCAGCATCATGGCGCAGGAGAGCAGCATCGCCGTCGGATTGGCAATGCCCTTGCCCGCGATGTCGGGCGCGCTGCCGTGGGCTGGCTGGAACATGGCGTGACGGTCGCCGATATCGCCCGAGGGCGCGAGACCCATGCCGCCGGCGAGACCGCCGCCCAGGTCGGAGAGAATGTCACCGAACAGGTTTTCGGTGACGATCACGTCGTATACCCAGGGCTGACGCACGAGATTCAACGCCATCGCGTCGACATAGCAGTGATCGGCTTCGAGATCGGGATTGAGTTTCGCGCGCTCGTCGAATATGCCGCGCATGTAGGCCATCGACGTGAGCACGTTGGATTTGTCAACGCAGGTGACTATGCCCGGGTGTCCCGCCGCCTTGCGGCGGCGCGCGAGACGAAACGCGAAATCGAACAGCCGTTCCGCGCCTTTGCGCGTAATGCGCGAATGGTCGTTGGCGCCGTCATGTTCGATGTCGGCCTTGCCCCGCGAGTGAAAAAAGCCCTCGGTCTGTTCGCGCAGGATCACGAGATCGATATCCTTCGCGCGCGGATTGGCGAGCACGGCAGGTGTGTTGGGCATGACGCGGATCGGCCGCACGCCGGCGTAGAGTTCAAAATGTTCGCGAATGTCGAGCTGGGGTGCGATTTCGGTGCCGTTGGCAAGCCGCACGTCGGGCAGGCCCATGGCGCCGAACAGGATCGCGTCGCAGGTTTCGAGCGCGCGCATGGACTCGTCGGAAAACGCGGTGCCGGTTTCCAGGTAATGCCGCGCCCCGCCCGGCAGGTGTTGCCAGTCGAACGCGAGGCCCGGGGTCGAGGCGGCGAGCGCATCGAGTGCGGCAAGCCCGGCCGCCACCACTTCGACGCCGATGCCGTCACCCGGCAGTACCGCGATTCGAAACGCCGCCGCGGTCACGCTGTCAGCTCCCGGGCAGCGCGTGCATGTTGGGAAAAAACAGGTCTTTCCACGACGCGGGTTTGGCCTTGATGGTGCCGACCTTGTACATGAAGTCAACCATTTTCATCACGTTCCTGGGTGTCAGCGAATATTCGATCTGCGGATCGTTGATGACCTTCAGAATGTCGTCGACCGGGCTTTTGTCGTGGGTCAGCCGCACGTAGATTTCGGCGGCGCCACGCTTGTCCTTGTTGATGAAATCGGTCGCTTCTTCCAGGGACTTCATGAATACCGCGTAGAGCTTCGGATTCTCCTTGTAGAACTTGCCGGTGGCGGCGACCACGTTGAACGAAATCGGCCCGCCCAGCACGTTAACCGAGTTCAACACCATAGTAATCCCCGGCCGTTCCAGCTCCTTTTGCGCAAACGGCGGCGAGGTGAAGTGGTTGTCGATCTCGCCCGCGCCGGAAAGAAAACTTGCCATGGCGTCGGGGTGCGACATCGAAACCGTGAGGCCGTCGAGCTTGGCGTAATTCGCCTCGCCAAAAGTCTGCGCCGCCGCCATTTCGAGGACGATGGCCTGCATCGAAACTTTCACCGCCGGCAGCGCGATCTTGTCCTTGTCCGTGAAGTCGCGCAGGGACTTGATGCCTGGGTTGCGGGTATTGAGCTGCAACGGCAGAAAATTGAAGCCGGACGCAGCTTTCACCTCGAGCCCGCCGCGCGTCTTGGCCCAGATGGTGGCGATCCCCGGAATGCCGAGACAAACGAAATCCACGTTGCCCGAAATCAGGGCGTCGTTCATCACGTCGCTCGAACGAAACGTCGCCCAGGTGACCGTAAGCTCGCCCAGGCCCGCGGCCCGGGCATTTTTCTCGACGATTTTACGGTCCTCCATCACCATCATTTGCAGATAGCCGAGGCCGTATTGCTTGGCGATGCGCAGTTCCGTCTGTTCGGCGCGAGCTGGCGGGCTCAGGAACATCGCCAGCAACGCAAACATGAATAAACACGGGGTCCAGCGCGGCAATCCGAAAGTAAGCAAGCTTTCCTCCTTTGTAAGACGACGGTCTTGTTCTTGTTACTGTGCCGCTGCCGCATCATAAACCAAGGCAAGCCCGCCCGCGGCGCCGGTGGCGTGACAAGGGACAGCGCTTTGGCTATGCTCACCGAATGGCTTCAGTTCAGCTCATTCTGATCAGCGGCATGTCCGGCTCGGGCAAGAGCGTGGCGCTGAACGTGCTTGAGGATGCCGGTTATTACTGCGTCGACAACCTGCCGGCGAGCCTGTTGCCGGCGACCACCGACTTTCTGCGCGACGAAGGTTACGCGCGCGTCGCCGTCAGCGTGGATGTGCGCAGCGGCAGCGGGCTGGCTGAACTGCCGCTCAACATCGCGCACCTGAAGCGCAGCGGCATGGACCTGCGCCTGATTTTCCTCGACGCCAATACCGAAACCCTGACCCGGCGCTTTTCCGAAACCCGGCGGCGCCATCCGCTGTCCGACGGCAAGCTCACCATCACCGAGTGCATCGCCCGCGAGCGCGAGCTGCTGGCGCCGATCGGCGAGCTTGGCGCGCGCTTCGATACCAGCGACCTTTCCGCCAACGCCTTGCGCGGCTGGATCAAGGATTTTCTGGGCATCGACCGCGGGCGGCTCACGCTGGTGTTCCAGTCCTTCGGTTTCAAGCGCGGCATCCCGCTCGATGCCGACATGGTGTTCGACGTGCGCTGCCTGCCGAATCCGCATTACGATCCAGCATTGCGCGACCTTACCGGCCGGGACCCGGCGGTGATCGAATTTCTTGAGCGCGAACCCGAGGTGGTTCGCATGGCCGCCGACATCCGCAAATTTCTGACCGACTGGCTGCCGAATTTCCAGCGCGAAAATCGCAGCTACCTGACGGTTGCCATCGGCTGCACCGGTGGCCGCCACCGATCGGTTTATCTGGCCGAGGGGCTCGCCCGCCATTTTCAGGGCAGCGCGCAGATACTCGTGCGCCACCGGGAGCTTGCGTGAGTACACCTCGCACCGTTGCGCTGGCGTGGACCGGGGCTTCGGGCATGGGCTACGGTCTGCGGCTGCTGGAGTGCCTGATCGGCAGCGGCGCGAAGGTGTGGCTGATCTACTCGCAGGCGGCGCAGATTGTCGCCAAGCAGGAACTGGATCTCACGCTGCCCTCGCGTCCCGCGGAGGCCGAGCGCGAACTCAGCGCGCGTTTCGAGGCGGGAGGGGACCAGCTTCGCGTATTTGGCCGCGACGACTGGAATGCGCCGCTCGCCTCCGGCTCGAATCCGCCCGACGCGATGGCAGTCTGCCCCTGTACCATGGGAACGCTGGCCGCCATCGCCGCCGGGCTGTCGGACAACCTGATCGAGCGCGCCGCCGACGTCATGCTCAAAGAACAGAGGAAGCTCGTGCTGGTGCCGCGCGAGACCCCGTTCTCCGCCATCCACCTCGAAAACATGCTGCGGCTCGCGCGCGCCGGCGCGGTCGTGCTGCCGGCCAATCCCGGCTTCTACCACCGGCCGCAGCCCGTGGAAGAGGTGATCGACTATCTGGTAGCGCGGGTGCTGGATCACCTCGGCGTCTCGCACCAGCTCATGCGGCGCTGGGGAGCAGAGCGGCTAGATCCTGAGCAATGAGCTCGTCGTTTACGCGCGAAATCCCGATTTTTCCCCTTAACACCGTGCTGTTTCCAGGCGGCGTGCTGCCGTTGCGCGTGTTCGAGGCGCGCTACGTCGACATGACGCGCGACTGCATGAAGCGCGAGCAGCCGTTCGGCGTCGCCCTCATCCGGGAAGGCGCGGAAGTCGGCGCCGCGGCAGTCCCGGAGACCGTGGGCTGCACCGCCCGCATTACCGACTGGGATATGCAACAACTCGGCGTGCTCAACATCACCACCGTGGGTCAGGAACGCTACCGCATGCTGACGAACCAAGTGGGAGCGAATGGACTCATTACGGCCGAAGTGGAAGCGATAGCGGCCGAACCGAGCCAGCCGGTGCCGGGGCCAAGCCAGGTTTGCGTGACTTTGCTGCGGGCGATTCTGGCGCAGATCGAAGCCAGGCACGTGCCGCCGCCGCATCACTTCAACGACGCAGCCTGGGTCGGTTACCGGCTCTCCGAGTTGCTGCCGATCCAGCGCGCCGCGAAACAGAAGTTGCTCGAGCTCGAAGACAGCCTGTCGAGGCTAGAGATCATTACCAAATACCTGGAGCAGAACGGGCTGGCGATCAAGAAAGAATGAGGCGTGAGGCTGGAGGCGTGAGGCGGAAGACTACACAGCAACTCTTCGGGCTGGTCGCGCAGGTTTTCCCAACGGCAAACCGAGCAGCAATCGCTTAACCGGCGCAGGCAGCGCGGCTCCGGAAATTTCATCGTGCGCGAACCAGCGCCGTCCCGGCTCGCCGATCGCCGTTAGTGTTCCCGTCGCGGCGCAAAGCACTGGCTGAATCGTCAGGGTGAAGTGAGTAAAGCCGTGCGCAAGCGGCGCGAGCTTTTCGGTTTTTGCGATATTCGCGCCATAGCGCGTTTTGCATAACGCCGGCCAGTCGGCGCCGGTGTCCGCTTCCGGCAGGCTCCACAGGCCGCCCCATATTCCCGTGGGCGGCCGCAATTCCAGCAGCACCTTGTCTTCGTGCAGCACGATCAGCATCGCGGTAGTTCGTGTAGGGACGGCTTTTTTCGGCCTGGGCGTTGGCAGCACGCCGGTCTTGCCGTCACGATGCGCGACGCAGTCCGCATTGAGGGGGCATCGCTCACACGCCGGTTTGCCGCGTGTGCAAATGGTTGCGCCGAGATCCATCAGCGCCTGGGTATAGATGTCGATACCTGTGCTGGGCAGCAGCGATTCGGCGAGCGCCCACAATCTATGCTCGATTTTCTTGTCGCCGGGAAATCCCGCGATGCCAAATGCCCGGCACAGCACGCGCTTAACGTTGCCATCGAGGATGGCCGCGCGCTCGCCGAACGCGAAGGCGGCAATCGCCGCCGCGGTCGAGCGGCCGATGCCGGGCAGGGTTTCGATGCCGGCGGCGGTTCGCGGAAATTCTCCGCCGTGCTCGGCCGCGATGATTTTTGCCGCGGCGTGCAGGTTGCGAGCGCGCGAGTAATAACCGAGACCGCTCCAATGCTGCATCACTTTGTCCGCCGATGCGCGGGCGAGCGGGCGCAGGTCCGGAAAACTCTTCATGAAACGCTCGAAATACGGAATCACCGCCGCGACCTGGGTCTGCTGCAGCATGATTTCGGAAATCCAGATGCGATACGGGTCGGTGGTGCCCTGCCACGGCAGGTCGTGGCGGCCGTGACGCCTGTGCCAGCGGATGAGGCGCTTGCCGAATGCGGCAGCCGCGGCTGCCGGTGGAGCGGCGACTGAAGCGGAAACTGGCGCGGTCAATGACTCAGAATCTTGGACAGGAAATCGCGGGTGCGCTCGCTCTTGGGATGGTTGAAGAATTCCTCGGGCGTATTCTGTTCGACGATCTGGCCCGCGTCCATGAATATCACGCGATTCGCCACCGCCTTGGCAAAACCCATTTCGTGCGTCACGCACAGCATGGTCATGCCATGGTCCGCGAGCTCGGTCATCACGTCGAGAACTTCCTTGATCATTTCCGGGTCAAGCGCGGAAGTCGGCTCGTCGAACAGCATGATCTTGGGCGTGAGGCAGAGCGCGCGCGCGATCGCCACCCGCTGCTGCTGGCCGCCCGATAGCTGCAGCGGATATTTGTTTGCCTGCTCGGCGATGCGCACCCGCTTCAATTGCGTCATCGCGCGCTCTTCCGCTTCCTTCTTGGGCATTTTCGCCACCCACATCGGCGCCAGGGTCAGGTTCTGCAATACGGTGAGGTGCGGAAACAGGTTGAACTGCTGAAACACCATTCCGACCTGCTTGCGAATGGATTCGATGGCTTTCACGTCGTCCGAGAGCTCGACGCCGTCCACCACCAGGCGGCCTTCCTGATGCTCTTCGAGCCGGTTGATGCAGCGGATCATGGTCGACTTGCCCGAGCCGGACGGCCCGCAGATCACGATGCGCTCACCGTGCGCCACCGAAAGATCGATATCGCGCAACACGTGGAAGTTGTTGCCGTACCACTTGTTGACTTTGTCGAACAGGATGATGGGTTCGCTCATGGCGCAGTCCTGACGTAAGTGCTAACGCTGTTTGCTCGCGCCAACCTGCTTCTCGATCCACAGGCTGTAGCGCGACATGGAGAAGCAGAAGGCGAAATAAATGATCGCGATGAAAATATAGGCTTCGATCTTGTACGGCCGCCAGTCGGCGTCCGAATTGAGCGCGAGCGTCATCGACCCCGTCAGCTCGTACAGGCTCACGATGCTCACGAGAGAGGTGTCCTTGAAAATGCCGATGAAATTGTTGACGATTGCCGGCACCACGATCGAGAGCGCCTGCGGCAGCACGATCTTGCGCTGCGTTTGCCAATAGGAAAGCCCGAGGGTCGCCGCCGCCTCGACTTGGCCCTTGGGCACCGCCTGCAAGCCGCCGCGGACGGTCTCCGCGAGATAGGCGGCGGAAAACAGCGTGATGCCCACCAGCACGCGGATGAACACGTCGGGCGATACGCCTGCCGGCATGAACAACGGAAACAGGAAAGACGCCATGAACAGCACTGAAATCAGCGGCACGCCGCGCACCAGCTCGACATACACGACGCAAAGCGAACGGATCGCCGGCATATGCGAGCGCCTGCCGAGCGCGACCACCACCGCAATCGGGAACGCGAGCACGACGCCAAGCACGGCAAGCGTGATGGTCAGCGGCAGCCCGCCCCACAGATCGGTCGGCACGACGGTGAGCCCGAACACTCCGCCCCGCATTAAAATGAAAAATACCACCAGCACCGCGACCCACAACGGCGCCAGCCAGGGTTTCCAGAAACGCCGGATGCAGCTTATGACCAGCAGTGCGAGCAACAGGGCAGTCGCGATTTCCGAGCGCCACTGTTCTTCATAGGTGTAGCGGCCCATGATGATCAGGCGATACTTTTCGGTGACCACGCCCCAGCACGCGCCGGTTTCGCGCGCCGCCTGGCACGCGGCGAGGTCGGCGCGGAACACCGCGTGAAAAATCGCCCAATCGGCGATCCCCGGCAGATACATGACCGCCAGGGCGAGGAACACGATGGTGGCGAGCGAGGTCTTCCAGTCGGCAAACAGGTTGCGCTTGATCCACGGCACCAGCCCTTCGGTCTTGATGGGGGCCGGGCGCGGTGCGATGGGGACGAAGGTATCGGCCACGATCAACGCTCCTTGAGCGCGGAGCGCCGGTTGTACCAGTTCATGAAGGCTGCGGTGGACAGCGACGTCGTGAGATACACCAGCATGATGATCGCGATGCATTCGACCGCGCGGCCGGTCTGGCTCAATGAAGTGTTGGCGATCGAGACCACGTCCGGGAAGCCGATTGCCACCGCCAGCGACGAATTCTTGGTCAGGTTGAGATACTGGCTGGTAAGCGGAGGAATGATCACCCGCAACGCCTGCGGCAGTATCACCATGCGCATGGTCAGTCCCCGCGACAGGCCGAGGCTGCCCGCCGCCTCGCTCTGGCCGCGCGCGACCGAGCTGATGCCGGCGCGCACCACCTCGGCGATGAATGCCGAGGTATACAACACCAGTCCGAGCAGGACGCCGGAAAATTCCGGGGTGATCGAGGCGCCGCCCTCGGTCTGGAAGTCGCCGGGTTTGGGCACGCTCCACTCAGTCGGCGCACCGCCCGCGATCCAGCCGACCAGGATTCCGCCCAGGATGATAAGTCCGGGCACCAGGTACAGGCTGCCGGGGCGGCCGGTCAATTCGAAGCGGCGCATGGTGACGTAGCGATAAATCAGCGCAATAACGAGGCCGGCGATTGCGCCCAGCGTCGCCAGGGTCTGCCCCATGGTCCATACCGGCACCGGGAACGAGAATCCGCCCTTGCTCAGGAAAAACAGCGAGCCCACTGACAGTGGATCGGAAATCGGCGGCAGGATGTCGGTGAACAGCAGGTACCACACCAGCAATTGCAGCAGCACCGGCACGTTGCGGAACAGTTCGACGTAGGTGTAGCACAGCCCGCGCACGATGGCGTTGCGCGAAAAGCGGCCGACGCCGAGCAGGGACCCCAATATCGTCGCCAATACGATGCCGACGATCGCCACCCGCAGGGTATTCAGTATCCCGACGAGAAAGGCTTTCCAGAACGGGTCCAGCGCGTCATAGGGAATCAGGCTTTCGCTGATGTCGAAGCCCGCGGGCTCTTTCAGGAAATCGAAGCCGCTCTGGATGCCCCGCGCGGCCATGTTGAGCAAGGTGTTGTGCGCGAGGTACCAGACGGCGAACCCGATCACCGCGACCGCGACGATCTGGTAAATCAGGGCGCGAAAGGCCTGGCTGCGCCAGGACCAGTCGCGCTTCTTCGGCGGTAAGCGCGGAGGCGCCGACATTGCCGGCTGCCGCTTAGCGGATCGGCGGGGCGTACATGATGCCGCCCTTGTTCCAGAGGCTATTCAGTCCACGTGGCAGATTGAGCGGCGACTGTGAGCCGACGTTGCGATCGAAAATCTCGCCATAGTTGCCGGTGGCCTTGATGGCTTTCACCATCCAGTCGCGGTCCAGACCCAGGAGCTTGCCGGTGTCTTCCGACTTGCCGGTAATGCGCAGGATCACCGGATCCTGACTCTCGTTCATGAGTTTGTCGACGTTGGCCTGGGTAATCCCGTACTCCTCGGCCTCGATTAGGCCGAACACCACCCATTTGACGATCGCCGTCCACTCGTCGTCGCCGCGTCTTACGCTGGGTCCCAGCGGCTCTTTCGAAATGAGTCCGAGCATGATCACGTGATCGGCGGGGTTCTTGGCGTCCTTGCTGCGGATCGATGCGAGGCCGGAGGCGTCAGTCGTAAATGCCGCACAACGTCCGGAGAAATATGCGCCGGTCGCCGCTTCCTGCTTCTCAAACACGATGGGCTTGAGGTCGAGTTTGTTGGCGCGCGAGAAGTCGGTCAGGTTCTTTTCGGTCGTGGTGCCGGTCTGTACGCAAACGGTCGTGCCCTTCTTGAGCTGCTTAGAGTCCTTGATTTTCATCTTGGTGGGAACCATGAAGCCCTGGCCGTCATAGTAAGTCACGCCGGTAAAGGTGAGCCCCAGCGAGGCATCCCGCGACAAGGTCCATGTGGTATTGCGCGACAGGATGTCGATCTCACCCGACTGCAGCGCGGTGAAGCGCTGCTGCGCGGTGAGCGGCACCCATTTCACTTTGCTCGGGTCGCCGAGCACCGCCGCCGCGATGGCGCGGCAGATGTCCACGTCGAGGCCGGTCCAGTTGCCCTGGGCATCGGCCTGGGCGAAGCCGGCGAGGCCGGTATTGGTGCCGCAAACCAACTGGCCCCGTTGCTTGATGGTATCCAGCGTTTTGCCGGCTTGTGCCGCCGGCGCCAGCAGCAGTAATACGCAGGCCGCGGCGACGAAGCTCAGAATGCTTTTTGCGTTCATTGGATTTCCCCCAAATTTAATTGACGACAGGCCGTACTCCAGCGCCGGGCGTAACCCGAAGCGCCGTCCGTAACCCCCCTGGACCCGTACCTTAAGCAGCTTTGGGGCCAGTGGCAATACTTATTTGTCCTATGGAGCGGGCGAAGGGAGTCGAACCCTCGTCACCAGCTTGGGAAGCTGGGGTAATGCCGTTATACGACGCCCGCGCGCCACGCCGCCAGGTAAAGACCGGCGCTCAAGAGCGGCTTATTGTATGCCTGAAGCCGGCGCCGCCTCAACGGCAGCCCGTTATTCGCGAGCCCTGGCCGTCATTCGCGCTCGCTTTGGCGGCATCCGTCGCAGCCATCTGTTCAGGCCACGGGGCGAACCCCACAATGGCCCCATTGCAACGACTCCTTCCGGTTCGAACCCGGTTTCCATGTCACCCGCCATCGCAAACCCCATCGCAACTCATTTCGCCGGCGCTGTTCCCGCCCTCGGTTTCTGCGGGGCGCCCTTGCTGTGCGGCATAGGCAATTTGGTGCACCGCATTGTTGGACGCACCTATGTGGTGCTGTCCACCGCGCTCGCCTTGGCTCACGGGCGATTTGTTGGCACACTGGCTTTCGGCACCTGACGGCCCAGATATGAATACATTCAAACCCGGTAATGTTGCGGCCTCCAAGGGTTCTGCAGACCCCGATTGCTGGGAGCCCACGCATCCGCTCGAACTCATTCCCGTGTTTCGGCATTGGTCCCGGGGCCTGCTCCGCAATCTCGTCTACACCGTCATTTTCAGCACCCTGATCGGCCTGGCGCTGGTGTTGTTATCGATGACGGCCCATAACTACCGCTCATTCGGCGAATTCGCCGAAAACCTGTGGGCGAATATCGTCATCGCCAACGTCATCGGCCTCACTTTCCATTTCACATTTTTCTTCCTCGGCCGCCTGATCCGCCGCATCAATCGCCTGCCACCGTGGGCGGCGCTCATCGGCTACACGCTGGTCAGCACGGTCATCGTGCAGATCGGGGCGTTTGCCGCATCCTGGATACCCGGCTACGGCGAAATACGGACCTGGATGGGGAATCCGCAGTGGTACGCCTCGTCGCTGGTGATATCGTTCATGGTGTCCTTGACCATGAGCCTTGCCTGGCGCGCCAAGCTCGCGACGCTGGAACGCGCCGCCCAGGCCGCCCGCGAACGCGAGCGCCTGCAGGCAGCGGAACGGGCGGCGGCGCAGGCCAACCTGCGTGCCTTGCAGGCGCAGATCGAGCCGCACTTTTTGTTCAATACGCTCGCCAATGTGGTGAGCCTGATCGAGCCCAAGCCAGCCGTCGCGCGGCGCATGCTGCAGGATTTCATCGAATACCTGCGCTCGTCGCTGGCGGCGACCCGCGCCCAGAGTTCGACCCTGGGGCGCGAAGCGGACCTGATGCGCGCCTACCTGAGGCTGATCCAGATCCGCATGGGCGAACGCCTGCGCTTCCGGGTCGATATTCCCGACGCGCTTGCGGATGAAGCGTTTCCACCCATGCTGCTGCAGCCCCTGATCGAAAATGCAATCAAGCACGGGCTCGAATCGAGGATCGAAGGCGGAGAAGTGTCGGTAGATGCCGAACGCCGCGGCGACTTCATGGAAATCACCGTGGACGACAGCGGCACCGGTTTTCAGGGCGACGCGCAATCGGGTACCGGGCTCTCCAACGTGCGCGAGCGTCTGGCGGCGCTGTATGGGCCGGAGGCAAATCTCCTGATCGAAGGCCGCGAGGCGGGCGGCACCCGGGTCAGGTTTCAGGTACCCGTTACCTGCCTGCAGGCGCAGGCGGCATGAACCCGCACGCCGTCATCGCCGACGACGAAATCCATCTCGCCGAGTATCTCAAAGCCCGGCTGCACGAGCTGTGGCCTGAGCTCGAAATCGATGCGGTCGCAATCAACGGTCCGGAAGCGCTGGACGCCATATCGCAGCACCAGCCGCAGGTGGCGTTTCTCGATATCAAAATGCCGGGCCTGACCGGGCTGGAAGTCGCGAGCCGGTTGATCGCGGAAGAAAACGCGCCGCACATTGTGTTTGTGACTGCTTACGACAATTTCGCCATCGATGCTTTCGAGCGCGAGGCCGCCGATTACCTGCTCAAACCGGTGGCTGAAGACCGCCTGTTGCGTACCACCCAGCGACTGAAAGCGCGCCTGGCGGCAAACGAAGCGCCGCCGCAAATGGCAGCGCTGGTTGCGGCGCTCAAGGAAAACCTGGGCGCGCAGGCCGGCGGCTACCTGCGCTGGATCCGCGCCGGCAGCGGCAACCAGGTGCGCCAGATCGCGGTCGAAGACGTGCTGTATTTCGACGCCGCCGACAAGTACACGCGCGTGGTGACGGCGAGCGGCGAATCGCTGATCAGGCTCACCATCAAGGAGCTCGTCGATCAGCTCGATCCCACGCAGTTCTGGCAAATCCACCGCGGCAGCGTCGTCAACGTGCCGCGCGTCGATGCCACGCTGCGCGACGCCAGCGGGCAATTGAGCCTGCGATTGAAAGGCTCGTCCGACGTGCTGGCGGTGAGCCGGGCTTACGCGCACTTGTTCCGGCAGATGTGACCCGAGTCAAGATGGGCCAAGCGCGCGCTGCGCTATAATTCGCTAGTGGTAACCCTAGAAGTGAACGGCGAGCAGCTCGAGTTTGCGTCCAATCCGCGCATCGCGGACCTGGTGGCAAAGCTTGCGCTCGAAGGCAGGAAAATCGCGATCGAGCGCAACGGCGAAATCGTGCCGCGCTCGCGCTTTCCCGATACCTGGCTTGCCGACGGCGACCGGCTCGAAATCGTAGTTGCCGTAGGCGGCGGTTGAGGATGAAAAGCGACGCCCTGAATATCGCCGGCAAGAGCTACGGCTCGCGGCTCCTGGTCGGCACCGGCAAGTACCGGGATTTCGACGAAACCCGCCGCGCCATCGAAGCGAGCGGCGCGGAAATCGTCACCGTCGCAATCCGGCGCACGAACATCGGGCAGAACGCGAACGAGCCCAGCCTCACCGAGGCGTTGCCGCCGTCGAAATATACTTATTTGCCGAATACCGCGGGTTGCTACACCGCGCAGGACGCGGTGCGCACATTGCGGCTTGCGCGCGAACTGTTGGACGGCCATGACCTGGTCAAGCTCGAAGTGCTGGGCGATCCGCATACCCTGTATCCGAACATGGTCGAAACCCTGTCGGCCGCCGAGACCCTGGTGCGCGATGGGTTCAAGGTCATGGTGTATTGCAGCGACGACCCGATCATGGCCAAACGCCTTGAAGAAATCGGCTGCGTCGCGGTGATGCCGCTGGCATCCCTCATCGGCTCCGGCATGGGCATACTCAATCCGTGGAATCTCGCAATAATTATTGGCGAGGCGCGGGTGCCGGTACTGGTGGATGCCGGGGTCGGTACCGCCTCGGACGCGGCCATCGCCATGGAGCTGGGCTGCGACGGGGTGTTGATGAATACCGCCATCGCCACGGCGCGGGACCCGGTGATGATGGCGGGCGCGATGAAAAAGGCGGTGCAGGCCGGCCGTGAAGCCTTTCTCGCCGGGCGCATGCCGAAAAAACTTTATTCGGCGAGCCCGAGCTCGCCCAACGAAGGACTTATAGCCAAGACTGGGTAGTTGCAGTGCAGATAACTCGCCGGTCCGCTAAGCGTGGCGAACCTGGGACTAAGGGAAAGCGCATGAGAGCGGGAGTTTGGGCTCCCATGTGCGTCCGCCGAGGAACGGAGACCATGCGGGGGAAGTCGGCGAGGACTGTCTGAGCGCCTGCAGGGCGCGAGTTCCGCAGCCGCCCGCATGGTCGAGTACCGCAGGGAAGCCCGAAGGGCCGGCGCACCTGGGTCGCCTTTTCTTTGGTTACTTTCTTTTGGCGAAGCAAAAGAAAGTGACCGGCTGCCGGGCCGCCCCCGGCGACTTCAGCTTTTCAGCAGCGCGGCGAATTTCTCAGCCGTCAGCGGCGGCGAAAAGAAATTCCCCTGGGCCTTGTTGCAGCCCAATTCAAGCAGCAGGTCGCGCTGCTCGGCGGTTTCCACGCTTTCGGCGATCACGTCCTTGCCGAGGTTCTTCGCCATCGCGATCATCGCCGCGACGATGTTGCGGCCGTCGCCCTCGCGCGTGAGGTCCGCGACAATTGAGCCGTCTATCTTGAAAGTCGCCAGCCGATGGCGTTTGAGATCGGCCAGGCGCGAATAGCCGGTGCCGAAATCGTCGACTGCGATCTGCACGCCCATGCCGGCCAGCGCGCTTAGTGCCTGGGGCGCCTCGGTGCCGGTCTGGGTCAGCAGGGCTTCGTTGATTTCGAGTTCCAGCAGGTGCGGCGCGAAACCGGATTCGGCGACGATGGCTGCGAGCTCGTCCAGGAACTGGCGCTGCCCAAGCTGCTTCGCCGACAGATTGACCGACAGTTTGAGCAGCCGGTTGCCGGTGTTCCATAGCGAAGCCTGCTTGCAGGCGTGTTTCAGCACCCAGCGGCCCATCGGGACGATCAGGCCGGAATCCTCCGCCACGCCGATGAACTGTCCGGGCATGATGAGCGAGCCGTCCGCCCGCGTCAGGCGCAGCAACGCCTCGCCGCCGACGATGCGGCCGCTGGCGAGGTCAACAATGGGCTGGTAGTGCAACAGCATGCGGTCGCGCGCCAGGGCTTGGCGCAGCGTGTTCTCCATCTCCAGCCGCTGGTTGGCCTTGACGTTAAGCTCGATGCTGTAGAACTGGTAGTTGCCGCGGCCAGATTCCTTGGCGTGGTACATCGCGGCGTCGGCGTTGCGCATCAGCGCATCGACGTCGGTCGCATCGCCAGGGAACAGGCTGATGCCGATGCTGGTGCCGATCAGGAGTTCGTTGCCGGCCACGTCGAACGGCTGGGCCAGCGCGTCGATGATCTTGCCCGCGATCAGCGCGGCGTCGTGCGCCTCGCGCAGGTAGGGCAGCGCCACCACGAATTCGTCGCCGCCCAGGCGCGCCACGGTGTCGAGGTCGCGCACGCTGTCCTGCAGGCGCTTGGCGACACCCTGCAGCAATTCGTCGCCGACGTGGTGGCCGAGCGAATCGTTGATGAGCTTGAAGCGGTCGAGGTCGAGAAACAGCACCGCGGCGTTGGTCTGGTTGCGCGCTGACATCGAGACCGCCTGGCTCACGCGGTCGCGCAGCAGCACGCGGTTGGGAAGCCCGGTCAGCGCATCATGGTGCGCGAGATGCTGGATATGTTCCTGCGCGCGCTTGCGCTCGGATATGTCGCGGAAGCTCCAGACGCGGCCGACGATGCGGCCGCCGACTTTCTGCGCCTTGGAATAGCGCTCGAACACGCGGCCATCCTTGAATTCCAGGAGGTCGAAGCTCTCCGCCTCGGGCTCGACATAGAGCTCGTTGATCTTGGCAAGAAAGGCGTCCGGATCCTTGAGCTGAACCAGCACGTGGTTGAGAGCCTTGGCGTCCTCGCGGGATTGCAGTACTTCGTCCGGCAGTTCCCACATGTCGGCGAACTTGCGGTTAAAGCTCTGGATGCGTCCCGCGCTGTCCACCACCAGCAGGCCGTCGGCGGTCGATTCCAGCGTCGCCCGCAGCAGGGAAAACGACATTTCCAGTTCCTGCTCCTGCCGCATG
>Ga0181537_10001386_pt1 | contig 22429 bp, 25 predicted proteins | sample PEATcosm2014_Bin_39_FD_119765 | JGI IMG/M metagenome (GOLD analysis project Ga0181537, IMG submission 119765) | Peatland microbial communities from MTU Mesocosm Facility, Houghton, MI, USA - PEATcosm2014_Bin23_10_metaG | ecosystem: Environmental > Terrestrial > Soil > Wetlands > Peat | place... | reverse complement strand
TCTTCCGAAGTGCGAGTAGCTGTGCTAATCGGAGAGAATGCATAGCACAAGAAGTGCCCGAAATACAGGGACTTCTTGCACCAAATGAAGAGCTATGATGCACGGCGCAACCGCTAAATTCTAATTCCTAAACCGAAGGTCGGAAGTTCGAGTCTTCCCGGGACCGCCAATCGTGCGCCTTGCGTAGCCCTAGCCGGGCCTTGCCAAGGCGGGCTAAAGTGCCAGCCTTCAATCAGCAACCCTCCCCGCGTACCCCATGAACCAGCCGGTATCGATCATCGACGAAGCCGGGGTGCACCGCGACACCGCGCCGCCCCAATTTGAAACCCTGCATGAAATCGTCGCCAAGGCGCGGCAAAATCTCAATCAGAACGATTGGGACTATATCGTCGGCGGCACCGAGACCGAGACGACGCTGCGGCGCAACCGCATGGCGCTCGACTCCGTCGCGTTGCGTCCGCGCATTTTACGCGACGTCAGCAAGGTCGATCCATCCGTCGAGGCCCTCGGCAAGAAGCTGCGGCTGCCGGTCGTGCTCTGCCCGGTCGGCTCGCTGGAGAGTTTTCATTCCGGCGGCGCCGCGCCGGTGGTCAAGGCGGCGGCCGAATTCGGCGTCGCGCATATGCTGAGTTCGGTTTGCGATCCCGGGCTGGAAGCGGTGGCAAAGGCCGCCCCAAATGCGCTGCGCATGTTTCAGCTTTACGTGCGCGGCGACGCCGATTGGGCCGACGACCATGTCAAGCGCGCCATCGACAACGACTATTCCGCATTCTGCCTCACCGTCGATACCGCCCATTACAGCCGGCGCGAGCGCGATCTCGCGAAGCGCCATACGACCGGTGGCCGCCGCCGCGCCACCGGGCGCGAATTCCAGATGGCGCTCGATTGGCGCACCGTCGAGCGCATGAAAAGCAAATATAAGATCCCGTTCGGCATCAAGGGTATTGGCACCGCGGAGGACGCCAAAGTCGCGCTGGATCATGGCGTCGAGATCATTTACGTGTCGAATCACGGCGGCCGGCAGCTTGACCACGGCCGTGGCTCGTTCGACGTATTGCCGGAAGTCGTCGAGGCGGTCGCCGGCCGCGCCACGATCATCGTCGACGGCGGGTTTTATCGCGGTACCGACATCGTCAAGGCGCTTGCGCTCGGCGCCGATCTGGTCGGCCTCGGCCGCATGCAATGCTACGGACTGGCGGCCGCCGGACAGGCCGGCATCGTGCGGATGCTGGAACTCATGGCAGATGAAGTCACGCGCGCGCTCGGGCTTCTCGGCGTCACGAGTTTCGGCAAGCTCGATCGGTCGTATCTGCACGCGGCGGCGCCGGCCAACGCGCCGCACGTGTTCTCGGCTTTCCCGCTCTGGGAGCATGAGCCGTATCGGTACTAGCGTTCTTGGGCGTCACCCGATGAATCTGCAACTGAGCATCGGTATCACGTCCAATCCGCGGACGTGGCCGATCATCGACGGCACCGTGAAGCCGGACAACATCGACCTCATTCCGACGGTACTGCATCCATCGGAATTGTTCTGGCGCCAGCTGCATTTTGCCGAGTTCGCCGTCTCGGAAATGTCGTGCTCGTCCTTCCTGATCGTGACGGGGCAGGGCGACAGGCGGTTTGTCGGGCTGCCGATCTTCACGACGCGCCGGTTCTTTCACACCGGCATCCTTGTTGCCCGCAGGGCCGGCATCGACGCACCCGCCGATCTCAAGGGCAAAAGGGTCGGCGTGCCGGAATATCAGCAGACCGCGGCCTTGTGGGGGCGCGGCGTGCTGCAGCACGAATTCGGCGTCGCGCCCAAAGACATGGAATTTTGGATGGAGCGCACACCGGAGAAAAGCCACGGCGGCGCCACCGGCTTTAAGCCGCCGCCCGGCGTCACCGTCCATCAAATTCCCGCCGAGAAAAGTATCGGCTCGATGATGCTAGACGGCGAACTCGACGCGGTGCTGCATTATCTCTCTGGGCATAATTTGGTCGACCGCAGCCGCGCCGATCTCGCCAACCATCCCGATTTCAAATATCTCTTCGATCCGATCGCGGAAGGCACGCGTTATTACCGCAAGACCGGGCTCCTGCCGATCAACCACCAGACGGTGCTGCGGCGCGACGTGCTCGAGAAAGAGCCGTGGGTCGCGCTCAATCTGATCAAGGCCTTCAACCGCGCCAACGACATCGCCAATGCACAACGCGTCGCCCATGTCGAGGATCACCTCGCCACGGGCCTGCTCTCCGGTGATGCCAAGACGCCGCTGATCCACCACGGCGTCAAAGCCAACCGCAAAGTGATCGAGACCATCGCGCAATATTCGCTGGAGCAGGCGCTCACGCCGCGGCTGATTGAGCTCGACGAGCTTTACGCGCCGAGGGCTTTGGAGACCTAGGCTTCATTCCGCCGCGCGTGCTTTCGGCGGGCCTTCGAAGGTCGCGCCCGACGCGATCAAGGCGTTGATTTCGTTGTCGGTCAGCCCGGCCGCGCGCAGCACGGCGACGCTGTGCTCGCCAAGCCGCGGTTGCAGCCGCTCGGCTGACGCAGCGTTGTCGCTAAAGCGCACCGGCATATCGGTAAATTGAATTTCGCCTTCGCTCGGATGGCTCGCTTGCTTGAAGAAGCCGCTCGCCGCAAGTTGCGGATCGGCCATCACATCGTCGAGGCTCGACACCCGCGCCGAGGGGATATCCAGCTTGCGCAACAATGCGAGCCACTCGTCCGTGGTCTTGTCGGCGAGGCAGTCGCCGGCGAGCTGATAGAGCGCGACCACATTCTGGCTTCGTGATGCGATGCTGTTGAAGCGCGGATCGTCGGAGACTTCCGGCTTGCCGACCATCGTCCAGAATCGGCGCCATTGCGTTTCGGTATAGGCCATCATGCACAGATAGCCGTCCTTGGTCTTGTACGGCCGCCGCCACGAGCCGAGCACGCGCGTATAGCCGAGATCGCCCATGGCTGGGGTGAAGCAATGACCGAACAGATGCTCGGCGAGAATGAACGACACCATAGATTCGAACATCGGCACTTCGACAAACTGCCCGCGGCAGGTTTTTTCGCGCGCAAACAAGGCCGCCGAGATCGCGCCGACCAGCGATAGCGCGGTGGTTTTGTCGGCGATGATGGTCGGCGCGTAGCGCGGTTCGCCGGCGATCTCTGCCATCAAGGAGGCGAAGCCGGACTGGCCCTGGATGACATCGTCGTAGGCCGGTTGCCGGCTATACGGCCCGCCCTCGCGATAGCCGTGAATCGCGGCATAAACGATGCGCGGGTTGCGCGCGCAAACGGCTTGCTGCCCGAAGCCGAGCCGTTCGATCTTCTGCGGCCGCATCGAGTGGACCAGAACGTCGGCAGTGGCGATCAGCCGCCACAGCGCATCCGCCCGCCCCGGCTTGCTTGAGATCGAGCACCAGCGAGCGCTTGCCGCGGTTGAGTCCCATGAACAAGGCTGCCATGTCGGGCGAGCGCGCTGGGCCGGTATAACGCGTCGTATCGCCGTCCGGACTTTCGATCTTGATGACATCGGCACCCATGTCGCCGAGTGTTTGGGTGGCGAGCGGGCCGGCCACGACCGACGTGAGATCGAGAATGCGAACGTCCGAGAGAGGTCCGGTCATGGAATGATCCCTCGCGTCACGAAAACTCCGGTATTACTTCGCGGGCGAACAGCCGCAGCGATTTTTGCGCTTCGGCGAAATCGAGCGTGCCGAAATTAACTTGCAGCGACGCGTGTTCGAATTGGCCGAAGGTATTTTGGAAACGCCGGATGATGGTTTTGATCTCATCCGGCGTGCCGACAAAGGCGCCGCCGGCCTCGATCTGGCTTTCCAGCGTGAATCTCCTCATCCGCGCCATCGACTCGTCATAGCCGCGGTAATCCTTCGACGCGGTGCCTTGGGTCCATTCACCGGCGGACTCCAATAAAGCCCTGAAATAATCGTCGAACTGCGGCCGCGGGATTTCGCGGGCGAGCTTGGCGTCCTGGTGACAGAACATGTGAAACGCGATCATCACTTCCCCGTCGCCGGGATGACCGGCGTCGCGCCACGCTTTGCGATAAATCGGAATCAACTCCTTTAGAGGCCCGATCGGGATCGCCATCAACGCGTGGCCGGCCCGGCCGGCGAACTCGAAGGATTCCGCCGTGCGTGTCGAAGCGATGTAGAATTTAGGCCGCGGCCTCTGGGTTGGGCGCGGCAGTGACGTGATGTTCTCAAAGGAATGAAATTTACCGTGATGTGACACATTCTCCCGCGTCAGTAGCAGTTCGACCTGCGCCAGACCCTCGCGGAAACGCTCGATGGATTCGTCCGGCGATATGCCAAAGCGGCGGAACTCGTGCGGTAGAAAGGCCCGCGCGAAGCCGACGTCGAAGCGGCCGTTCGATATGGCGTCGAGCATCGCGATCTCGGCTGCGAGCTTAAGCGGGTTGTTGAACGCCGGGACCACCGCGCCGGTGACCAGCCGCATATTTTTCGTGCGCGCCGCGACCGCCGCAAGAAACATCATGGGGTTCGGGCTGTAGCCGCCGTAGCGCTCAAAATAATGCTCGACCGAGCGGATATGCGTGTAACCCAGTGCTTCGGCCTCCTCGGCGATGGCAAGACTTTGCGCGAAATACTCTTCGGCGCTTTTCTGCTCAGGCGAAACGCAGGGAAAGAACTGAACCCCGAACTGCATCAGCCGGTACTCCCCTGCTGCACGCCAAGGCCATGCGCGGCGACGATTTCGCCGATCTGGTCGCTGCGTGCGATGTGGGCGTGCAGCACCGCGCGAGGGTCGCGGTGAAGCTCCGCCCCGCGGCGTTCGGCCTTTGGCTTGGTCTGCGCGCTCAGATAGGCGCCTTCGTCCCGGTTGAGCTGAACCAGGGCCTTGCCGAACGGCAGCTGTATGCGCTGGTAACGGTCCAGCCCGGCGGCGAGGTCGCCCCCCGCGCCGGCGATGCTATCGGCCAGGCAGGCGGCATCGAGCGCCGCCTTGGTGGTGCCGGCGCCGGCGTGAGGCCGCGCGACAAAGGCCGCATCGCCGGCGAGAGCTATTCGGCCGAACACCATGCGCGGCGAATCGAGGTCGTAGATCGGCTGAAAGAACGGTGTCGTGCGCTCGAAAATGGCGGCGATCTGCGGCGCAATCAGACGTTCGGCATCGGCTTTAATCCGTGCGACCACCTCGGGTCGGATGAGCGGCGGCGGGATACCGGCCGCATGATATCGGCCCGCGGCGTCGGTGCAGATATCAGTGAGCGTCGCGGTATCGGTCGGCCGGTACCAGATGATGTTATAAGCGCGGCGGCCGACGGCCGTATCGTTGTCGCGCCCGGGCACCGGGTAACTGATCAGTTGCTCACCGTCCGGCAGGCAGAACGCGTAAAGGCCGACCACTTCGTGCCAAAGCTCCGGCGGCACGTCGGCTTCGTCGAGTACCGCGCGCCAGGCGACATAGCCGGCATAGGCCGGCTCCAGGTCGGGCAAAAATTGCGCGCGGACCGTCGAGCGCAGGCCGTCGGCGCCGACCAGCAGGTCGCCGCTCTCTCTGGCGCCGTCGGCGAAAATCGCAGTAACGCCGGCTCCATCCTGCTCGACCCGCGTCAGGCGCTTGCCGAACCGACAGGTCCGCGCCGGCAGCGCATCTATTAAGGCACGGTACAACCGCGACCAGCCGCTGAGCGCGCGCGCCATCGGCTGCTCGAGAATGATGCTGCCGTGGCGATCGAGGCAGACACCGCGCGGCGGGGTAATGCCCATCGACTCGTCGAAAGGGATGCCGGCGCGCTTTAGGACGGCGATGAGCTGCGGATGCGTACCGAGCCCAACGCCGCGGCTCGCCAATTCCTCAGTGTTGCGCTCAAAGACAAGCGCGTCCCAGCCGACCGACCGCAACAGATGCGCGACCATGAGCCCGCCGAGCGAGCCGCCGATCACGAGCGCGCGCGGCGATGTCATGGGCGCCGCCTCGCACCGTCGTCATCCACAAAGGCCAGCGTCACGGCAGCGCCCAGGACATCTGATCGTGTCCTGGCTTGTAATCCCCGTTGGTGGCGGCCGGATTACGGTTGATCAGCGGCCTGCCATACATCGGATTGGTCTGGCTTCGCGTCTCGTGCTCGACGGTAAACAGCACTTCCTTCGTGTCGAGGTCGATCACGTCCTGGAAGCGGTACTGGTAATCATTGTCTTCGATGGTGATGAGGCCGAGATCGAGCAGTTTCCGATACGGTCGGGAAAAATTGTTGAGATAGATCTGCACGTGATGGCCGTCGTAGGCCGATTCAGGGGCATCGGTCTCACGGAAATAAAAATACTGGCTTTCGCCGACCTGGACTTTCGCCTCCGGCGCGGCGCCGTTGCTTTTCACCTGGGACGGCGCTTCCAGCACTTCGCGATAGAAGCGGGCGATGCGTTCGGCGGTGCCGGGTCGCACGTCGAAACGCACATAGGGCATGCCGAGCTGAATGCGGCCGAAGCGGGCGGGGTCCGGCTCGTGCACGGTGATGCGATTGCCCCATGGGCACACCGTCTCGACGCCGTCGTTGCTTTCGCGGAACTGAAACTTGGTGCCGTCGAGCGCCCTTTTGACCTTAGCGAGCCGCTCCAGCAGCGCTTTACGATTCGGCATCACCAGGCCGGTGGTGCCGCGCAGGACTTCGGGCCTGCTCATCGGCAGGTGAAATTGGCTCATGCCGACATTAACCCACATATTGCCGGCGCCGGTGTTGAGGAAGGGATCGCGCGTGTAACCGAGGCCGGTGATATAAAAATGTGTGGCCTTATGTTGGTCGTCGATGCAGACATTGACGTGCCCGATACCGATACTGTTGCCAATATCCTGGGCCGCGCGGTCGTAGTGTTTTTCAAGCATTGGCGTGGTTCCTTCCCCGATTGATATTATGCGCCAGCTAGGACACGCTCAACAGCCGTCCACGACGATCGCTTTCATACGTCTACGGTGAGGTGAATGGCATTTAGAACCCCCGGCATCACCCGGTTCGAGCATCGCGGCCAGCAGGTCGTGTCGCGCCGCGTGTTTATAGGTCGCATGCTTATCGCCATCGGAATGTGGATGGTCCTTACTTGCGTCGGCTTGGCGATCGGAATTGCCGGCTATGCCGCATTCGAGGGCATGTCATTTATCGACGCATTCGTGAATGCGGCAATGATCCTTTCCGGCATGGGTCCGCTAGGCGAATTGAAGACGACCGGCGGAAAAATCTTCGCCGGTTGCTATGCGATCTTCTCGGGCCTCATCATCGTGATCGCCACCGGCGTCGTTCTGGCGCCGATCTTCCATCGCGTGCTGCATCGCTTCCACGTCGAAACGTCGCGGGATTGAGCGGAATTTGACGAGCGGGCCGATGCGAACTGCGGCGCTACCAGTGCCGGTGCCAGCCGTATCCGTACCCGTAATAATATGGGCGACCGTAATACGGGCCGTAACCGTAATAGTACGGGCCGTAATAGGGCGGCGGCGCACCGTAAACCGGCCCGCCATAGCCGGGCGGCGGAGGATAGCCCGGCGGTCCACCCGCGACGGCCCCGGGCGGCGGGGGGCCGCCATCACCACCCTCTTGGCCCAGACTAGAAGCGATCACGAAGCCATTCTGGCCTTGCCAGGTCACTTGGCACCATTGGCCGTTGCAATTGCCGACATCGACAGGACTGCCGGCGGGAATCTTGCCGACGACGGTGTAGGTCGTTCCCGGTCCCTGCCGCAGGTTGACGGTTGTATTGACGACGGCAGGCGGTGCCTGGCTTGGCGCACCGGGCGGCGGCGGACCGGATTGGTCCGGACCGGGCGGTGGGGCGGCTTGCTGCTCCGGGCCGGATTGCGCCGCGACTGGGCACGTTACCAATGCGATAAGTGCCGCCGCACCGGCGGCAATCGCCAATTGCTTGTACCCCAAGACGAACCTCCCAATGATTTTCGCGGCGATAAGATATCGCATTCGCGGCAAGATCACGGCGGTAGCTTTTGCAACTCGGGAAATGGCGTGTAGCTCGCGCCGGCGCATAGATCATGCGGGATTTCGACGAACTGATCGAAGCGTCCAAGCAGGAAAGCCGCCGCAATCTCTTTCACGCCGGCATATTCACTAGCGTTCTTTTTCGCATTGAATTTCAGACAGACTACATAGCGCGTCAAGCCGCCGACAGTCTTCAGCGCCGGCTCGGAAATAACCGCGTCATGAATTCCGGTCGGATCGTTCAAATAGGCGTGCATGGCGGCGAGAATGTTCGCCTTGTAGTTGGTCGGATAGGCGTTGAGGGCGTCACTGTCGCTGCCGGTCTCGGTACCGAACCCCAGATGCTGACCGCAAGCGCCGAGCAGGAGGGTTACGCCGAGAAACAGGCCTGCGCGCTGCGCCGCACCGCCGTTCATCGATCACGCCCCTCCTCTCATTGCCGGTCGCCCGCAGCGAGGGTAATGCCGAATCGGCGGAAGCGCTATTCCTAAAGACGGCGGCGAACTTCGTCGGCTGTTTCGCGAGGTGGATGCTTCAATGGTGCGGTGCATCGCGGAGCGAAAGGCGCTGCGAAACAGTGAAGTCGATCATAAAGACGAATGCCAGGATTTTGTGAGGCCTGGATGTTTGCGGTTACAGAAATAATGTATTGGCGGTGCGCGTCGATTGGGCCGGTGCGACGCCCTGTCGCCGCAAAGTCAAGGCACTATTTTTATGCGGGAATATGTATAAGTGAGTGGTGTTCCGGTACACGCCTTCATGCACATCATCCAGCACCTTATCCACGAATATGGCCTGTTGACGGTCGCCTTCATCGTCGGGCTGGAATGCGTCGGCATTCCGCTACCGGGAGAAACCGCGCTTCTGGGAGCGGCGATCTATGCCGGCACCAAGCATGATCTCAATATCGCCGCGGTTATTTTTACGGCGGCATTTGCGGCCATCATCGGCCGCATGATCGGCTATGTAATTGGCCGCGAATTTGGCTACTGGCTTTTGCTGCGCTACGGCAATTACGTGCGGATGAGCGAGGGCAGGATCAAGCTTGGCCAATATCTGTTTCTGCGGCACGGTGGCAAGATCGTTTTTTTCGCCCAATTCGTGCCGGTGCTGCGGACCTTTGCCGGGATTTTTGCCGGCGCCAATGTGATGCCCTGGCGCGATTTTCTTCTGGCCAACGTGGTCGGCTCGATCGTGTGGGCCGTCACTTACGGTTTGGCCGCTTACGAACTCGGCCGCGAATTCGAGCGCCTGGAAGGTCCTATCGTGATCGTCTTGTTGCTCATCACGGTGATCAGTTTCATCGCCGGCGGCATTTTCATCCACCGGCACGAAACACAGCTCAGCAGTGAGGCCGAACGCGCCATGCCGGGGCCGCTGAAATGGCCGTAACCCGGCCCTATGGCGGTTGCTTGAAGCCCCAATCCAGCGACACCATATTATAAGACATCGAGCGGATATCCCGCACGAACACTGGGGCGCCGGAAGGGCCCCACAAAGTCGCTTGAAAAGGGCTTTGTAACAATGTCCAGGGTTTCGTCGCTTTCAAGTCCCTTCCTGCTTGGCTTCGATGAGATCGAGCGCGTGCTCGACCGCGTTGGCAAAGCCGCGGATGGCTATCCACCCTATAATATCGAGCGAGTTCCGCGCGACGGGAACAGTCCGGAGCGTTTGCGCATTACCCTTGCGGTCGCGGGTTTTACGCGTGACCAGCTCGATGTCACCGTAGAGGAGAGCCAACTCGTCATCCGTGGTCGCCAAATGGACGATAAATCCAGGCAATACATTCATCGCGGCATCGCCGCACGCCAATTCCAGCGCACTTTCGTGCTGGCAGACGGCATGGAGGTATCGGGCGCGGACTTGAAGAACGGATTGCTGTCGATTGATCTGGTACGCCCCCACCCGGAACGGACCGTTAAATCGATCTCAATTAAAGAGTGCGATTAAGAAACCAGTAGGACTCGACCAAATCAGTGAAAGGAGTCGAGGGCCATGAGTGAGATGAACCGAACTGACGCTAAATTGGATATTTCTCCGGAAGCGCTGGCCCATCTGGGCGACGGGCGCATTGCCTATGTGAAAACGATCCGCTCCGAGGACGTGCGCGCGCTATTCCCGCAGGCGCAAATGCCGCAAATCGCGGCCGGCCAGCAACTGTTCGCGCTGCACGCCGCCGACGGCACCCCGATCATGTTGACCGACAGCCGCGAGGCCGCAATCGCCAACGCCTGGAGCCAGGAGCTCGAGACCGTCAGCGTGCACTGAACAGGAATCAAGTCAGAAATTCGTAATCAGAAGGGCCGTGACTGGCGTCATGGCCTTTTTGCGTCTGATGACTGATTGCCTACTTCTGAATGCACCGCTACGCGGCGCTCGCGGATGGCATTGCCAACACCGCATAAAGCGATTCAGCGTCGTGTGAGGCACGCAATTTGTGCGCAACCGCGGAATCGCGCAAAAGCCGAGCGATGCGGGCGAGCGCCTTGAGATGATCGGCGCCGGCACCTTCGGGGGCAAGCAACAGGAACACCAGATCGACTGGCTGATTATCGAGCGCCTCGAAATCGACCGGCCGTTCAAGGCGCGCGAACAGTCCAAAAAGCCGTGACAGTCCGGGCATCTTGCCATGCGGGATCGCGATGCCGTTGCCGATTGCCGTCGAGCCGAGTTTTTCGCGCTGCATCAGAATGTCGAAAATAGCCCGCTCGTTCTGGCCGCTGAGTACGGCTGCGCGCGCGGCAAGTTCCTGCAGCACTTGCTTCTTGCTGTTGACCTTGAGCGCCGGGAGGATCGCGTTGGGCGCGACCAGATCGATGAGCGGCATGGATGGAACCTGAAGAGCGCGGAATGTTGCCTAACGGTCAATGGCTATTTGGAACAAGGCCATTGGAAACACGGCTATTTGCAAACATGATCTTTGCCGGAACGGATATTTGCGTCTCGGGATCATAGCAAAGGCGGCGGACCATAAGGAGACACCCTTACCGCGTCAATGGGCATCGGCACGGTGATCCTTGATCCGGCGATGATAGCGACGCAACTGCTTTTCCATGCGGATCACCGCTTGATCGGCGCTGGCATAGGCATCGGCTGCCTCGCTTTCGGCACGCAGTAGCACCTTCGAATCGAGATGGACGACACATTCGGTGCGGAACCCGAAGCCGTCGCGCGTCAGCGTGGCATGCCCAGAATAGCCGCCGTTAAAATACTTTCGCACGGTGTCGGCGATCCGCTCGCTGATCCGCTCGCGCAAGGCCTCGCCGACTTCAAGATTTTGCCCAGACACACGGAACAGCTCTGATGCGCTAAATGACATTGCAGCCTCTTAAGTGGGCGAGGACCAGCCGCTTTCCTCGAGCTAAGTATCGGCGGGCGCGGAGTCAACGCAGCTCTAGTTCGCGACGGCGGCCTGTTTCTCCCGCCGCCGCTGGACCGACGAGGGAATGCGCATGGCTTCACGGTATTTCGCCACCGTGCGGCGCGCAATGTCGATACCGGCCTGACGCAGCTTTTCGACGATCGTGTCGTCGGACAGCACGTCGGCGGGTGTTTCGGTGTCGATCAATTGCTTGATGCGGTGGCGCACGGCCTCGGCGGAATGTGCTTCGCCGCCATGCGAGGCCGCTATCGACGACGTGAAGAAGTATTTGAGCTCGAAAATGCCGCGGCTGGTCGCCATGTATTTATTCGCGGTGACGCGCGACACGGTCGATTCGTGCATGCCGATGGCTTCGGCGACGGTCTTGAGATTGAGCGGGCGGAGATGCTCGACGCCGTGCGCGAAGAACGCGTCTTGCTGGCGGACGATCTCGTTGGACACTTTGAGGATAGTTCGGGCGCGCTGGTCAAGCGCTCGAACCAGCCAAGTGGCGCTTTGGAGGCACTCGGTGAGATAAGACTTCTCGGTGTCGCGCCGCGCCGTGGACGAAACTTGGGAATAGTAAGTCTGATTGATAAGCACCTTTGGCAGCGTGTCGGAATTGAGCTCGACCAGCCATGCGCCATCGGGCGCCGGCCGCACGAAAACATCGGGCACGATTGGCTGAACGATCGCCGAACCGAACGCGAGACCGGGCTTCGGATTGAGGCGGCGGATTTCCGCGACCATGTCGGCCAGATCTTCGTCGCCGACACCGCAGACTTTCTTAAGTTGAGCAAAATCCCGCCGGCCCAAGAGATCGAGGCGGGCGATCAACGCTTGCATCGCGGGATCGTACCGGTCGCGCTCTTTGAGCTGCATCGCCAGGCATTCGGCGAGGTTGCGCGCGCAGATGCCGGGCGGATCGAAGCTCTGCAAAATGGCGAGCACGGCCTCGACTTCGGCAACGCTAGTGCCGAGCCGTTCGGCGACCGCCGCGAGATCGCTCGTTAGATATCCGGACTCGTCGACCAGATCGATTAGATAACGCCCGATCATGCGCCGCACCGGATCGGTAATGGCGAGCGTCAGTTGCTCGCGCAGCCAATCGGCCAGCGTGGTCTCGGCGGAAACGAACGCTTCGAGATTGTAATCGCCGTCCTCGCGGCCGCCGGAGCCGGTGCCCGCCCATTCCGAATAGCCGGAGGGCGTGTCTGAGGTGCGCGGCCGGATCGACTCGTTTTCATCGGGAGATGTGTCGTCGAGCCGGTTGTCGACCTTGTCGCCGGCGATAGCGCCGTTCGGCTCGAAATCTTCTCCGTTGAGGACTTCGCCGTTTGCGGCTGGCTGGGCCGCTCCTTCCGTAGCGTCGGGTTCGCGCGCCGGCTGGTTTTCCGCACCATTATCGAGCAGCGGGTTACGCTCAAGCTCGGCTTCGACGTAGGCGACCAGATCGAGGTTGGAAAGCTGCAGCAGCTTGATGGCCTGCATCAGCTGCGGCGTCATCACCAGAGCTTGGCTCTGCCGGATTTGGAGTCGTTGCGTCAGCGCCATAATTTGTGCTTGGGGCTCGGCAAATTGGTCCGATTCTTGCTTCTTTTCTTACAGCACTTTGCTTGCCGTGTCGCCAAGTGATTTCCAAAACGATTAAAGCCTGAACTCCTCCCCCAGATAGAGCCGCCGCACGTCAGGGTTGTTGACGATATCGTCGGGGCGGCCCTCCATCAGGACCTCCCCGGAATAAATGATGTAGGCGCGATCCGTTAAGCCGAGCGTTTCGCGGACATTGTGGTCCGTGATCAGCACGCCGATGCCGCGATTGGTCAAATGCCGCACCAGCGATTGAATGTCGCCGACGGCGATCGGGTCGATGCCGGCGAACGGCTCGTCGAGCAGCATGTAGCTCGGCCGCGTTGCCAGCGCCCGCGCGATCTCGACGCGGCGGCGCTCGCCGCCGGACAGCGCGATGGCCGGCGTTTTACGCAAGCGTGCGATGTTGAACTCTTCCAGCAGCGAATCGAGGTCCTGAGCCCGCCGCCTCGAATCGGGCTCAACCACTTCGAGCACGGCGCGGATATTTTCCTCGACCGTCAGACCGCGAAAAATGGAAGCCTCTTGCGGGAGATAGCCGATACCTAGCCGCGCCCTTTGATACATCGGCAATTTCGTCACATCGGCGCCGTCAAGCTCGATTCGCCCATGATCGGCCTTGATCAGGCCGGTGATCATGTAAAACACCGTGGTTTTGCCGGCGCCGTTGGGGCCGAGCAGCCCGACCGCCTCGCCCCTGCGCACGTAGAGGCTAACGCCTTTGACCACCTTGCGACCGACGAAGGTTTTCTCCACGCCATGTACGGCGAGCAGGCCCTTGCGCTCGGGTGCGGTCGCGCCATTGCCGTCGGGCCGACGCCGTGGCCGGGCGATCGGACGTTGGCCAGTTTGCGGCGCGGGCGGCCGCTGCGGCCGCGAAAGCGCCGGGGGAGGCATGACCGGCGGCGGAAAGATCTGCGGCGGCGGCGCAGGTGCCGGTGACGGTACGGATGGCGGGGACGGCAAGGTCGGCGGCGGTAGAGTCTTGCCGCGGGCCTTGGCCGGCACCGGTACGCTCGCGATATCCAGATAAACGTTGCTGATCTCGCCGCCGATGCTGCTGAGATCGATCGCCTCATAACTGGCAATCGGCTTGCGGCCCGCGGGCGCGGAGCGACGGCGGAAATATGAAAAAATATCTGCCACGCCGGTCTCAGGACTTTCGGTTGATCGAATCGCGGGGAAATACCAATTAGGCCGCGTACTTTAGCCGATTTGCCGGGGTTATGCTGGAGCTCTTGTACAATTGGTGGCGGCTCAATTGGTCTTGCCCGGCCCCAAGGTCATGAAATTGGTGGTCGCGCCGTTCTGACCCTTACCGGGCTGGATCAACGCGCGAACACGGCCTGTTCCAGGCGCGCCCGTCCCGGCGCCCGCCCCGCCATTGCTGCTACCCGATTCGACACGGGCGTATCCCGTCGTGGTGTCGACCACGACCCGTTCGCCGTGAATGACATTCTGGCCTTGGCTGACCACGACATTGCCGCTCAAGGTGATCGTCTTGGATTTCAGGTCGTAAACGCCAAGATCGCCGCTGGCGTTCTGATCCTTGGTAATGACCGTGACGCCGCCGCGCGCTTCGATGCGGCGTATATTTTGCGCCCCTTGCGGCGCGCCCGGCGTCGATTTTACGGTGGTGGAGGCGATCGCGGCCGGCGCGCCGCCTGCGCCAATCCCGACTTCCTGGCCGTAGAACACAACGAGGCTTTGGCACTTCATGGTGGTATCGCCTTGCACCACCTGCACGTTGCCGGAAAACGTCGCCTCCTTGTTTTTATCGCGCACCTCGAGCGTCGCTGCTTCGATCTGAACCGGCTGATCCTTATTCTCGCTCAAGAGCGAATTCGGCGCGCCCGATTGCGGTGCTTGGGCGCCGGCCGGAAAAGACACGAGGAGCGCCGTCAGCGCGACGGCAAGAGGGAGGGTGCGCATCATTGTTCGCTTGTTTTTGCAGTATCGGTTGCCGCCGATTTGCCCGGATCAAGCGTCATCGCAACGTCGCCGAAGCGGACCACGGCGCCGTTCTCCGCGATATCGAGCCGCTTGGCGTTGAGGAAGCCGTTGAGCATCTTTATCCATACCGGCTTATCCGAAACCACATTGCCTTTGCGGACGTCGACCACCGCTTCGGTCAGGCGTCCTTCATAGCCGGTCGAGGAGACGAGCTCGATATTGTCATTGAGCGTCAGCATTTCCGACTTCACATCGTAGATACCCGACAGCGCGGACATTTCCACCGTGCTTTTGTCTTGCATTTCCATTTTGGCATGGATCTGATGCAGTTCGACGAGATTTGGCTTGGTGATGTCTTGCGCGGCAGCGTCGGCGGAAAACTCATAGGCCCGCGAGTCGAGGGTGAAGCCGGTAAGGTGCGGTTGCTCCATGGTGATTTTGGTGCCGTGGATGACCAGATTGCCGAGTTCGCCCGGTAAGCGGAATCCGCCGATCGGGGGCATGTAATTGATGCCCACCAACGTGACCAGAAGCAGGGCAATGCCGGCGAGCACGCCGACGCGAAGAAGCCGCACGCGCCGGCTATGCCGCAGCGCTGCGCGGTAGCGCCGGTCGAAGTTGCCGCGCGAACTCGTCGAAAAGCCCTTCGCCGCAGTCTCTGGGTAGGTTACAGCCACGCGCTCATCCTCAAGACGTCGCTTGCTTCCGTCTTAACCGATTCAGTCTCGCATCTCCTGTTTTAGCGGAGCTAAGGCCTCAGAGTCGCCGGTGAATGTGGCCCGGCGAGGGCCTGAAGCCTTAGGGTTAAGGCCGAAACTATTTAGGAGTGCGCGAAAATGTCCTCGCCCGCAAAGCCCGCGAGATCGAGCCGCACCCGATCGGGGAGGAAGCGGAAACAGGCCGCAGCGATTTGCTCGCGGCCCTCGCGCGCCAGCATGGCCTCGAGCTTGGCCTTGAGCGCATGCAGGTGCGTTACGTCCGCTGCGGCGTAGGAGATTTGCGCCTCGCTGAGTTCGCCGGAGCCCCAATCGGACGATTGCTGTTGCTTTGAGATGTCTTGCCCCAGGACTTCGCGCACCAGGTCCTTCAGCCCGTGCTTATCGGTGTAGGTTCGGGCGAGTCGCGACGCGATCTTGGTGCAGAACACCGGCTCCGGCATCACACCGAAGGCCTTGTAGAGCATGCCAAGATCGAACCTCGCGAAGTGAAAGATTTTGAGCAGGCTCTTGTCGGCAAGCAGCCGCTTTAGGTTGGGCGCGTCGCTCTGCTGCGCCGCGATTTGCACCACATCGGCCGAGCCGTCGCCGGGCGAAAGCTGCACCACGCAAAGCCGATCGCGGTTGAGATCGAGCCCCATCGTTTCGGTATCGATCGCGACCGCGCCCCTATAGCGCGAGATGTCGGGCAGATCGCCGCGGTGCAGACGGATGGTCATACGAGTTTGTCCATTGCCGCAGAGTTCGGCGTGGTGCCCAGGAGAGGACTCGAACCTCCACGCCTCGCGGCGCTAGTACCTGAAACTAGTGCGTCTACCAATTCCGCCACCTGGGCAATCCGGTTGGCCGTGCCGCGATAGGTAGAAAGCGGTCATCCCCTTGTCAATCTAAGGACTTATTCCACTATACAGCGCGAAAGCGATCATGTATTTCGCCATTGATGAGCCCGCAGAGCAAGCTTGAAACACTCGTCACGGTCTTCGGCGGATCGGGTTTTCTCGGCCGCCACGTGGTGCGGGCACTCGCCAACCGGGGCTACCGCGTTCGGGTCGCGGCCCGGCGGCCCGAGCTTTGCGGCCATTTGCGGCCGATGGGCCGCGTCGGTCAGATCCATGCGGTGCAGGCCAATCTGCGCTATCCGGATTCGGTTACTGCGGCGGTGCGCGATGCGGATGTCGTGATCAATCTGGTCGGTCTCCTGTTCGAGCGCGGCCGGCAGCGGTTCGATGCGGTCATGGCGGCCGGCGCCGAAGCGGTCGCGCGCGCGGCCAATGCGGTCGGCGCGCCGCTCATCCACATCTCCGCTATCGGCGCCGACGCCAATTCGACTTCGCATTATGCGCGCGCGAAGGCCGAAGGCGAGCGGCTCGCGCTGGCGGCGCAAAGCGCGACGACCATCGTCCGGCCGTCGATCGTGTTCGGCCCAGAGGACAATTTCTTCAACCGCTTTGCCGCGCTCGCCCGCATGGCGCCGGCACTGCCGCTTCCTGGCGGCGGGCACACGCGCATGCAGCCGGTCTTTGCCGGCGATGTTGGCGAGGCAATCGCCAAGCTCACCGATATGGCAGTCAGCGGCGACGCGAACGCCGGCAGGATCTATGAGCTCGGGGGGCCGGACGCGCGCACGTTCAAGGAATTGATGGAATTTGTCCTCGCCACCATCGGCCGCCGCCGTTTGTTGATGCCGGTGCCGTTTCCGCTGCTGAAGTTGCAAGCGGCGTTTCTCCAGTTCCTGCCGAACCCGCCGATCACGCCCGACCAAGTCGACCTGCTCAAGAGTGATAATGTCATCTCCGACGATGCCAAGCGCGAAGGCCGTACACTAGAAGGCTTGGGCATCAGGCCGGAGTCGACGGAAGCGATCGTGCCGACCTATCTGTGGCGCTTCCGCAAGACCGGCCAGTTCAGTCCGCACGCCGCGTAACCCGGCAAGCCAGGCCATCAAACGATGGTCGGCATTTCGACTCCGCCGCGCTAAAATACGCGCATTGATTCGGCCCGTGCGGACGCCGCAATCCGGCAAGACGTTGTGAAGATGTGAACATGTCTGAAGCTTGCACAAATGGCATCGATACGGGCTTTGTGGCGTTAGGTTACTTCAAGGTCGCAGTTCTCGGGATCGTGCAGGGCATCACCGAATTACTGCCGATCTCATCGACTGCACACATGCGCCTGGTGCCTGCCGCGCTCGGCTGGCAGGATCCGGGGTCGGCTTTCTCCGCGGCCATGCAGCTTGCGGCTCTGGGCGCGGTCGTGAGCTACTTTTGGATGGACGTTAGAGAATTGGCGGTCAATTCGATCTCCGCAGCCATTCGCGGAAAGTTCCGTGACCGCTCTTTCCAATTTGTGCTGTGGATTGTCCTTGCAACGGTCCCAATAGGAATTGCCGGTCTTGCGCTCGCAAATGTGCTCAACACGTGCAATTCGCCGCTTCGTGCCATCAGCGTCATCGGATGGGCCTGCATCGCGATGGCGGTCCTTCTCGCCATAGCCGAGCTTTGGGCGCGGCATCGGCGAACGATCGAGAATGCGACGATCGTCGATGCAATCGCCGTGGGACTTGCACAAGCCGGCGCCCTCATTCCAGGCGTTTCCCGGTCGGGGTCGACACTGACAGCTGCGCTTATGCTGGGTTTCAAGCGCGACGAGGCCGCACGTCTATCCTTTCTGCTGGGCTTGCCCGCAATTGCCTTGGCTGGGTTCAAAGAGTTGTGGGAGCTCCACAAGATTCATCTTGATTGGCACGCCTGGTCGGTCTTGATCCTGGGTATCGGCGTCGCCGCCATTTCGGCTTTCTTCGCGATATGGGGTCTGATGAAAATATTGGAGAATTTTTCAAGCTGGCCGTTTGTGGTCTATCGGTTCTTGCTTGGCGTTGTGATCCTTGGCGGCGTGGCGATGGGATGGCTGACGTGACGATCGCTGGGTGCGCCGGCTTTGCGGATGCGCGGTAAGGCGACTAAGGCGACTAAGGCGACGGCATGCTGACACTGTTCCATCATCCGATCTGTCCGCATTCCCGCTTCGTGCGTCTGGCCCTTGAGGAATACGGGATGCCGCCGCAGCTGGTCGAGGAACGGGTCTGGGAGCGGCGCGAAGAATTTTTGACGCTCAATCCGGCGGGCGAGACACCGGTTCTGGTGGAGGAGGGCGCGCCGCCCGTTCCGGGCGCGGGTGTGATCGCGGAATATCTCGCCGAGACCCACGGCCTCGCGCTCGGCGAGCTGCGGTTGATGCCGCACGATCTCGGCGGCCGCATCGAAGTGCGGCGGCTTATGAATTGGTTCAACGACAAGTTCTTCGCCGAGGCGAGCGGCCCGCTGGTGACGGAACGGGTCTACAAGCGTTACATTCCCGCCGGCAGCGGTGGCGGCGCACCGCACACCGAAACGCTGCGTGCTGCGAAGAGCAACATCAGGTACCATTTAGCCTATATCGGCTGGCTCATCCGCACCCGCGATTGGCTAGCCGGCGACAGCCTCACCTATGCCGATCTGGCCGCGGCGGCGCATTTGTCGGCCGCCGATTACCTGGGCGATGTGCCGTGGGACGAAGACGAGACCGCCAAGAACTGGTACGCGAGGATCAAATCGCGGCCGTCGTTCCGCGCGCTGTTGGTCGAGACACTGCCCGGCCTGCCGCCGTCGCCAAGCTACGCCAATCTGGATTTCTGACTCCCGTAGCGCTGAAAGCGGCGCTGATCGAGGCGGCGCGCGCGCAGGGCTTCGACGCCATCGGCGTAACGCGGCCGGATTCGATTCCGCTCGCGGCGGCGAGGTTGCGTGAATACCTCGCCGCCGGCGCGTACGGCGATATGGATTGGATGGCGGCTCATGCCGAACGGCGCGGCGATCCGAGCGCGATGTGGCCCGAGGTTCGGTCGGTGGTCATGCTCGGCATCAATTACGGCCCCGACGAGGACCCTCTGACGATCCTCAAAGACCATTCGCGCGGCGGAATCTCGGTCTACGCTCGCGGCGACGACTATCACGAATTGATCAAGCCGCGACTAAAAGTGCTTGGGCGCTGGCTGAGCGAGAATGGCGGCGGCGATATTAAGGTGTTTGTCGATACCGCAGCTGTCATGGAGAAGCCGTTAGCCGCGGCGGCTGGTCTCGGCTGGCAAGGCAAGCACACCAACTTGGTGTCGCGCCAGCTGGGCTCGTGGTTGTTTCTCGGCGCCATCTTCACCACGCTCGATCTGCCGCCGGACGCCGCGGAGGAGGATCACTGCGGCAATTGCCGCGCCTGCCTCGACGTCTGTCCGACAGCAGCCTTCCCCGCGCCCTACCGCCTCGATGCGCGGCGCTGCATCTCGTACCTCACCATTGAACATAAGGGTCCGATCCCGCGCGAACTGCGCGAGCCGATCGGCAACCGCATTTACGGATGCGACGATTGTCTCGCGGTTTGTCCGTGGAATAAATTCGCCCAGAGGGGTCGTGAAATTAAACTGGCCGCGCGAGATTCGCTGCGTGCGCCGCTGTTGGCCGATCTGGCGCGGCTCGATGATGCTGCCTTCCGCGCGCTGTTCACCAAAAGCGCGGTCAAGCGTATCGGCCGCGCGCGCTTTATCCGCAATGTGCTGATCGCGATCGGCAATTCCGGCGACGCCGAACTGGCAGGCCATGCAGAGCGGCTGCTCGGCGATGCCTCGCCGGTCGTCCGTGGCGCCGCCATTTGGGCGCTGGGCCGGCTCGACCCCGTCCGGCTCGAACGTTGCGCGGCGAAACGCGCAGCAGTGGAAGTCGATCCGGAAGTCGCCGCGGAATGGGCGGCGGCGCAGAGGAACTGACGATCCGATGTCAACGCTCGTCTGTTTCGGCTTCGGTTATTGCGCGGAACATTTCGTCGCCGCATTCGGTGAAAAGTTCGATCGCATTGTCGGCACCGTGCGCGGCAGGGAGCGGGCCGCGGTTTTGAATGCCTATCCCGGGAAACTGCAGGCGCTGGTGTTCGGCGGCACGACCGCGACGCCGGAACTAAAAGGCGCGGTTACCGAAGCGGATTATGCGCTGGTATCCATTCCACCCGGCGATAATGGCGATCCGGTGCTGGCCGCCTTTGGCGATGACTTCGTCCACGCGAAAAACTTGCGAGCGATTGTCTATCTCTCGACTGTGGGCGTTTACGGCGACTATGGCGGCGCCTGGGTCGACGAGCGAACGATTCCAAAGCCGGCTTTGCCGCGCAGCCGGCAGCGTCTAGCAGCGGAACAGGCGTGGCTTGATCTCGGCAAGCGTCACGGCATCGCGGTTGCGATTCTCCGCCTCGCCGGCATTTACGGACCCGGGCAGAATGCGCTGCTTCAGGTCGCGCGCGGCAAGGCCCGCCGCATCGTCAAGGCGGGGCAAGTCTTCAACCACATTCATGTCGGCGATATTGCGCAGGCGATCGACGCCGCCTTCACGCGCACCGCTGCCGGCATCTTTAATCTCACCGACGACGAGCCTTCACCGCCCGGCGATCCGGTCGCTTTTGCGGCACGACTCATGGGCGCGGAGGTGCCGCCGGAAATCACCTTTGCCGATGCGACGCCATCGATGTCGCCAATGGCTTTGAGTTTTTGGCAGGATTGCCGGCGCGTGAAGAACGACAAGCTCAAGCGCGAGCTTGGCGTTGTGTTGCGCTATCCGACGTACCGGGAAGGGTTGCGGGCTTTGCTTGAGGAGAGATGATGAAGCTCAATGCAAGCTTGGGCCTTTGAGGAAGCGATTGCGCTCGCTCGATTTGACGTGCAGGTCCATGGTCTCGCCGTCGCGATAGATGGTGATCGGGACGTCGACGCCGGCTTGGCCTTGCGCCCAGATGCGGCGGAAAAAACCGGCGAGATCGCGCACGTCTTTGCCCGCAACCGACAGAATGATATCGCCGGTGCGCAAGTCTGCTTTCTTGGCCGGTCCGCGGTCGGCGAGACCGACGACGACAAGCCGGTTCTCCACTTCGGTCGCATAGAGACCGAGCCACGGCCGCGGCGGCGCATTGCGCCGGCCGAATTTCATGAGGTCGTCGACGACCGGTTTAAGAAGGTCTATCGGCACCATCATATTGATATTCTGGGTCTGGCCTTTCTCGGCGGCATGCTGCAACTGTAACGATCCGATACCGATGAGATCGCCAGCCGGTCCGATCAACGCAGTGCCGCCCCAATTCGGGTGCGCGGGTGCGGTGAAGATCGCTTCGTCGAGCACATACTCCCAATAGCCGGCAAATTCCTGCTTGGCGACGATGCGGGCCGCGACCGACCGTTGGCGGCCGCCGAAGCCTCCGACCACGACGCGTTCGCCGGTCGCTGCAGCGGCGGACTCGCCGATGTCGAGCGCCGGCGCGTCGAGCTTGGCGAGCGCCTGCACCAGCCCGAATCCGGTTTCCTGGTCGTAGCCGAGCACGTGGCCCGGCGCCGAGCGGCCATCGCCGAGCGTGATCCAGATCGTGTCCGCTTCGGTGATCAGATAGCCGATGGTCAGGATCAGCCCGTTGCCGCGAATAAAAACGCCGTTGCCGGCACGCTCCGTTCCCAGCGTCTCCGCCGTGAACGCGTCCGCCGGAACGATGGCGCGCAAGCCAACCACGGACGACAGCGCGCGTTCAAGATCATAGCCATAATCCTCCGGCTTGGGTTGGGCGGATGACGGCACCTTCCAGTCGCTCACGGATGGCATCGGATATTCCTTGGATAGTACTTTTACAGCATGGACTGGCAGCGGACTCGATAGCGAGCTTAGCCGAATTGGCGTAGCCGCGATACGCGGCAGAGCCGCTCAGCTCGCTAGCATTAATTGTCGATTGCGGTCGTCCCGATCAAGGGCGCATGCGGGTTCTTCACCGCACCGCCGCTCGCCACAACTCAGTTATGA
>Ga0181537_10001385_pt1 | contig 22431 bp, 15 predicted proteins | sample PEATcosm2014_Bin_39_FD_119765 | JGI IMG/M metagenome (GOLD analysis project Ga0181537, IMG submission 119765) | Peatland microbial communities from MTU Mesocosm Facility, Houghton, MI, USA - PEATcosm2014_Bin23_10_metaG | ecosystem: Environmental > Terrestrial > Soil > Wetlands > Peat | place... | reverse complement strand
TGATCACGCATTATCACGGCGATCACGTAGGCGGGTATCCCGAGCTTGCCCAGCTCATACCTATCAAGAACCTCGTCGACCACGGTCCGACGGTTCAGCCTGAACAAGACTTCGCAGCTAAGCGCGCCTACGACGCCGCCATCCAGGTCAGTCCTCATCTCGTGGTAAAGCCTGGCGACAAATTGCCTATCGGCGATGGAGTGGAGTGGACGATCGTGACCGCCGCAGGGCAGACCCTCTCCAAGGCCCTGGTGGGCGCCCCGGGCGCTGGGCGCAAGAATTCCTATTGCGCCTCGTACAAGCCAAAGGCGATTACTACGGATCTGGAGAACTCGCAGTCTGTCGGCAGTGTGATCAGATACGGGAAGTTTCGCACCGTCGATTTGGGCGACCTGTTGTGGAACTGGGAAGCGAAGCTCGCCTGCCCGATCAATACCATCGGCACAGTAGATGTGCTACTCATCACTCACCACGGTTTGAGTTGGTCGGGAGTGCCCGCGCTGGTATACGCGCTACGACCGCGTGTGGCAATCATGGGCAATGGCTATCGGAAAGGCGCAGCCGTGGAGACTTTCCAAACACTGGAGTCTTCCCCAGGCCTCGAGAACCTGTGGCAGCTTCATTGGTCGGTGAATGGTCTGCTCGATCACAACGTCGCGGGTACATTCATTGCGAACATTGAACCTTCGGAGACTGTCGCTGCCGCGCTCAATGCCCCCGCACAGGATCTGACCCCTGCGCGCCTGCCCGGTCTTAGTAACACAGAGCATGCTCCGGCCTATTGGATCAAAGTCTCGGCGCGTCCTGATGGCAGCTTCACTGTCACCAATACGCGCAATGGCTTTTCGAAGACTTACGAGGTCCGCACTACTGGTCGCTAACGCTGTATCTGCTTGGTGACCTTGTCGAGGGCATCCCGGTCGATTGGCAGACCGAGTCCCGGCTCTGTGGGTGCCAGCACGTAGCTCTCTTCATTGATGCGGAAGCGTGTCTTCAGATACGGACGATCGGTGTCTTCGACCGGGTGGGGCATTTCAAACCAGTAAGCGTTCGGCAGTGCCAGTTCCAGTTGGAATGCGACCATCATGTCGTAGGTGTTTCCCCAGTTGTGGGGGGCGCATTCAAGGCCGTGGGCATCGGCCAGTAACCCAATGCGCATCGAGCCCGATATGCCGCCGACGTTGTCAGAGATGAGGCGCACGGCTCCCAGCGCATCGCGCTTGATGTATTCGCCATAGTCGGCGATTGAGTACAGAAACTCGCCCACGTGGAGCGGCAAATCGAGCTTGCGGGCGAGGTCGATCAGGCCTTCCTGATCTATGGTCCGGATGGGATCCTCGAACCAAAGATAGTTGAGTTCATCCAATAGCCGTCCCACGGCGAGCGCTTCGAAGCGGTTGTATCGCTGCACGGGGTCATGCATCAGCACGAACTCGTCGCCGACCGCCTTGCGCACTTCGCGGATCTCTTCCATGTGGCCGACGTAGGTGGGCAGGGGAGCACCTTCGCGATGCTGGCCACTACCGGGATGAATCTTGTAGCCCTTGTAGCCGAGTTGCTTCGCCTTCTGCACATCATCTATGTAATCTTCGATGTACGGCAGATGATTGGAGCTCGCATAGGCGAGCACGCGATCCTTGGTATTGATTCCGCCTTGTAGCAGCTTATAGATTGGCCGATTTACGGCCTTGCCAAGAATGTCCCACAGACAAACATCGGCTGCCGCGGTGTAGTAGTTGGGCCACGAGCCTGCTCCCCGCGTCTGCAAACCAGACCCGGCGACTGGCGCACCGCCGAAGGCAGGACCCATTCCTGGACCTTGTGGTGCCTGGCCAAATCCCGGAATGGCAAGGGCACCGGGGCGGCGTGCGGGCGTCGCATCGAATCCACCCGGACCCTTCATACCGCTGGTCGCAGTCAGGGTCGGCAACAGATCGAGCACGCTCTTGCCGACGAGGTTGGCTTTCGCCCAAGCGAGCCAACCCTCGGTATGATTGCGATTGCCGATGGTGTAGTTGCCTTCGATGCCGCTCTGGGTGACGACCGAGAGCAGCTCACCGGTCTCGGTGCCGTTGAGGTGATGCAGCTTACTGATATCGGTCAGGTAGACCTTCACCTCTTTGATGGAAAGGTCGGGTAGATCGCCGGGTTTGACACCGACGGAGGCTGCGGCGGCAAGTGCCGGATTGGAGAGCGCGGCGGCGACACCACCCAATGCTGCGCTGCCCATGAAATTGCGACGTGATACCTGCGACGATCTGCTCATGCTTGCTCCTTATCGGTGCACTTATCCCACTCGTTCCTGTACGAGATAACCTCTTGCCGCTGACTGCCCAGCTTTGAAATGCCGAGCGTCACTACGTCGCCGGCCTTCAGATAAATAGGCGTCGGCTTTTGACCCATGCCGACGCCGGGCGGTGTGCCGGTGGTGATGAGGTCCCCGGCATTCAGGGTCATAAACTGGCTGATGTAGCTCACCAGGCTGCGCACGGTGAAAATCATCGTGCGGGTGTTGCCACTCTGGCGACGAACTCCATTGACATCGAGCCACAGGTCGAGCATCTGCGGGTCTCCAACCTCATCGGCCGTGACCAGATACGGCCCGACCGGACCGAAGGTATCGCAGCCTTTACCTTTGTCCCATGTTCCGCCGCGCTCGAGCTGATAGGCTCGTTCGGATACGTCGTTCACGACGCAATAGCCAGCCACATGGTCCAGAGCATGAGCCTCCGTGACGTATCGCGCCTGGCGACCGATGACGACGCCTAATTCGACTTCCCAGTCCGTCTTGAGCGAGCCCCGCGGCAGCATGACCTGGTCGTTGGGTCCGACGATACAGCTGGTCGCTTTCATGAACAGGACCGGCTCGCTCGGTACGGGCATTCCCGACTCAGCGGCGTGGTCGGAATAGTTGAGGCCCACGGCGATGAATTTGCCGATATTGCGGCACGGCGGCCCGAATCTGGTCCCGCCCTTGACCAGCGGCAAGTAGTCGATCTCCAGGCTCGCCAGTTCCTTCAGGCCGCGGGGAGACAGGCGAAGTGCAGTCAGATCCCCATAGCTCTCAGGCACAGCGCGTATCTGCCCTCGTGCGTCCACCACTCCGAGTTTCTCGGCGCCGACGGGTCCATATCGCACCAATCTCATCCAGAAGTCCTTCGCCGTGCCTAGTGTTGCTCGAGTGAGATCCAGGCGCCATCAATAGGTGAGACGGCCACCCGAAGCGTCGAATGTCGCTCCCGTTGAGAAGCTGCACTCACTGCTGGCCAGCCACAGGATCAACGCGGCGATCTCCTCGGCGGTGCCGAAGCGTCCCATCGGAATCTTGGACAGCATGAAATCGATGTGTTCAGCGCTCATCTGATCGAAGATGCCCGTGCGGACCGCTGCCGGCGCCACCGCATTGACGATCACGCCGCTATGCGCGAGTTCCTTACCGAGTGATTTCGTCAGCGCGATCACTGCGCCCTTGGAGGCTGAGTATGCGGAGGCATTGGGATTGCCCTCTTTGCCGGCCACCGAAGCCAGATTGACAATACGGCCGTACTTCCGCGCCACCATGTGCGGTGCTACCGCGCGATTGACGTAGAACACTCCATTCAGGTTCACGTCGATGACACGGCGCCATTCATCGGTCGGGTAGTCCACCAGCGGAACATTAGGGCCGGTAATGCCCGCACTGACGACGAGGATATCGATGGCGCCGAAACGCTTCAGCGTCTCCTGGGTTGCGACCTCGACCGTCTGCTGATCGGCCTGATCGAAAACGATGCCGTGCGCGAACACTTCGCCCGCTTCATCCAGGCGCGCGCGCGAGATGTCCCAGGCGCACACGTTGGCGCCTTCGGCAGTCAGGCGCGTGGCAACCGCCAGGCCGATCCCGGAAGCACCACCGCTGACGACTGCGGTCTGTCCCTTGAAGCGCTCAGATGCGGCCACGTTTTTCTCTGCCTGCAGGAAGCGGCTGCCCCGACCGACAGGAGGCAGGCGTTATGCCAAATCCCATTATTGAATACATAGTCCCACTTTATGATACCAGCACTGCCGCCGCAAGGAGTTCAAAATGCGTCGCGTGCTTTCTGATTCCGCTAGCTCAGGCTCGGCTGATCGGGCGCACGCTTCGCCCATTTGTAGACTATGGCCGAGTTCTTCCAAAAATATTTTTCGGCCGCTTCCCTTGGTTTTTCCGCAAAAAAACGCCTCACCAATGCGACCTCTTCAGGGATGGTGGCCACCCCGTAGCTGTTTGGATAGTCCGATCCAAACATCACGCGATCGGGACCAAAAGCGTTGTACAAGTACTCGAGGCGATCGCGCAGTGGCGCGTAGTCTCGCACGATGGTCTTGTCTGATCGGCGCGGATGGTACACCTCAGTGAGCTTGACGAAGATATTCGGACGAGAGGCCATCTGATGCACGATGTCGTGATAATCCGCTTCGTTGTCGGGATCAAATGATGGCAGGTGATCCATGATGATGCGAAGTTCCGGAATGGCGTCGGCCAGCATCACGTTCGCCTGCATCAGCGGCACCGATGGATTGGCGGTGTCCAGAGCGAGATCGGCTTCGGCGAGCAGTTTTAGATTGGCAAGCTGATTCGCCTTCAGTGTCACCTTGCCGTTGTCTTCGTCATAGAATCGGCTAGTGCGAATCGCGCGAAACAGGGGGTCCTTGTGAAAGTGCGTCACATAGCGGCCGAAGTCGGGTTGCTCCGGATTGAGCGTTCCGCATACCGCGACCATGAAGGGATTTTCCCGGCACACTTCCAGATACCACAGGTTATCATCGATGAAGGCGCTGGACTCAACGACGATGGCGCCTACGACGCCTGCGGGCCGCGCCAGTTCGGCGTACATACCTGGCAGCGAAGGCTTGGCCAACGCGCGGTAGGCTTCGGATCCCATATAGCCGGCTCCGAGCGGTCGTGTGTTGTCAAACAGATGAATATGCGCATCGATGATGGGGTAGTCGCTCGCCGCTGCCGCGCGCGATGTACCACCGACCATGGCGATGGCTGCGGTGGAGGCCGCCGCCGACAAGAACACTCGCCGCGAGGGCGATGCAGGCAGTGAAGGCATGATTGAAGGATCCTTCATACGCAAAAGCGTGCGGTTACTTGCGGCTACAGCGTTGCGACTGAAAGGTCTTGAGATCGATCGAGTCGGCCATCCTTGAGTAGCCAGCGTCGTTTGGATGCAAGTGATCGCCATGGTGCAAGTCGGCCGCAACACTCGACGGATCGCTCGCATCGCGCATCACCGCGTCAAAGTCGAGCACGGCATCGAACACGTGTTTGGTGCGGATCCAGGCGTTGACGCTCTGGCGCATGCGCTCACCACCCTCGTCGTAGTAATGCGAAGCCCGGAAGGGAGTCAGGGTCGCGCCGATGATGAGTAGCCCATGCTCGTGCGCCCGTGCGATCAGCTGCTGGTAGGCGGCGATAATCTGCTCGGCGGTCTCGGACTCGTCCGGACGCGTCTGGCTGTAACCGATGTCGTTGATGCCTTCCATTAGGACGACCGCATGCACTCCTGGGACGGCGAGCACGTCGCGATCAAACCGCGCCAATGCGCTCATGCCTGGATTGTTGTGCAACAGGCGATTGCTGTTGATACCGGCATTAACGACGGACCAGCCTCGGGTTGCGGTGTTGTTGTTCAGGCGATCTGCGAGCAGGTCGGACCAGCCTTTGAATGCATTAGAGCTGCTGCCGAAACCCTCAGTAATCGAATCGCCGAGAGTGACGACCACCTGGCATGCCGTGGGGGACAGTACCTCGACCGAGGATAGCAGTGCCGAAAAGCGAACTGCCTGGGCGCCAGGCAACCGTGTTGCTGTCGTCGAATCACCCGGCTCGGAAACATACGACGACATGAGATGTCCAGACGAGGGGACATGTTCTGGCACAAAGACGCTGACGGCGAGCTTGGTCAATGCAGGCAGATTCCAATCGATCGGATCGCTGAGCAGCGGAGCGCCCGCCGGCACGGTGGCACTCCTGCTTCCGGCAAACGTCACAGCGTGGTCTGAACCCTCGACAATGGCGCCGTCGTCTGCAGCCAGCGCAACGTGCACTTCCCCGAGCAACAATGCCTGAACGCCAAACTCGTTACTGACACGCAGCCGCAACTCCTTGGCAGCCGTCGCTAGACGCAACACTTGTCGGATCGTTCTATTGTCGAGGGGCGCCGGCGGGGTGTAGTGCTGTGTAGAGACCTGTTGAGTGACGGGCAGCGGCACGGGGCTCGGAGGGAAGCCCCATGCGCCGACCCAGAGCTCGGCCGGCGCAGCCGCTGCGACGCCGGCAAGCCAGCTCGCGAGACACCCTGCAGCTAACCCCTTCACGGACATCAATCCTATAGCCCCTTCGCGCGGCGAAGCACTGCCCTCCAGTATCAAGCGCCGAATTACCAGCGCTTATCTATGCTCAATCGGAATGTGCGACCTAGCGGGCTCGCGGAGGCGGTGTTGAAGCCAGAGGACGGCGACGTACCGGTGATGTAGACCAGCGGCGGGGGCGTGTTGAGAACGTTGTAGACGTTCAGCTGAGCCTTGAGTCCCTTCAATATACCGCCGGTTTGCGGGAACGTGTAGTTCAGCGAGTAGTCAACCGTTATGAATTCCTGGACCCACTGGATCGCCGGAGTGGTCGCCCCGGTGGGGCTTTTGCTGTAGTTATACAGAGAATAGAGATAGTTATAATGGCCGGTGTAATTTACCGCAGCCTGCTGAGCGAAGGGTCCAGTCTCCAGACCCAGCGTGTAGCGGAAATGCCAGGGAATGATGTCCTGCGCACCCGCGTCATTCTGGAAGTACTGCGAACCGCTCTTCAGGTTGTCCACGAAGACCGCACCTGGGGCAGTCTGTGACTGAAACTTGTACAGATATTCACCGCTCAAATCCGTGGTAAGAACGCCATATGGCGTCTGCCCGACGTAATTGAAGTCGAAATCCCAGCCGTCAATATCAGTCGTACCGATGTTCTGCCGCTGCGCGCTGCTCACCAGATACACGGGCAGACCGAGCGATTCCACTTTTCCCAGGGTGAAGGGCGCGTAGAACCGCAGGCCCGATAGGACGGCGTTGAGTTGTGCGGCGCTGAGGGGCGTTGCGGGTACGCCCGTCAGAGTGGGGTTTGTCGCGCAGCTGCCGCTGCCGTTGAACGTATACAGTTCGATATAGGACGGATTGCAGAAGTTCGTGCTGGCGAGCGTACCGGGAGTCGTCGGAATCTCGACCTCGTTAAAGTACCGAATCAGGAAATTCGTGATATTGGCCTTGAAACCAGGCAAGAAACTCGGTTTGAAGTCCAGCCCCAACGTTCCGGTCTTGGCCGTCTCCGGCTTCAAGCCCGGCTTACCTCCGGGCATGCCGATGGTGTAGATGGTGGGGAAGTTGGCGGCAGGTCCTGCATTGCCGGCGGCAACCAGGGCAGCTATGTTACCGGGATAGCTGGCTGGATTAGCACCATACTGTACCTGCGTGACGCCGACGCGGGTATCGATGGCGTACACGTCGGACAGCTGCGGCGCATGGAATGAAGTTCCGTACGTTCCACGGATAGCGATATCATGAATCGGCGACCAAACCAGTCCGTACTTGGGGTTGCTGGTTGAACCGAAATCGCTGTAGTGGTCATAGCGACCGGCAACCGACAGGTCCAGCTTTTGGACACCGGGGATCGCATTGCCGGCGCCCACGATCGGCAGCGCCAACTCACCGAAGAGAGCGTGGACCAGACGACTGTGACTCTGGTAGTTTCCTGGCGTAAAGCTGGGTACACCACTCACCGGTGCGGTGGCCCCCGGGACGCCGATCGGGTCCTCGCCGGCGTACTGTTCGTTGCGATTGGCCGCGCCAATGGCGAGCTTCACATCGCCGCCCGGCAGTGTGACGACTGAGCCGTCCGCCTTGATGTTGAAGTCGTAGATGCGCTGGATGGCCTTGAAAAGCAGCGGCCAGTTCATGATTCCCGCGGCGACGGTGGGATTGGTCATGGGGCCGAACGGATCCAATGCCGTGCTGGTCGTCGTGCCGATCTCGGCGTTGTAGAGCGCCCCAGGATTGACCGATGAGCTGTCAGGGTTCAGCGCCGTGCTTCCGCTGATGCCGAAGTCGAAATCGGTACTGATCTCCCAGGTCCTCGTCAGATCATAGGTGGCGCCAAGGTCGACCATCGCGGACTGTGCGCGAAACACATTATCGACGTTACCTATGGAGCCGAAGGCACCGGAATTCGCATAAACGGTCTCCGGCGCGCCCTGAAGGGCCGTCCCAATCAGACTTGGCGGCTGGATGTAGTACGGATTGCCTGCTTTGATAACACCCGCACCAAACACCGCGTTGTCGGCGGCAATGTTCGGTCCGGGGATCACCAGGCCCTGGGGAATCCCAGTAAAACCCGCGTTGTTAATCTGCAGGGTCTGCGGGGCGTAGAGCCCGCTCGACTCATCCTTCGTATACTTCGCGTCGAGGCTCAGATGTAGCTTGTCCCCGATATCCTGCCGAACATCCCCCATGAAAGCATAACGGCGGTTGGGATAGACGAGCTGAGTGTTGGCCCTGGGGTCGCAGGTCGCAGCCTGTGTCACGTTCAAGCCCTGCTCTGGCGCCCCGGTCACGGCGTTGTAGTAGGTCGAACCGACTCTGAGATTGAGCGCGGGCCCGCAGGTAGTGTTATACGAATCCACGCCACCGTATGGCCGCAGATCCTCCGTGTAGTACGACCGCTGATCGTTGTACAGGGAGGAATTGTTTTCATAGTGGAAGTCGAACAGCGCCGAGCCACCAGCCCAGGTCTTGCCCATCAGCTGGCCGAAGCTGCCCGCGGTATAGTCATTGGCGCCCGTCAAACTGCCGTAAGTCTCAAGTCCGTTGAAATTCTTCTTCAGGATGATGTTGATCACGCCGGCTACGGCGTCCGAACCGTAGGTGGCCGAGCCGCCGTCCTGCACGACCTCGATGTGGTCTATCGCTTCCGCCGGAATTGAGGAAGGATCCGCGGTCGTCAGTAGCGGAGAATCGCCAACTAGGCGATGGCCATCAATCATGACCAGCACTGCGGTGCCGGGGAGGCCGCGCATGCCGGGAATAGTTTGGCCGCCGCTGCGAAATTCCTGGTTGCCGCCGATAGGAGTTGTATTGAAGCTCGTCAGCCCCGGCACTGTCGACAGCAGGTCCGCGGTGTTGGTCGTGCCTGTAGCCGTGATCTCCGCAGGAGAAACCTCTTGCACCGGTGAGCCGGTCGGCGCGGAGCCGCGAATCAAGGTCCCGGTTATCGTGACCTCTTGGAGTTCGTTAGCTGTTTCATCGCCGGTCGCGGGCACATCCGCAGACCAGCCAGTGCTGGCACCGCACAGTATCATCGTGCAGAGTAGCTTCTTCATGTCCCCATCCCCCTGTAGTCGCTTGCCAAGACCCCTGAGCGAACCTTTTTCAATTCGTGTCAAAGATTAGGTAGGCGTGGCGCGCAAAGCTTTGGTTGCGACTCGAAATAAGCGATCGGTGACGTACGCGTCTTTCTGATGTGACCGCTCGCCGGACGAGTCATGCCTGTACCTTGGCTACGCAGCTGCCCCCTAGTCATTATTTTGGGACTATATACCATATCTTGGAAAGTGCAAAGAGCTCCTCTCGAGCCGCCTCGCGCAAGAGACTTCCTGAGCAGTTGGTCGGCAGAGCTCTCAGTGAAGCGATATAGCGCGCGCGCAGCGACAACAGCCAGAAGATCGGTTCATTTGACCGGAAGGCAGGTCATTCCTGAGTAAGTTGATGTTTGGCTGAATATGAAAGAATATCGCAATATATGAGATTTGTCGCAGCACGGAAGATCATGAGATCGCCGTCGCCTCGCACGAGGTATGCTGAATGATCAGGCATTTGTTGTGGGGAAGTCTGGCTGCTGTGGCAGTTGCTGATCCTCAGGACTCCCCACCGCCGGGCGGCGGCCCCGCGCTTTCTTTCTCGATCGTTGCTGAGCAGCCGGCTCAATTCGGATCGAATTGTGCCGTCTGTCACGGCGGCGATGCCCAAGGTACAGATCGCGCGCCGGCTCTGACGAACAATCGGCGCCTGCGCGGACGCAGCGAGTCGGACCTGCTCAACACGATCAAGAACGGTCAGGGCAATATGCCAGCGTTCAACTTTTTACCGCCGGAGCAGATTCAGGCTCTGGCGCGCTACGTTCGCTCTCTTAATGCCGATGCCTTCGATATGAAACCTGCTGGCGACAGTGTCGCAGGGGCTGACATTTTCTTTGGCGCCGGTCATTGCAGCGACTGTCACACCGCACAGGGGCACGGCGGCGCCCGCGGGCCGGATCTGTCTCGCATCGGCCATCTTTTGACGCTCGGCGAGCTCACTCAATCCATTCGCGATCCTGCGGCACATATCTCACCGGGATACGGAATCGTGGACGTCACGATGCGCGACGGATCTGTGGTGCAGGGTTTTGCCAGAAATCGCACGTCCCACAGTGTCGATTTGCAGACCGCGGACGGACATCTGCATCTGTTGCTGGATTCCGAGTACAGCAAAATCGCTCCCGTCAGTGCGACCGCTGCAGGACCTTCCACACCAATGCCGCCTTACCGCGGCACGGAAAAGCAGCTGCGCGATTTGATCGCTTTTTTGAGCTCGTTAGATGGCGTAGCCGTTGGGCCATTGCAGGGGCAGACGGATGCAGCAACGCTGGAAGATGTGAAGGAGGTGCTCTATCCGAAGCCTGGCGACTGGCCGACTTATTCCGGAAACGTCAATGGCAATCGGTACAGTCCGATCGACTCAATTAACACCCGTAACGTAGCGGCGCTGAGACCTGCATGGGTGCACCCGCTTGCCTATAACGATCTCGAGACCACGCCTGTGGTGGTCGATGGCGTGATGTACGTTACAGGTCCGAATCAGATTTACGCATTGGATGGCCGAACCGGAAGCGAGATCTGGAATTACTCGCGGCCAAGATCAGTCGCGGGGACTATCTCCGGTGATGCGGCGAAGGGTGCCTCGCGCGGCGTGGCTATTCTCGGCGATCGCCTCTTTTTCATTACTGACAACGCCCATTTGATTTGTCTGCATCGCTTGACCGGCGCGGTATTGTGGGAAGTTTCCATGCCAGAAGGAGCGGGAAAATATGGCGGCACCTCTGCACCGCTGATCGCCGGCGATCTTGTTATTGGTGGAGTGTCAGGGGGCGACGAAGGCATTCGCGGATTCGTCGTGGCCTATCGTGCGGCGACGGGCGAGCAGGTTTGGCGGTTTTGGACGGTGCCCACTGCGGACGAACCGCCTGCCTCGACTTGGCAAGGCAATCCGAAGCCGCAGGGAGGGTCGAGTTGGACCACTCCCAGTTACGATGCGAAGACAGGGATACTGTATGTGGCTACCGGCAATCCCTATCCGGATACCGATGGCGATGCGCGCGGCGGAGATAATCTATACACAGATAGCGATCTTGCGCTCGAGGCGAAGACGGGCAAGCTGCTATGGTTCTACCAGTTTACACCCCACGATCTACATGATTGGGATGCCAATCAGCCGATCGCACTGGTAGACACGCGTTTCCATGGACAGATGCGACAATTGTTGCTCCACGCCAACCGCAATGGCTTCTTCTACGTCCTCGACCGAACCACAGGTCAAATGTTGCAGGCCAGCCCCCTCGTTAAAAAGCTGACATGGTCCACCGGCATTGGGCCCGACGGTCGCCCCGTTCTGGTAGCCGGCAACGAGCCCACACTTGGGGGCGCTAAGACCTGTCCGGCCGTGCGCGGTGCGACGAATTGGTACTCAACCGCATTCAATCCATCGACGCAGTTGTATTACGTGATGACATCGGAAGACTGTTCAACCTACCGCAAAGCGCACGATGGCGGCTATGGACCGGTGAATGATCCGGCGGACCCCGCTATGAAGGTGTTACGAGCCATGTCGGTCGAAACGGGAAAGATTGCGTGGGAGATACCACTGAGTGGCCCACCGGAAAGAAACTACTCTGGCGTGTTGAGCACAGCCGGCGGATTGGTATTTTTCGGCGAGAGCAGTGGTGGGTTTGCCGCAGTGGACGCCAGAAATGGAACCTATCTGTGGCATTTTGAGGCGAACCAGCCCTGGAAGGCCTCGCCCATGACTTATATGGTCGGCGGTCGACAATACATCGCCATTGCATCCGGGCCTAATGTATTGTCGTTCGCGTTGCCGAAAAACTAACTTCAGGCCACCAGATAGCGCTTCAGATAGGTGCGCAGCGCCAGCCGGATTTCCTCTTTCTCCGCTTCCGTGATGGGGCTTCGGGGGCCGCGGCGGGCGGGCGCCGGGGCCGCTGCGCGTTCCGCTGGCGGATTGCTACGCATAATCGCGTCTTCCGGAAACACGCCTCGTGCGACCAGCACGTATTCGTTGGCGTGAGGCAATGATTCGAAGGCGAGAAAACTGCCAAAGGCGTCATACGCTTCCGTCTTCTTCCCCGCCTGATGCAGTTCGAAACTGCGTTGCAGCACATCCGACAAGCCGACATAGGGACAAGTGCCCAAGAAACCCTCTTCCATTTCTGCGAAGAACGTATGCCCGCCAGCGCCAGAAAAGTCTTCTAACTTCCCGTCCACGCGCTCGCGCAAGCTGGGCCATCGTTGCAGAGGATCGCCCGCCTCATCCTTCACCGCCATCAGACTGGGGAGTGCCTTCGATAGCGCCACCAACGTATCGACGCTGACATCGCCGACGGCCTGCACCATCATCGGCAGTTGCGAGGCGGAGCTCAAAGCCTTGAAGTAGGCGATGATCTCCTCGTCGGAGGCTCCGGGCGGCGTCAGAGAGATGATGGCATCGGCGCCCTTAGCGCCGGCATACTTCGCATATTCCACACTCTTGCTGGTATCGAAGCCGACCGTCTGCACGCCCAGAACGATCGCGCTCTTCCCCTTCACCGACAACAGGGCGTCGGCGCCGGAGTGCCACTCTTCGCTCGATAGGCTTTGCCAGCCGCTCGCATTCTGCGGCCAGGCAATGCCCGCGACCTTGCCTTTGTTGACGAACTCGCACTGCGCAACCATACGCTGCAAGTCCAGTCGGTTGTCTGGGGTGCAGGGAGTCCAACCTATCGGAAACACTCCGGCCAATGCTTTGCCATGCGGAGATTTAAAGATCTGAGCGGCACTCAGCGTTCCCCAGCGTCCCGCCACCAACACGCTCGCGAAAGCGCTCGCGCCCTTAAGGAATCCACGCCGGCCGGTCGTACTCGACATATTTGATCCCATATGATGATATTTTTTCCTACATTACAGTAGATGCGATCAGATTACACGCCCCGTAGCGTATCGCCGCCAAAGGCCGTCATCCAAAGCATCCGAGCGTGGACAGCTCGGAAGCAGCAGTGTCGTGCGCAGCGGCGAGACTCGGATCGCCACGGCAGCCATTGGACCCCGGGCGCGGGTCGGTACGCGGCGCGGGCGCTATGCCACATGTTGCAACATTATTCCATATGCCATATAAATCGCCGTCGGTGGACGATGCCGGGGGGCCGGGTCGCCGCACGCCATAATTATTATTCGATGGAGTGCACGATGAGACTCACAGCGCTAACCTCCCTGATACTGGGAACCGCTCTGCTGTTAAATGCCGCGGCCGCGCAGACGGCCCGCCCTGCGGGCGCCACCGTGCCTCCCGGCGGCCCCACCCCGCAACGCGACGCACATGATAATTTCCGCCCTCGAAACCGCCACTTGATCTATGTCACGGTGCCGGGCTCGCTTGAGCGTCCGGGCTGGTCCAGCGGCACCGGGATCGTTGTTTTGGATGCGAACGACAACTACCGGTTCGTAAAGCGCATACCGACTTGGGAGTACGCGGCCAGCATGAGCCCGGAACAAGTATCGGGCGTAGCGGCCAGTCCAGTGACCAACCTCATCTATGTCGCTGCCCGCGGCCGACTAGGCGCGTTTGATCTCGCCACCGATAAATTGGTCTGGTCTGTCACGCTGGATGGCAAGTGTTGCGAACGGCCGCAGGTCACGCCCGATGGCAAAATTATTGTCGTCGGTGGGGACTTGCAGGACTTTTGGTATGAGGTCGATGCGAAGACCGGAAAACTGATCGGCAAACTGGAAGCGCCGGAGAGTCCAAATTCTCATAACCTCAATCTGAGCGCGGACGGCAAAACCGCCTTCATGTCGCCCAACAACAAGGTGATGACGATCTCGGACGTGCAGTCCCGCAAGATCATCAAGACCATCCGCTTCCCGGACAACATTCGTGTGTTCGTCCTCAACAAGGACAGTAGCAGGATCTTCGCCAACAACAACAACTTCCTGGGCTATCGCATTGCGGATGTTGCCTCGGGCCAGGTCGTAAAATCGATTGAGGTCACCAGCGTCAACTGGCATGCCAAGTGGGATACATCACCGCGACCCAGAATTCCGCACGGATGCCCGAGCCACGGCGTTGCCCTAACCCCTGACGAGAAAGAGGTATGGGTAGTCGATGGCCTGTTCAACAAGATTCACATATTCTCCAACACCGACGATCCGAAGGAGATCGACACCATTGACACCAGTGCCGGTGCCTACTGGATGACGTTCGGGCTGGATGCGAAGTACGTGTACGCCTCTTCCGGTGATGTCATCGACGTCGCGACGCATAAAATCGTCGGCCAACTGAAGGATGAATATGGTCGTCCGCTGTACAGCGAAAAGCTGCTGGACATGACGTTCGACAATGGCCGCTTGCAGCGCGTTTCCAATCAGTTTGCCAACAGCTTCGGCGACTATGTTACTGCCGAGCAACTTGGTGTAGGCCCGCATGTGACTCCCATGGCGGGTGCGGCGCCGGTAACCCTGACCGGTTTGAGCGAGAAGGAGGCCCGGGAAGCGCTGGCCCACTAGCCGCGACGTAGTCGTCAGCTTGACGCCACTCCGATCTCATCGTCCACGATGTGTCCTGGCGGCGATCAGTATCTTGTGGCTCCCAATTCATGCGGTCCTGGCCGACGACGCACAGGCATTGCTCGCGCGCGAGCAGCAGTCACTGCGGGCCGTATGCGGGAAATGTCACAACCTCGAACTCATCACCAACGCTCAAAAGAGCTTTGATGACTGGGAGGACACGGTGCAGATGATGATCGATCGCGGTGCGCGCGGCACGGATCAGCAGTTCGACGACATACTGGACTACCTGCACCGCACGCAAAGCACCATCAACGTCAATTACGCCGACGCCCATGAGCTGCAGATTGTGCTCAACGTGAGCGCTAAGGTTGCTCAGGCGATCATTGCCCGGCGCGAACATAGCCCTTTCAAAGGGCTCGATGATCTGAAGAGTGTTGCCGGGGTGGATACGGAGTCGCTCAATGCGCGCTCCGGCTTAATTTTCTTTTGACCGCTGTTTGTTTAAACCAGAGCGAGTCCGGCGCGGCGGGGGCCTCACTAACGAACGTGAATCTGCCAGACCTTGGACAGGTGGTCTGAACCGTTCGGACCAGTGACGTAGAGCACCACGGTGTAGTTGCCGAGGCGACCTGGCACCGGCTTATACTGATGAATCGGATCTTGCTCGGTCGACGTCGTGCCATCACCGAAATCCCACTTCCAGGACGAAACCTCGCCTACAGACAGATCCTTAAAGGCGACCAGCCCACGGTCCATGTCAACGACGCTGGATGACCACTGAGCCTCGATCGGTTTACGAAACTGCGGCTCCAGCGGCTCCAGACGAAATCCAACCAACTGCGACGCGTTACCGAAGAAGGTCTGCTGGTGCGATAGATTCCAGAAGTTTCGCTGCTGCGAATTGGGATCGTGATAGGCAATCACGGCCCACGACAGACCGATTAACTTGCCCTCGGTAAGTTTTGATTCAACGGCTCGTTCCGGACCGTCGCATCCGGCGTAGTCAAACGGTGTGATCCAAAACTCGAGCACCAGCTTGCCGGATTCGCCGGGCTTGAAGTTGTATTTCAGCGCGTGATTGGCGTACGGCAGCTCCTTGGTGTATTGCGCGCAGTTCCACGCCATCGCCCAGTCCTTGCCGGCCGCAGGCGTAAAGATATGGTAGTTCTGGGCATGGACGCCCTGATATGAAAAGTACGCATCGGAGCGGCTAATGCGAGGATCGAGATCCGCCATCGCACCGACCGCTTCGGGCGTCCAGACGTCCCGATGATAGATATCGATCAGCGGTCCTCCGGAAAGATCCCCATCAATCACGACTTCGAAGATATCGTTGTGCAAGTCGAGACGTGAGAAGTCCCAGTAGTCCTTGTAGGCCTCGTATAGGAAGTAGAGTCGATTTAATCCCTTGACCCAACCCACTTTGACCTTCACGTCCAGACGCTTGGGATCACGGTCAGTGCCATGGCCGCCGGGAGCCTCAGTATCCTCGAGTTGATCCATGCCAATTGCATAGCTATCGGGAACCATCGACCAATCGTCCGCATTGCCGTCGATGCGCGGGATCATGTCCGGCGGAAACTGAAAGACTTTGTACGTCACCTCCGGCCGGTCCAGCGCGAAGCCGGGTGCTGAGATGGCGCCCGCGAGCAACAGGATTGAGAGGGTACGTAGCACGATGAGATTCCTCGACAGTCTGTGGCTTGCGAGCACTCGCCTTGGTCTAGTGACTGTCCATTATATAATGTTAGGATCCACTATGTGGAACTAGGAGCATTACCCCTATGGGACGAAAAACTCTGCACGCCTGCCTCGTTGCGAGCGGCTTAGCGTTACCGGTTTTGGCTTCAGAGCTCACTGCGCCAGCCAGTGGCGACTCAGGGGTCTATGTGTCAGCCGCGCAGCTCGCGAACGAGCTCAAGGGCTCCCTCGCCGCTCACAACGACCCGGCACTCGCAACCGTTGGGGTGACACCTCAGTACGCGATCCACGAGGTGCATCGCGAAAAGGCCGGGCCCCCGGCCGTGCACGAGGACGCCACCGAGTTGCATTTCATTCTTGAGGGCCATGCGATCTTCGTCACTGGTGGAAGGATTGACAAGCAAGGCAGCGAGTCGGTGATCACGGGAGGCGCAGAGCGAGCGGTGCAGGCCGGCGATGCCGTCATCGTGCCGGCGGGCTCGCCCCATTGGTACAGGCAGATCGATGCGCCGCTGAGCTATCTGGAGGTTCGCTTCGTGACCCGCGCGGCTGCGGTCCCGCAGCACTGAGGCCCTCCTAGCCACAACGAACGCCCCCCGCCGGTTATTTCTTTGGCGGCGTGTAACCGAGATCTGCGCTGATGGCGTCAGCAGTCTTCTTGACCTCAAACGTCAGGCCGCGCATGCGCATCACGTCCATATACTGTTCAGCGCTTGAGACACTGATCGCTCCGACTATTGTCCCGTCGACGCCGCGGATCGGCGCCGCGACACAGCGAATCCGATCCTCGTTCTCCTCTAGATCGAACGCGTAGCCCTCTTGCGCGTATTCGCGCATCCTGCTCAGCCACACCGGCAGAGTCACGGGGTATCCCTTACCCTGCTGCGCCTCAAAATCGTAGTACGCGCACCACCGGGCCTCACCCACATCGAGGATGAGCGCCTTACCCAGTCCCGTGGAGCGCAACGGCTGGCGCTCCCCGATTCGGGAGCTTATTTCAACACGCCGGCTGCCCTGTATTTTGTCGAGATAGAGAGCTTTCATACCGTCAAGAATGCCGAGATGCACCGTGTCGCCCGTCGTCGCCGCCAGGACCTCAAGATGCTCGCGAGCGACCCTGGGAAGGTCCATCCCTCTACTAGTCAAATGCCCCAGTTCCAGTAGCTTAGGTCCCAACGCGTATCCATCGCCCCGGATGAAGTTGAGGTAACGCCGCTCGACCAAGGTCGTAGCCAGACGATGGGTGGTACTGCGCGTTAAGCCCAGTTCGCTGGCCAGATCGACCAGTGTCGTGACCCCTCGGGCAACTGCGTCAACGACATCCAGGCCTCTGAGCAGAGTCTGGGTACCCGACAAGGCACGCTTGGAGCCCGCGCCCGCAGCTAGCGCCGCAGCACCGCGAACCGTACCGTCAGCTCTTCGTACTGGACTGCTCGATCTCAATCTAGACTCCCGAAACTTCCGTTTCCCGTAATGTGGAACGCCGTATCACTGATTGGCAATCCTGTTATGATCCGTCTGCCCGCGTCAGTTCCAAACGCATTCCCAATATGCAAGAAGTCTACCAGCAGGCACCTGTTCGGACCACCGCGCCCCAAGGCGGACAACGATGGATCGTCGTCGGATGCGCTTTCCTCGTTGCGGCAGTCTCTTACCTCGACCGCAACAACATTTCGATCGCCGCGGGTCCTTTACAGCGGCAATTCTTATTGTCCAATGTGCAACTGGGGGCGGTATTCAGCGCTTTTGTGCTGGGCTACGCTTTCTCGCAACCCCTTGCAGGTCGTGTCGCGGACCGGATCGGGGCCTCGCGGGCGATTGCGATCGCAATCATATGGTGGAGCGTATTCACCGCGTTGCTGCCATTTGTCCCGGCGACACTCAGTTATTCGATTGGTTTGCTGATGGCCGTCCGCTTCCTGCTCGGCGTCGGTGAGTCGATTATCTTCCCAGCCAGCAACCGCCTCATCGCCAGTTGGATACCGCTGCAGGAACGAGGGCTGGCGAACGGCATTATTTTCTCTGGCGTTGGAGTCGGCGGCAGCGCCGCACCGCCTCTAATCACCGCCATCATGGTGCGTTACCAGTGGCACTGGGCATTCTGGCTCTGTGCACTGATTGGTTTGCTCGCCGGAGCGCTGTGGATCGCGCTGGTTCGCGATACCCCCGCGGAGCAGAATCGAGTCGGCGGGGCGGAACTCCACTACATCCAAGCGGGACTTCCCATCGCGTCCAGCTCGCTGCGTCTGACTGCGGTGCATTGGCGTGTGATCCTGTCCGATCGGCATGTCCTGATGTTGACCGTCAGTTATTTTTGCTACGGCTATGTCGCTTACATATTCTTTACGTGGTTGTTTAAATATCTCTCCGACGTACGCGGTCTCAGCCTGCGGTCCAGCGCGATCTACACGATGCTGCCTTTCATTGCGATGGCGGTCGCATCCTCGCTGGGCGGCTGGGTTTCCGATCGCTTGTTAGTACCTTTCGGTAAACGTGTGGCGCGCTGCGGTATTGCCGCGTTAAGTCTGCTGATCGCGGGGATATTCGTCTGGTTGGCGACTCAGGTGCACGACACGCGCGTCGCCGCTCTGGTGCTGGCCGGCGGCGCTGGGGCCCTCTACTTTGCACAGAGCGCGTACTGGGCCATGAGCGCAGACATGGGCGGCGCATCGGCCGGCGCCGTCTCTGGCGTCATGAACATGGGTTGCCAGCTGGGCGGGGCCGTGACCGCATCTCTGACGCCAGTCGTCGCGACCCAGCTTGGCTGGACGGCATCTTTTGCATTGGCGGCGGGTATCTGCATGGTGGGCGCGATTGCCTGGGCTTTCATCGACCCTTTTCATACTGTGACGGATCGGTCTGTGTGAGCGCGCTCTCTCGAGTCGCTTCGACGTCGGACTATCGTCTCGCCGCGAGACATCGATTACCGCGGATGTTGTTCGAATACATAGATGGTGGCTCGTATCAAGAAGTGACACTCCAACGCAATCTGCGCGATCTGGAACAGCTCAAGCTGCGACAGCGCGTCATGCGAGATATGTCGAAACTCGACCTCCGCGTCGATGCGCTGGGACAGAGTTTCGCCATGCCGCTGGGACTTTCGCCGGTGGGTATGGCCGGAATGTATGCCAGACGCGGTGAGGTCCAGGCGGCCCGCGCCGCGGCAGGCGCCGGGTTACCGTTCTGTCTGTCCTCAGTCGGCATCTGCTCGATTGAGGAGGTGGCGCAATCCGCGCCAGCGCCCTGGTTTCAGCTTTACGTCCTAAGAGACCGGGGCTATATGCGCGAGTTGATTAAACGAGCCCACGCCGCAGGCAGCCCGGTGTTGGTGTTAACGGTCGACCTACCGGTACCCGGTGCCCGTTACCGCGATGTCCGCTCTGGCTTTCGCGGACTCGTTGGCACCTCAGCGTGGCTTGCCCAGGCGAAGGACGGGTTGTGTCATTTGCGCTGGCTATGGGATGTCTGGCTCCGCGGTCGACCGCATACGCTGGGATCTGTTGCCAGTTTTCTCAAAGGCAAACAGCGAGTCTCGGATTTTCTCGAGTGGATCTCTGCCAATTTCGATCGTTCACTCAACTGGAAAGATCTCGAATGGATCCGCGCCGAATGGGATCGCCCCATCGTCATCAAAGGCTTGCTGGAGCCGGCAGACGCGAAGGTCGCCAAGAGCATTGGCGCCGACGGAATCCTCGTTTCGAATCACGGTGGTCGTCAGCTCGACAGCGTGCGCTCCTCGATTTCTGCACTGCCCAGGATTGTCGATGCGGTCGGCGCCGACTTCACTGTATTCCTGGACGGAGGGGTGCGTTCCGGGCTGGATATCCTCAAGGCATTAGCTCTGGGTGCGCGCGCCTGCTTTGTGGGACGAGCCTGGGCCTATGCGTTGGGAGCGGGAGGTCAAACCGCTGTCGCACGACTGCTGGCGACGTTTCGTGCGGAACTCGAGGTGGCAATGATCCTGACGGGTTGCTCGTCAGCGCGGGCTGCCGCCCCCGATCTCATTGACGAGATCTGACGCCGAAAACGCTGTATTATTTTCTGGCCGTGCGACGCCTGCAAAATACGCGGTGTATCTACCGGCACTTTTGGAAGCGAGCGCGTCATCGGTGACGCCATCGGTTGTACTTTCACTGGTGTCATCACACCGTTTCTGATCCTTTGCATAAATTTCAACCCGTCGCGCGTAGCGACATGGAAAACCAGCTACGCTACAATGCTGCGCTGCGTGCTTTTGGCTGTACGCAGCCGGAGCATCGGAGCCGACGTCGTGGCCAGCGGGGAGCGCACCTTCCGCCCGCGCTGACGTTGCTAACTCCGTTTCGCACTGTCACGGCGAGGCGGTCATGAACATCCAGGTGGAATCGTCTCCCAAAGGCGCATCGCTGGCGCTCGATCTGTTGGACTGCGCCAGCGAACCGATCCACATCCCCGGCGCGATCCAGCCCCATGGCGCAGTGCTCGCGGCGCTGGCCAACGGACTGCTTGTGACCCATGCCAGCGCGAACCTCGCCGCGATTCTTGGGCGTCCGGTCGAAGCGGTGCTGGGACGATCGCTCGAAAACGCGATTGGCGAAGCGGCGTGCCGGGCACTATCGGATTTTGCCCCCTGCGGCGGGATAACACCAGAACCGGCGCATTCCCTGCCCCTCCCGGACGGCAGCATGCTGTATCTACGAGCTCACCGCACGGGCCACCACATCTGCGTGGACATCGAGCCGCTACAAGTTGAGCCTTTGCAGAGCCGGCCAATTTTCATGGCAAGGTCGACAGTGAGGACGTTCGAACATGCGGCGAGCGTTGTCGAACTCTGCGAACTCGCGGTTCAAGGGCTGAAGGCGATAACCGGCTACGACCGGGTCATGGCCTACCGCTTTTACGAGGACGGGCACGGTGAAGTGATCGCCGAGGCGCGCGAAGCGTCGCTCAAAGCGTATCTGGGGCAGCACTATCCGGCGTCCGACATCCCTCCGCAGGCCCGGCGCCTCTACCTGCGTCAGCGCGTTGGCATGATCGCGAACTCCAGCTACACGCCTGTGCCACTTTGTGTTGATCCCACTCTCGATGATGGCACGCCGCTCGACCTCACGCACTGCGCTCTGCGTAGTGCCTCGCCCGTCCACTGCGAATACATGCGCAACATGAATACCGCGGCGAGTCTCACGATCGGACTTGCGTACGGGCAGGATCTCTGGGGCATGCTGGTGTGTCATGACACGAAGCCGCGTTGCGCGGGAGTCGAACTGCGGGCGGCCGCCGACTTGATCGGCCAGGTCGTATCGCTGTTGCTTGTCAGCACGGGTGAAGCGGAACTTCTTGCCCAACGTCTCCAGCGCAATACCATCCTGCGCGCGCTGGCCGATCGCCTTGCCGCCCCTGTGCCGCTGCTGGAAGCGTTTGCCGCGGCAGAAGCCGAGTTGCTCCAACTCGTGGGTGCGACCGGGGCGGTGGTGCGCCTGTCTGGCACCATTGTCTGTCTCGGGCGCACGCCTCCGCTTGCCGTTACCAGATCTGTTCTCGCGGTGCTCCAATCCTTGGCGGGCGACCACCCAGTGGCGGTCGATGACCTGGGGGTGCGCTATCCTGAACTCGCCAATAGCATCGGTGAGGCGAGCGGCGCGTTACTGTTACCGCTTGCTTTCGGCGACGACGATATGATCCTCTGGGTCAGGCCGGAGCTAGAGCGAACCATCGTCTGGGGCGGCAATCCAGCCGAGCACGCGACTCCGACAACTGCTACCGCACGCATCTCGCCGCGCACCTCTTTCGCCGCATGGAAGGAAACGGTGAAGGGCCATAGCGCAACCTGGACCAAGGCCGATCTGGCGCAGGCTCGCGATGTGCGCAACGC
>Ga0181537_10001384_pt1 | contig 22433 bp, 23 predicted proteins | sample PEATcosm2014_Bin_39_FD_119765 | JGI IMG/M metagenome (GOLD analysis project Ga0181537, IMG submission 119765) | Peatland microbial communities from MTU Mesocosm Facility, Houghton, MI, USA - PEATcosm2014_Bin23_10_metaG | ecosystem: Environmental > Terrestrial > Soil > Wetlands > Peat | place... | reverse complement strand
TGCCGCTGGATGGGATCGGCCACCATTATGAACAGGCTTACGACATCAGCGTGCAGGGATGGGGAAGCTGGCTGGGCGATGTGGGCAAAGAGCTGGGGCTGACGATTCTGTTTGGCGCGCCGGTGCTGCTGCTTTTCAACTGGATCGTGAAGCGATGGCCGCGACGCTATTGGCTTGGCATTTGGGTCGTGACGCTGCCGATCCTGGTGTTTGCCATATTCGTCTTGCCGCTGGCGGTGCCGCTCTTCTACAAGCAGGAGCCGCTCACAAAGAATCACGCGCCGTTGGTAGCGAAGCTCGAGACGTTGGTGACGCGGACGGGTATCAACATCCCACCTGATCGCATGTACCTGATCAAGGCAAGTGAAAAATCGAAGGGGATCAACGCATTTGTGGCCGGAATTGGAGCGACGAAGCGCTTTGTGATGTGGGATACGACCACGGACCAGCTGCCGGACGATGAAGTGCTGTTTGTGTTTGGGCACGAGAGCGGGCACTACGTGCTGAACCACATTCCCAAAGAGATCGCGGAAAACTGGGCAGAGCTGTTCTTTACGTTTTGGGTTTGCGCGGCGTTTGCGGGATGGATGCTGCGGCGGTTTGGAACTGGCTTGGGCGCGACGGATATGGCATCGCGGACGGGATTTGTGGTGCTGCTCTTTGCGATTTCGATCGCCAGTTTTCTTTCGCAACCGCTCGACAATGGGATCAGCCGGCACTTCGAGCACGAGGCCGACGTATATGGGCAAGAGGCGATTCATGGATTGGTGCCCGATCCGCAAAAGACGACGGTGGCGGCCTTTAATGCGCTGGGCGAATCGTGGCTCGAGGATCCCAATCCCAGCCCGTTCATTGAGTTCTGGCTTTATAGCCACCCCAGTGTGAAGAACCGCGCGAACTTTGCAGCGCAGTACGATCCGTGGAAAGACGGCGGGCGGGGAAAGTTCTTTGAGAAATAGGGACTGAGGGGCTAAGGGACTGAGGGACTAATGAGATGAACCAGGGATTCGCGGGGAAACGGGGAATCCAATAAGATAGAGGAATGGTGGCGCTTCCCCCCATCCCGTCAATCCTTGTGTCTGCAGCCGGGCTGGTTGCCGTAACGATGTGGCGGGTGCGAGAGACACGGCGTGCGGTTTCGTTGAAGAAGATCGTGATTCCGCCGCTGGGGATGGCGACGGGGTTCTCGATGTTTCTGGTGCCGGCGTTTCGGATCCCGTGGGCGTGGGCGGGACTGGCGTTTGCGATCGGGGCTGTCGCCCTGGCTTGGCCGCTGCTGCTGACGACGCGCCTGGAACGGCGGGGCGACGCAGTGATGATGAAGCGATCGAGCGCTTTCCTGGTGGTGCTGCTGGGGCTGGCGGTGGTTCGATTTGCGGCGCGGGGTTATTTTGACACGATCCTGACGGGGCAGCAGACGGCGGGCATCTTCTTTATTTTGGCGTTTGGAATGATTGTGGTTTGGCGCGCCAAGCTGCTGATGGATTTTCGCCGGCTGACGGCGGGGCTGGAGACGAGCGCAGCGTAGATATTTTGATCCGGATGGATTTGGTTTTCGTAGATTTCTCCAAGTGAATTTGAAGTTGGGACGGCGGCTTTTCCTCACTGAGTTGGTGGGGGCGCAAGCCGTACACTGATTCTTCGCTATCTTGTGCAAGGAGCACGCAAATGGCTTATCCAACGAATTATCGCTACACCAAGGAACATGAGTGGATTGCGCTGGACGGCAAGATCGGGACCGTCGGCATCACCGATTATGCGCAGAACTCGCTGGGCGACATTGTGTATGTAGACGTGCCGAAGGTGGGCGACGCGATCACGGCCAACCAATCGTTTGGCTCGGTGGAGAGCGTGAAGGCGGTGAGCGATCTCTTTTCGCCGGTGACGGGCACGGTGACCGCGGTGAATGAGGCGCTGAAGACGGAGCCAGACAAGATCAACGCCACTCCGCATGAGACGTGGATTATCAAGGTGGAGCTGAGCGATCCGGCGGAGTTTGAGAAGCTGCTGGACGCGGCGGCGTATGAGACGTTTGTGAGCGAGGAGACTGGAAGCTAAGATGCGCTATCTTCCAAAATCGGATGCGGAACGCAGGCAGATGCTGGCCGCCATCGGCGCGAAGTCGATTGAAGATCTGTTTGCCATCATTCCCGCGGAGTACCGGCTGAAGCGCGACCTGGACGTGCCGCGGCAGTTGGGCGAAAGCGAGATCATCGACTACTTCAAGGCAGCGGCGGCGAAGAACGCGACGGACTATGCGAGCTTTTTGGGCGCGGGCGCCTATCGGCATTATCGCCCGGTGATCATCGATGCGCTGGTGCAGAGAGGCGAATTTCTGACCAGCTATACGCCGTATCAGGCGGAGATGACGCAGGGAACGCTGCAGGCGATCTTTGAATTTCAAACGATGATCGCCGAGTTGACGGGCATGGATGTGGCCAACGCCAGCATGTATGACGGCTCGACGGGCGCGGCCGAAGCGGTGCTGATGGCGATGCGCGTGACGGGACGGCAGAAGGCGGTGGTGGCGCGGACGGTGCATCCGGAATATCGCGAGGTGCTGCACACCTATCTGCGGGTGCGCGAGCTGGGCAGCGAAGAGGTTGGCTACACCGAGACGGGGCGCGTGGATCTGAAGGCGCTGGAAGCGGCGGTGACGGATGAGACGGCGGCAGTGCTGGTGCAGAGCCCGAACTTCTTTGGAACGATCGAAGACGTGGCGGCGATTGCAGAGATTGCGCACAAGAAAGGCGCGCTGCTGATTGTGTCGATCGCCGAGGCGGTGAGCCTGGGCGTGGTGCGGCCTCCGGTCGAAGCGGACATTGTGAGCATGGAGGCGCAGAGCTTTGGCGTGGCGCTGAGTTATGGCGGCCCGTTCTGCGGCGTGATCGCGGCGAAGGAGCAGTATCTGCGGCAGATGCCGGGACGACTGGCGGGGCAGACGGTGGATGGGAATGGAAACCGCGGATTCGTGCTGACACTGTCGACGAGAGAGCAGCATATCCGGCGAGAGAAAGCGACGTCGAACATTTGCACGAATCAGGCGCTGGTGGCGCTGATGGCGACGATTTTTTTGACGGTGTATGGCAAGGAAGGGATTCGCGAGCTGGCGGAGCACAATCTGGCGAAAGCGGATTATGCGGCGAAGGCGTTGTCGGGCGGATCGGGAGCGAAGCTGCTGTTTGGCGGCGCGCCGCGGTTTCACGAGTTTGTGTTGAAGACGGAAGAGGCTCCGGCAGCGTGGAGCAAACGGCTGTTGGACGAGAAGATTGTGGGCGGCGTGGAGTTGAGCCGGTGGTATCCCGAGCTGAAGAATGCAACGCTGTGGTGCGCGACGGAAACGATGCCGCGCGCGGTGATTGACGCGGCGGCGAAGGTGCTGGCGGGGGTAGAGGTGGAGGCGTAGGCTGTTCAAGCTTTCGAACGATGGTCCTGCCAAATTTGAGAAGCAGCGTATGTTGTGGGAGAGAATTCGTGAACGGGGAAAGCTTCGTTTTGTTCTGACTCGGGGTGTTCTTGGTTGGGGCGGGTTGATGTTTGTCTTCATGAGCGGCATCGGAATATTTCTTCACCATGGCCGTTTCTATCTTTCCCTGCCGGGTGTTGCGTTTGGATTGTTGATCTGGGGAACGGGGGGATATTTGTTTGGGTTGTGGATGTGGAATTGGAATGAAGGTCAATTCGGCCATACAAAGAAGCCACGCTCGATCATCGAAGACTAGGAATGCTTTGTATCAGGGCATGGCTTGGGTCGTGTCGAATGTAGCAAAGAAGGAGTTGGGCTTTAGTCCCCGGATGGCTCGACCGTTGCGCAACTCACAGCCGGAAGAAGCACTCTCGCCGTCGCGGACGTTCTTCGCGACGACGAAGACCAGCATGGGCCAACGGATATTGCAGTCGGAACGTAATGCGAATTTGCTAATCGATGTGCTTCGAACTCATGTGGGAGCGGGACACTTCATCCTGCACGATTTCGTGATTATGCCAGACCATGTACATCTGCTGTTGACGGTAGAGACGGGGATGTCGGTCGAGAAGGCGATGCAGCTGATCAAGGGCGGATTCTCATTTCGTCTCGGCAAGGAGTTTGGCTTCAAAGGCGAGGTTTGGCAGAAGGGTTTCTCAGAGGTGCGAGTGAAAGACGAGAGAAGCCTGGCGCAGCACAAAGCGTATATAGCGGCGAACCCAGTGACGGCCGGTTTTGCGAATGCAGCCGGTGAATATCCGTTTTGTTACGCATTTCTTGCGAAACAGAAAGCCGCTGGGGCTAAAGCCCCGGAGATTAGGGATGATGCGTTGCGGCTGGACTGAAGTCCAGCCCTGATACAAAGCGCGTTGCGTAACTGACGACGAAGTTGGCTTGTGCAGGACTATCGAGGAAATGACTATGCCACCTACAGAACTGATTGAGCGGAAGACGCTGGGCAAGGTGAGGCCGCACCAGACGCAGAACGAAGGGCTGGTGTTTGAGAAGTCGTCGCCGGGTAAGAAGGCGTATAAGCTGCCGCCGCTGGATGTGCCGGCGGTGAACGCCGCGACGCTGCTGGGCGATGCGCACCGCAAGACGGCGGGGTTGCTGCCGGAGCTGAGTGAGATTGAAATCATTCGCCACTTTACGCGGCTTTCGACGTGGAACTATGCGATTGATTTGGGGATGTATCCGCTGGGGTCGTGCACGATGAAGTACAACCCGCGGGTGAACGAGTTTGTGTCGCGGATCGAGGGGCTGGCCGAGGCGCATCCTTACAGACCGGAGTCGCTGGCGCAGGGCGCGCTGGAGATTATCGATCTGCTGCAAAAGTGCCTGATTGAGATCACCGGCATGGACACGATTACGCTGCAGCCGGCGGCGGGCGCGCATGGGGAGTTCACCGGGATCTTGCTGATTCGCGCGTGGCATGAGTCGCAGGGGAATGCACGGAAGAAGATTCTGATTCCGGACTCGGCGCATGGGACGAACCCTGCGACGGCGGCGATCTGCGGCTACACGGTGGAGAACCTGAAGTCGAATGTGGACGGCGGCATCGATCTCGCGGCGCTCGAGCGGCAGGTGGATGAAGATACGGCGGCGCTGATGCTGACCAATCCATCAACGTTGGGAGCGTTTGAAAACGAGATTCACAAGATCGCGGACATTTTGCATGCGAAGGGCGCGCTGCTCTATATGGATGGCGCGAATATGAACGCGCTGGTGGGCAAGGTGCGGCCGGGCGACTTTGGCGTGGACGTGATGCACCTGAATCTGCACAAGACATTTTCGACTCCGCACGGCGGGGGCGGGCCGGGATCGGGGCCGGTGGCCTGCAAGAAGTTTTTGGAGCCGTTTTTGCCCACGCCAGTGTTGGTGCGAGAGACAGGGACCAAGGGAAGGGGGACTGAGGGACCGGAGACCGAAGAGTGGGAGACAGCGGATGAAGATCCGGATGCGCGGACCAAACCGCTGTTTCGCGCGCCGTTTTTTGACCCCGCTACGGGAGAGCGCGTGGGCGACGATGATCCCAAGCCGCTGCCTACTGCGCAGGCCGGGACGCTGCACTGGGAGTATGACCGGCCGCAGAGTGTGGGGCGAGTGCGGGCGTTTTATGGGAACACGGGGATGTTTATCAGGGCGCTCGCGTACATATTGGCGAATGGGCCGGACGGGCTGAGGCAGACGACTGAAGACGCGGTGCTGAACGCGAACTACATTCGCAACAAGCTTGAAGATCTGTATGACCTGCCGTATAGGACGCCGTCGATGCACGAGGTTGTTTTCAGCGACAAGCGGCAGGCGGCGAAGGGCGTGAAGACCGGCGACATCGCCAAGCGGCTGATTGATTATGGATTTCATCCGTATACGGTGAGCTTTCCGCTGATCGTGCACGGAGCGCTGATGATTGAGCCGACAGAGAGCGAGTCGCTGGAAGAGCTGGACCTGTTTATCGAGGCGATGCGGTCGATTGCAAAGGAAGTTGAGGAGACGCCTGAGGTGGTGAAGACAGCTCCGCACTCGACGCGGGTGAGCCGGCTGGACGAGGTGCAGGCGGCGCGGAAGCCGGTGCTCAGGTGGAAGCCGGAAAGCAGCAGCTAGCTATTAGCTCTTGCTTTCGTGCCGCGAGTTTGCCGATTGACGCGCGCGATGGATTGATAGCTAACGTTTGCAAAACACTCGCAAACTGGTGGCAATCGGGAGTCCGATCAGCACCATGTGCACCAGCAGTCCCTGCATCAGCTGCGCGTATTGATAGGGGCCCATGGAGTGATAAGCCGATAGCGGCAGCACGACCAGATTCATCACCAGGTGGACCGCAAGTCCGTAGAACAGTCCGCAGACGACGAAGTGTTCGCGCAGAAAATCGAGATTCCAGCTCGATAGGCAATAGATTGCGGCCGCGCCAAAGGCGATGGAGTAGTGGAGCAGCACTCCGAGCACCCAGATTCCGGCCCCGCCCTGTATCGCCTGAGGGCCAAGCAGTCCGCCAGCAACCGCCCGCGGAACGGCCCAACCAAACGTGATGAATGCCGAGATGAGATCAAAGGTGCCGGCAATGCCTCCGCCGACAAGAATCGGGATCAAGATCTTGGTTCGGGTTGCGGTCGAGGTGGTCTCGGTTGAAGCAAGTTTCATGGCGAGAAGTTTCTCATCGAGTTAAGGCGGAGCGGGGAACTAGGTTCTGTACCGGGATGAAGTTGTGTTGAGCCGGTTTGCGAGGGCATTGATTTGGTTCAATGCAACGGGGTTGCAGACTGATAGTCGGCCTGGAGGGACGTTTCCTTCTGTATTGCTGGCTGACGATATTGATTTGATTCCCACATATCTTGCCGGCAATTCACAAGGGGTGCGGCGACCGGAATCGGCCTACACTCAGTAGGTATGGCAACGATCCCCGATTTGATGCTGGACGCCGGGATGCCGGCGAATCTTGACGCCGAGAAGACGATTCTGGGCGCGATTCTTTTAGACAATGCGGCGCACTCCGAGGCGGCGGAGAGGCTGGAGTCGGACGACTTCTCGCTCGATTCGCACAGGCGCATTTTTCTGCGCATGACGGAGCTGATGAACGCGCAGCGCGCGGTGGACATTGTGACGCTGGCGAACGAGCTGGCCCGCAACAAAGAGATTGAGGCGGTGGGTGGCGTCGCCTATCTGGCGTCGCTGACCGAGGGATTGCCGCTGCGGCCGGTGATCGAGGAATACATCAGGATCGTGAAGGACAAGAGCCTGCTGCGCAAGCTGATGGCGATCTGCTCGGCGGCGATTGCGCGGGCGGCGGACCAGAGCGAGACGGCGCTTGAGGTGCTGGGCGCGGCGGAATCGCAACTGCTCGAGGTCAGCGAAAAGGGCATCACGCACGGGCTGCAGCCATTGGACCAGATCGTGGCCAATTCATTTGGCACGATTGACAACCTCTACAAGCAGAGCCGGGAGGTAACCGGCCTCGCGACGCACTTCACCGATTTGGACCGGCTGACCAGCGGATTTCAAAAAGGCGAGCTGATCATCATTGCTGCGCGGCCGTCGATGGGCAAGACAGCGCTGGCGATCAACATCGCGCAGAACGCGGGAATCCGGGGCAAGGCGAAGGTGGCGGTTTTCAGCCTGGAAATGAGCAAGGAGTCGCTGCTGCGACGCATGCTGGCTTCGCAAGCGGGCGTGGATCAGCGGAAACTGCAGACGGGGTTTCTCGGCCGCGAAGATCAGACCAAACTGCAGCATGCGCTGGAGCAGCTGGTGGAGGCGCCGCTTTATATTGACGATTCAGCAGGGATTTCGCTGGCGGAGATGCGGGCCAAGGCGCGGCGGCTGAAGCAGAACTCGGGTGGGCTCGATTTGATCGTGGTGGACTATCTGCAGTTGATGTCGGCGACGCTGCCCTCGGCGGGCGGCAAGCGGTATGAGAACCGCACACAGGAAGTGTCGGCGATTTCGCGTGGGTTGAAGGCACTGGCGAAGGAACTGGATGTGCCGGTGGTGGCGTTGTCGCAGCTTTCGCGTGCGAGCGAACGGAGAGGCGAAGACAAGCGGCCGATGCTGAGCGATCTGCGTGAGTCGGGATCGATCGAGCAGGATGCGGACGTGGTGGCGTTCATTCACCGCGAGTCCTACTACAACCGGACCGAGGAGATGACGGAGTCGGACAAGGCGAAGTCGGAGATCATTATCGCCAAGCAGCGCAACGGGCCGACGGAGACGGTGCATATGTACTTCAATGCGCGGTATACGCGGTTTGAGGGCGTATATATGGGCGAAGAATCATAAACCTCTGAGCGACGGGACTATTTTCCGATTTCGTTGTCTTTCGTCGCTCGCGTACAGATCGGACGCGTCGCTCCTCTCTCCTAGAACTCGGGAAAATATTCTCTCGTCGCTGGGAACTCGATCATCAACCCGGGGGCGGGGACTATTTCTAGATTTCGTTGTCTTTCGTCGCTCGCGTATAGCCGCGCCCCCTCCACTATCTAAAGCTCAGACAGATTTGCTATCGTCGCCAGGGACTTGATGAGTTGCGACCAGATGCAATCCGGTTTCGGAAGACTGAACTAAGTTTCGTTGAGGACGAGTACAACGCGGCCAATGATGAGGTCGTTGGGTGAGCCGCCTGGCTCAATCTCGAGCAGGTCGACCGGTGAGGCGATATTGTGGGGCCGCAGGACGAGGCGGTTGGACAGGAAATCGGCATAGCGCAACGTCAGGTGAGAGCCGTTTCGAATCGCGTAGAGGTTGGGGCGTTCAAGCCGGTAGGGCGCGAGCGAAGTGTAATGGCGATCGAGGATCGCGACGGCCTCGGGAAGAATCAACGGATACATTGCGAGGGTGTCGGCCGCGGAGGCACGCACGGCGACAAAGCGCTGCCAGGCGCGGCGTGCGATGGTGGCGCGAGGCCGCACGGATTCAAGGACATGAGACGGCAGATGCAACAAGGTCTGCGCGACAGCGGGCCGGATAACCGGCTCAAATAGCGCGGAGCCGTGGGACACGACGGGGATGCTGCTGACGTCCCCTTCGAGCAGGAAGGATTCGCCCGTGGAGCGAGCGGGCATGAGGTCGGCGGCGGCCATCTGCTGTGCGGTAAGGATGCGATCCAGGGCATCGAGCGAAAGCTGACGCCGGCGATGCAGGAAGTTGGAGAGGTGGGACTGACCGAAGCCAGTCTGGCGAGCGAGCAGCGAGACGCTGAGCGTGCCTCTCTCGATCCTGCGCATCAATTCCATGCGAAGCCGTTCGTGCATCTGGGAGAAATTCATCTGTGGAAAGTTCACCATCAGCAATGGAGACGATTGGTCCAAATTTTCTTTAAGCAAAGCGAGATGGGCGAAATGGATGTTGTATTCAACGGGCGGCCGATTGAGCATTGATGCAGGAACGCAAATTGATTTGGGAGCATTGACCTAAGAGAGACGGAAAACTAGATTAGCTTTACTTAATCTCGCTCAAGTTTGTGGGATCTCTTTGAGGAGAACCGTCGTCGGTGGACCGCCGAGGGACGCAGGATTGTCGCTTGCGGTCGTCTGCGAAGGTGTGCTGCAGGAAACGGATCCATGCGGCTTTCTCCTCTACCCATCCAGAGGCGCCCAATGAGGCGTCGCGGGCAGGCTTGCGCGAAAATCCCAGGAAACTGCGCGCCAGGGCATTTGCGGAAGCTGGAGTGAGAAGGCCGATGACAATGAAGAAGCTCTCAACGCCAAGCCGATTCCGAAAATGTTGTATTCAAATGACATATAACGAGACAAGACAGAAGGCAATCCCCCATCAGGACAATAGAAGCCTGAGCGGCCCTGCCGGGTCCTGCAGACGCGGCCGCCCCGCGATAAACAAAAAACAGTGGCGGCACGCGACGCTTTCACGGAGATTTCGTCATGGAATTGTGCGTGCAATTGAAGGTTTGCGAGGGGTGCGGTTGCCTTTGGTACCGGGCCCAGGAACACAGCAGTGTGTATTGCAAGAGATGTGAGACAAAACTCACCAATTTTCCAACGCCCGAAACCCGAAAACTACCGGGACCCATGAGGCGCAGGCCGCGGATCAAGGTGTGGGCGGTGGCTGAAGCAATGGGGGGTGCGGAATGAGCGCAGCGCTCCAATTGCCGATGCTGTGGGGAGCAAGCAACCCCCTGAACACGTGGGTTGTGATTGAGAAAGGAGAAGCCCGGAAGGGAATAGCGCAAGGGCAACCTGAGGCAGAGCTGCCCGTTGCCAATCCGAGGGTTGGATTGGCGTTTTATCGCAGGCATACGGAGAGCTTGTTGCGGCGTTATTTATCTACGTCGATGCAGGTGGGGAGAACGCCGACTATCCTCGGTGATTCAGTAAGACGAGGTTGGGTGTCGAGCCGGCCGGTGCGCACATTTGAGGACGCAGTGATTTTTGTGCTCGACGTGGAAACCTGTCTCGATCGAATGGGGGCACTGGAACGGGCGCTGCTGAGCAGGATTGTTCTGCAGGAATATACCCAGACCGAAGCCGCTATCCTGATGGGGATGAGTATCCGCGCCGTGAACTACAGCTTTATGCTGGCGCTTGACCGGCTCACGGAGATGCTTCTTGAATCGAAACTCCTGGTGATTTCGCAATCATAGAAATGAATTCGACAGAGTTGGGAACGTCTGCAGAGGGGAGCGTATTCAACGACGCTCCCCTTTTGCGTGGGCAGACTTTGTGCTCGGTCGAATGGGAGGTGGAGCGATTGTGACGTGAACAGTCGAATAGAAGCCCTCAGTGTTAGGCTTCAAACGAAGTTGAAACCCGAGGGGGAAGTCGTGAGAATTACCTTGTATCACTTTGCCGCAATCGCAATCACAGTGGGATGGATGTTGGGAGCAGCAGCGCAGAATCCGGAGCAGATGGCGCGGGTGCGCGGACTCGAGGCACCAGTGGTTTCAGGAGGCGCGACCAAGACTCCCAGAGCTCAGCCGGCGCAGGAGACGAACGTGACGAGCCCGGTGGCCGATGCCAAAGCTGTCGTCACAATCGGCGACGCGCGGTTTACAGTGCTGACGCCGGAGCTGATCCGCATGGAGTGGGCGGCGGATGGGAAGTTTGAAGACCACGCGTCGCTGGTGTTCATCAATCGGCGGATGCCGGTGCCGAAATTTGAGGCGACGGAGCTGGGCGCAGGGAACGCTCAAAGTTTGGTGATCAACACAGGCGCGCTCAAGCTGAATTACGCACCGTCGAAGGATGGGAAGTTCACACCGGAAAACCTGACGATTGAGTTGACCGTGGATGGCAAGCCGGTGGTGTGGCATCCCGGCGAGACCGATGCTGAAAATCTGAAAGGGACGACGCGGACGCTGGATGGCGCGCTGGGCGCCGATACGAAGGAGCCGATCGAGCAGGGACTGGTGTCGCGATCGGGGTGGGCTCTGGTGGACGACTCGACGAGGCCGCTTTTCGATTCAGCAGATTTTAGTTTCAAAGAGGGCGAAAAGAGCCCGTGGCCGTGGGTGATGGAGCGGCCGGCGGGCGAGCGGCAGGACTGGTACTTTTTCGGTTACGGGCACGACTACAAGAAAGCGCTGGGCGACTTTGTGCGCGTGGCGGGGCGGATTCCGTTGCCGCCGCGATTTGCGTTTGGCGCATGGTGGTCACGCTACTGGGCCTATAGCGACCAGGAGATCGAGGAGATCATAAGGGGATTTCACGAGAACGATACGCCGCTCGATGTGTTTGTAATCGACATGGACTGGCACCTGAGCGAAGAGCAGCTCAAGGCTCGTGGGCTGAAGGACCAATCGGGCGAGGGGCTGGGCTGGAGCGGTTACACGTGGAACAAGACGCTGTTTCCGGATCCGACGCAATTTCTGGAGAGGCTGCATGCCGATGGGTTGAAAACGAGTTTGAACATGCATCCTGCGTCGGGAGTGCAGCCGTGGGAAGCCGCGTACCCGGCGATGGCGAAGGCCATGGGGATCGATCCCGCGACGCAGAAGTATGCGCCGTTTGACATCACCGACAAGACGTATGCGACCAACTATATGAACCTGCTGCACCATCCGCTGGAAAAGCAGGGAATTGATTTCTGGTGGCTCGACTGGCAGCAGGAACAGACGACGAAGCTGCCCGGCGTGAGTCCGACGTGGTGGTTGAACTATGTGCACTTTACCGATCAGCAGCGAGAAGGCAAACGGCCGCTTCTGTTTCATCGCTGGGGCGGGCTGGGAAATCATCGCTACCAGATTGGATTTTCAGGGGATTCGATTTCGGTGTGGGACTCGCTGGCCTTTCAGCCCTGGTTTACGGCGACGGCGGCGAACGTGGGCTATGCGTACTGGAGCCATGACATCGGTGGGCACCTGCCGGGCGCGGTTGATCCGGAGTTGTTTACGCGGTGGGTGCAGTTTGGCGCGTTCAGCCCGATCTTGCGCACGCATACGACAAAGAATCCTGAATCGGAGCGGCGCATATGGGCGTATCCGGAACCGTACTCGGCGATTTTGCGTTCGGCGTTTCAATTGCGCTATGCGCTGCAGCCCTATCTCTACACGGAAGGGCGTCGGACGTATGACACGGGCGTGGCATTTTTGCGGCCACTCTACTATGACTGGCCGGAGGCGGACGAAGCCTACACGAGCAAGGGCGAGTATTCGTTTGGCGAACAGATGCTAGCCGCACCGGTAGTGGCCGCGGTGGACAAGACGAGTAGCCTGGCGACGGAGAAAGTGTGGTTGCCGGAGGGCGACTGGATCGAGTGGCCGACAGGCAAGCATCTGACCGGGCCAACGACAGTGGAGCGTAGTTTCGCGATCGATCAGATTCCGGTGTATGTGAAGGCGGGCGCAATTGTGCCGATGCAGCCGCCGATGCTCTATACGGGACAGAAGCCGGTTGATCCGCTGATCGTGAACGTGTGGCCGCTGAAGGATGGGCAGACGTCGAGCTACGCAGTGTATGAGGATTCAGGAGTGTCGGTTGAGTATCAACACGGCGTGTTTGCACGGACGCCGATCAAAGCGACGCAGACAGGCGATGTGTTGCGCGTGGAGATTGGGCCTGTGCAGGGCAGCTATCCGGGCATGCTGAAGACGCGCGGATATGAGCTGCGGCTGCCTGCGGATTGGCCGCCGGCATCGGTGAAGGTGAATGGCATAGCCGTGAAGCAGGCCGGAGCGACGGGCAAGGGCGGCTGGAGTTTTGTGGGCAACACATTGACCACAGTGATTCCGGTGATGAGCGGGAGCGTGCAGAGTCGCGTGACGATCGAGGTGCATCGTGCAGCAGGATTGACGGCGCGGCGCGGCGAACTGGACGGCTTTGCGGGTGCGATGGCGCGGCTGCGTGGCGCTTATGACGCGATGCATAGGACAGAGCCAGTCAGTGATCCGCCGGAGGAACTGGTGGAGGCGATGCAATCAGGCGACAGGCTTGGGTATCACCCGGAGCGCGCGGTGGAGGAGATTGCGCATTTCCGGGACGTGCTGCCGAAAGCAAAGGCCGCGGTGGCAGATATCGGCGCGGATTTCGCGTCGCATGTGGATGAGCGGATCAAACGCTATTCGCCGCAGAGGTGGCTGCCCAAGGGTCCGGACATGGATGCGCTGAGACAGAGCCGGCTGGACGCGATGGCACAGGCGGAGAAACTGGTGGAAGACGCAGGGAAGTAGACGAAAAACAGGGGCTCCGCACGAACTAGAGGCGCGGAGCCCCGCCGATTAGTCCAAAGCAAAGTGAGTTCCGATCCTCACTCGTGGCAGCACGAACCTGTGCCTTTTGATTTTGCGACCTCGGGTTGCACATACGGCTGATTGGGATCGACGAAGTATCCGCCGTCATACTTGTCGTGGTGGCGAACCCATGCCATAGAATGCGCGAGGCCGTCTTCGTCGCGGCCCTTGGGCACCAGGTCGAGGAAGTTATAAGCGCCGACGAGAATGTCGAGGCCTCGCTCGTAGGTTGAATACGTGTGGAAGATGTTGGCGTCGGTGCCCTTGAAAAAGACGCTGAGGCCGGGAGCCTCGTCGCTGGGGAATGTCGTCTGGCGGTAGTTGTATTCGATGTTGCCCTGGGCGCGCTCTTCTGGTGTGAATGACACGTGGTAGTCATAGTTGAAGTCGCTGCCAAAAGATGACACCCAGTGGAACTGCCAGCCCATGCGCTTTTTGAACGCGGCGATCTCGGTGTAGGGCGCATGCGAGACGACGGCAAGCGTGACATCGCGATGGGCGAGATGAATGGTCATGCCATCGAAGTGATCGGAGATATAGGAGCAGCTGGGACAGCCGGCGCTCCAGCCCGGACCGAGCATGAAGTGATAAACGATGAGCTGGCTGCGATTGTCGAAGAGGTCGGCAAGCGTTTCTTTTCCGCGGGGACCATCGAAGACATAGGGCTTATCGACTTTTTCCCAGGGTAGCTCGCGGCGCTGACGGCTCAGCTCATCGCGCAGACGCGTGAACTCTTTCTCTTTGGCGAGGAGTTGTTTGCGGGCCGCGATCCACTCAGCGTGCGGGACGGTCTTCAGAGCTTTCGTTTGCGTCATGACGGTTGTCATCATGAACCTCCTTCTCTGCGGATTGCATGGGGAATTGGATGCGGTTTTTTCGCTTGAAAAACATGCCGGCGACGAATGCGGTCAAGCCGCCGGTTCCGGTGGCGCTGCCGGCGATGACCGCGGCGGTTGCGAGACAGACGGGACACATGGGCGACCTCCTGGCTAAGCATGCTGCATGAACAGCGGGGGCTCATCGCCGCTCGGGCCCCAGCTTGCGGGCACGGGGATGTCGAGCAGGCGCAGGTAAACGCTGAACTGGCCGCAATGTTGATACCAGTGACTGAGCATGACGTCGCGCAGAAACTCGGATCGAGGCTGGGCCATGATCTCGTGGCCTCCGGCGAGCAGATGCCAGGTTTCGTTCATAGCGTCGTCATCAAATTGGGGCAACAGAGTGCGCACGGCGACGATGCTCTCATCGAAAGTGTCGAGGATCTGTTGGACGCTGGCGGGTTGGGGAAAACTGAAGGCATCGGGCGCGCTTGCTGGATTGTCTTTGACGAGACGAACCACCCCGGCCGGAACGGTGGCGAGATGGAATGCGAGCTGTCCGGCGGTCATGGACTTTGGATGAGGCTTCCAGGTCAGTTTGTCGTCAGGAAGGCGCTCGAGAAATCTGCGAGTGATGCGCGCCTGCGTCTCGAGCTCGGCGAGCATCGATTGCGCGATATGGCTTAATTGCGTGGAGATGGTGGCCATAGTGATCCTCCGTTGATTGGGGACTGCGGGGAGGTGATTGCCGCGCATTCGCAGGCGCGGCGGTTGATTTGGCTAGCGAGATTCGGCGCGGCTGCGGACGCGCTCATTCATCGACGTCCAGCCCATGGTGACGCCCGCCTTGTGCTCGGGCTGAACGAAGCCGAGCGCGGTGTGTCGGAAGGTGATCAACGTACCGCCGTTGGATTCCGTGAGCCGGTATTGCACGTTATTCACGAGCGGATAGGAGGCGAACAGAGGCCCGCTGAATTCGAGAAGGTTGGGGCGCTTGATGGCCTGAACATGGGCCCAGAGATGGCCATCACCGTTGCCGAGATCGCGATACCAGCGGCCACCCGGCCAGGGCTCAATGATCATCGGCATGAGCACGCCGTCGTGGCGTTCGTTGGCGGGGCCGATCTGCTCGAGGAGCGACTCAAAGGTGGCCACGAGCGAGGCGCGGACGTGGATTTCCTGCGTGATGTTGAGGGTCAGATCCTCAACGCTTTGGGTTGCGACTGTCATGGTTTCTCCTTCGATTTGTTGTTGTGGATGTCATTTTGGGCTGCGCGCATTTTTTCTTCCGCGCGCTCTTTGACGCGATTCAACTGATTCTTCCAATAGCGCTCGAATGTGCTCGCCCATTCATGCAATGGGCGGATGGCCTCGGCGTTGGTGCTGTAGAACTTGTGGCGGCCGTTCCGGCGCACGCGGACAAGGCCAGTATCGCGAAGCACGCGGAGATGCTTGGAGACGGAGGGCTGATCGAGGCTCATGGCGACGACGATGTCACCGACGGGAAGCTCGCGAGCCACGAGCAGGGTAAGAATCTCTCGGCGGCGGGGTTCGGCGACGGCGTTGAAAGTGTCGGAGGTAGTGGAGGCGCGAGCCATAATGAAAACAAATATATGCCAATATGGGAATATGTCAAGAGAAAAGTTGAAGGGAGTGGGCGGGCCCTCTCTTGAAAGCGTTTGCAGCGTTGTGGCGCAGAGATTTAGGATGCGAGGCTATGCGAATTCTTCTAAGCGAAATGGCCGTAGTGATATTGATGAGCGCCTCGATGTTGGCGGCGCAAAATGCCGTTCCGACCGATCTGCTGGCGCCGACCCAGGGTGTGAAATCCGCGGCGGAGATCGACCGCGAGTGGCAGCAATCGGTGAACAAGTATGACGCGGAGCGGAACCGGTTGCTGGCGGAAGAGGAGAAGCAGGAGAATGACGGCCCGTACCGCGCGGACTGGGCGACGCTGATGAAGTATGAGCAGCCGCAATGGTACAAGGACGCGAAGTTCGGGATCTTCATTCACTGGGGTGTGTATTCGGTGCCCGCAGCGGAGAACGAATGGTATCCGCGCAATATGTATCGGCCCGGCGAGGGCGCGTACAAGGACTATCGAGCGCGGTTCGCTGGCGGCGACGAGAGCAAGGGCTATAAGGACCTGATTCCGCTGTTCAGGGCGGAGAAGTTTGATGCGGCGGAGTGGGCGCGGCTGTTCAAGGAATCGGGCGCGCAGTATGTGATGCCGGTAGCAGAGCATCACGACGGCTTCTCGATGTATGACTCGGGGCTGAGCGACTGGACGGTAGTGAAGATGGGACCGAAGCGCGACACGCTAGGCGAACTGGCCGCGGCGATTCGTGCACAAGGATTGCATTTCGGGTTCAGCTCGCATCGCGCCGAGCACAACTTTTTCTACGGGGGCGGACGCGCGATTCGCTCGGATGTGAACGATCCGAAGTATGCGTCGTTGTATGGGCCGGCACATCAGTGGTTTGAAGCGGCCGGGGATAATCATGCGCTGGACAATGACTGGACCTACGTGAGCGACGCGTGGACGCGAGACTGGCTGGCGCGCGATACGGAGCTGATAGAGAAGTACAAGCCGGAGGTTGTGTATTTTGACTGGTGGATCGGGCAACCGAATTTTAGGCGCGTGGTAGCACAGCTTGCAGCGTTCTATTACAACTACGCGGCTGCGCACAGCTACACGGGAGTGATCGACTTCAAGGATTATTCGTTGAACTGGAAGGCGGGGGTGCGCGATTTTGAACGCGGGCAACAGGACCACATCATTGCGGACCACTGGCAAACGGACACTTCGATCAGCAATGCGAGTTGGGGATACATCGAGCACGACACGTTTAAGACACCGGAGTTCCTGGTGCATCAGCTCATCGATATCGTGAGCAAGAATGGCAACCTGCTGCTGAATTTCGGACCGAGATCGGATGGGACGATTCCCGACGAAGTGCGCGCGACACTGTTGGCGATGGGCGCGTGGCTCAAGGTGAATGGCGAGGGGATCTACGCGACGACGCCGTGGAAGACTTTTGGCGAAGGGCCGACACAGGTAGTAGGTGGCGCGTTTCACGACACGGACACGAAGCCGTATACGGCGGAGGATTTTCGTTTCACGGCGAAGGGGAACACGGTGTTTGCGATTGGGATGGCCTGCCCGAAAGATGGGAGGGCGACGATCCATTCGTTGGGATGGGCGCATGAAGGAGCATCGCTGCCGATCGGAAATGTAGAACTGCTGGGGTCGACCCAAAAGGTGGTGTGGAGCCAGGGAGCGGATGCGCTGGACGTGACGCTGCCTGCGGGCGCGGAGTGCAATTACGCGTATGCGTTGAAGCTGACGCCGGCGGCGAAGTGAAACGAGCTGGTGCGACTTCGCCGCTGGCGAGCGTCAGGCGCTAATAACCCGGCGGTGGGGGCGTAGGGCCATTGCGGAAGGTGCGCTGGTAGCCTTCGCGGAATCCGTGACGATAGTCCTCAAATGCTGGCGGTGGCACAGGTGGATTGCGGAAGCGCGGATGGCGATCGACGTCGGGAGCCCGGCCGGCGGCGATGTCACGGCGAGCGGCCTCGACTCCATCATGAAAGCCCTGTTGGGCAATCTGGCTGAATTCAGGCGGCGGCGGCCCGTAGTAGACGGGTTGCGGGTGAGAACATCCGGCTAATGCAAAAGGCAGCGATAGAAGAGCCACTGCAAGAAGCTTGCGCATAGAGAACCTCGCGAATTGAGAGAGTACGCGACTGCGATGTCGCGTTGTGGTTTCACTGTTTGAACACAGGTTCGCGAGGAGTGTTGCAGCATTTTTTGATGACAGGTTACTTATGGCGGTGCCTGGGGCCGGAACTTTTCTTCTTGTCCTTAGGGACGCTGCTTTTTGGGGGACGATGCGGCACTGGTCTTGCCGGGCTTGATTCCGGCGCTCTTCTTAGTCGTGATGGAGCTGCTCTTTCTCGAAGTGGCGGGTTTGGCTGCAGCGGCGCTGCTAACGGACGAGGTGAGGTTCACCGTGAAGCGATCGATGACGGTGGGCGGGGGAATTGGCGCGGTGGTCGACGTTGTCGTGGTTGTCTGGCTGACAGCGAGAGCCTCAACGAGAAGGCTGCCGGCACTCGCGGTGATACGCAGGAATCCAAAGTTGGTGTCATTGAACTGCTCGAGGGTGATGGTGTTGCCCTGGCCATCAGGTTCGGTCTGTTTGCCCGGCGTTGGCTTCTTGCCGCTGGTATTGGATTTAAGCGTGGACAAATTGTAATAGCCCCCATTGCCGGCGACGATGTAGGGAATCTGCCGGCCGTCGGCTTTCATCGTGCGAGTGTAGTGCTCATAGAGATGTGCGTGACCTGAGAGCACAAGGTCAGGCCAGATGTCAGCCTGCTGACAGCAATTATCTATTGCCTGGAGCATGGAGGCGCTGGGGAAGTGATCGCTGGCGCCGGTGAAGGGAGGATGATGCACCGCAAGAATCAGGGCCTCAGGCGCTTGACCCTTTGGAGTTGAGTTGCGGGCGGCGAGAGCCGCGGCTAGTTGCTCCTGGAGAAAAGTGATTTGAGCGTTGCCGATGGTTGAGTCGCTGAGTACCCCTACGCTTTCGCCGGTGTTGGAGTAGAGGCCGATGAAGCGGACAAAAGGAACAGTGAGGACGAAGTAGGCGCCGGGTTGAACCATGGTGGTGCGTGCGAAGCCTGAGACGCCAGTGGTTGGCGCGGCGGCGCAGAAGTTGTCGATGAAAGCCTCGAGCGAATAGCTGACAGCCTCATTCTTGTACATCACGCCGTCGTGATTGCCGGGGATGGCGAAGATGGGCGCGTCGTAGTTTCGATAAGGATCGTAGAACTGTTCGGGGTAGTACTGTTCCTGGCCGAAATAGTAGACGACGTCGCCGAGGTGAAAGAAGAAGGCAGGAAGGCCGGTGGCGTAGGTTTTATCGGCGAGGTCGGCGGCCATGGCATCGGCGACGGCGAGTTGAGGCTCGGCTCTAACGATTCCGCCGGTATCTCCAACGGCGTGGAAGACGATCTGGCCTGCCGCCATGATCTGGTCAAGGATGGTCGAGGGCAGGACTGCCCTCAGATCCATGACAGGCGGTTGGACACGCGGCGCGGGGATCGGCTCAGTGACTTGCTCTTCTTGGAGATTGGAATCGGCTTTAAGGTCACCGGCGCTAAAAGTGAAGAAGTTGTCAGCGGTAGCGGTGGGATTGGCGAAGCTGAATTGATTGGGGGACATGGGAAAGTCCTTTGCAGTGGGGTGTTCATTTAGCTGCGGGAGATCCGGCTATCCGCGCGAGGTGGGGGAATTATAGCGCGGGCATTGTGAACGGCTGATGATGAGCGCGCGGACGCGAATGTAACATCGATGCATGGCGCTGGTTGAGGTGAGAGCTGTTTCGAAGAGCTATCCGCGCAGAGTAGGCCTGCACACGGAACTGCAGACGGTGGTCGACAACGTCTCGTTCACGATTGAGCCCGGAGAAACGCTGGGACTGGTGGGCGAGTCGGGCTCAGGCAAGACGACAGTGGCGCGGATGATTCTTGGCCTGAGGGAGCCGAGCAGCGGGAAAGTGCGCGTGGATGGAGTGGACGTGGCGCTCTCTTCTCATGCGGAGATGCGGCGTTTGCGGCGGGAGATGCAGCCGGTGTTTCAGGACCCGTATGCAGCGCTCAATCCGCGAATGAAGGTGCTGGAGATCGTGACGGAGCCGTGGGCGATTCATAGCGCGGAGGCAGATTTCCCGAAGAGTCGAGCCGAGAAGAAAGTGCGGGCCGCAGAGTTGCTGCGGAGTGTGGGACTGGATCAGTCAGCGCTCGGGCGCTATCCGCACGAGTTCTCTGGAGGACAACGACAACGCATCAACATTGCGCGGGCACTGGCGCTGCGACCAAAGCTGCTGATATTGGATGAGCCCGTAAGCGCGCTGGATGTGAGCGTGGGTGCGCAGATTGTGAACCTGCTGCGCGAGCTGCAGAGCGAGTACGGGCTGACCTATTTGTTTATTTCGCACTCAATGCCGCTGGTGCGCTATCTGAGCGCACGCATAGCGGTGATGGAACGGGGACGGCTGGTGGAGATTGGCGACGCCGAAGCGCTATGCGATGCACCGAGTGAGCCCTATACGCGGCAACTGCTGGCGGCTACTCCAGAGTTGCCTGCCACAGCGGACAAGCCCACCCATGCGGATGGGCCTGCCGGTGCGGCTTGAAGGAAGCTGAAGAACTATAACTGGGGCTTTGCTGGTTGCGGAGTAGTTGCGGGCGCGGTCTGCGCGGGCTGAGCCGACGAGGCCGGCGGAGTTGAAGCAGCCGGAGGCGTTGCAGACGGCGCGGCCTGGGGTTGCGCAGTAGGAGGCTGTGTCGGCGGAGCCGGAGCATTGCCTGGCTTGCTGGCAGGCGGGGCCGGGGATGGATGATTCATCGGCATCATGGGACGCGCCGGTGGCGCCGGCACGTCGGTCACATCGACGAGTTCAACATCGAAGATGAGGTCGGACTTGGCGGGGATGCCGGGATGGTCGGGACCACGGTCGGGAATTTCGCGCGAGCCGTAGGCCATTTGCCAGGGGATGAAGATGCGGCGCTTGCCGCCGACGTGCATGCCGACGAATCCCTGATCAAAGCCAGGAATTGCGCCGCCTCGGCCCTGGACGAAGGGCATAGGCATCGGGTCGCCCATCTGGGGTTTGCCATCGGGACCCATGACTGGCTTGTGATCCTTGTCGAGGACCGGAGCGCGATGGTCATAAGAAGAATCGAATTTGATGCCGTCTGCAGCGCGCCAACCGGTGTACTGAACCTTGTAGAGCTTGCCCGGCTCCGCGAGGGCGCCGGTACCGACCTTGATGTCCTGATAGCGAAGCGAGACAGTGAAGATCGTCTTGATGAGGGCCTTGGACGGCGGAATTCCGGGAGGCAGTTTGGAGGCGGTCGCCGGGGCCGCGGTCTTAGCGGTTGTAGCCGGCTTGGCTGTTGTGGCAGGTTTGGGTGCGGTTTGAGCGATGGCTGCGGTCGTGCAGGCAGCGAGGAACAGGGCGAAAACGAGGTGCTTCATCGTGTGAAGTGACTCCGATTGGGTTCTCATCGGGAGTTTAACAGGGTCGAGCGGGATGCTGCGCCCGGCAGAGTTCTAAGCGAGCTTTATGAGTCTTTATGCGCGAGCCGGTAAAGTGAGATCATGCCCGCCGTTGTATCTCATCTTCTTCATATCTTTTGGCTTCCTGTCGCCTCGTTTTTTGCCGGAGTGCTGAACGCAATAGCCGGCGGGGGGTCGTTTTTGTCATTGCCGGCGCTGCTTGCGAGCACCTCAGCGATTGGGGTGGGCGCGGTAACGGCGCAGACGACTAACACGGTCGCGCTGTGGCCGGGACAGCTCACCTCACTCTTCGCGTACCGGCACCACCTCCGCGAATACGGGTGGGAGTTGCCGCGGCTGGCCGCGGCGTCGGGCGCAGGTGGGTGGCTAGGCGGCGAACTTCTGCTGAGGACAGGCAACCGAATGTTTCGCGAAATGCTGCCGTGGCTGCTGCTGTTTGCAGCGGTCATGTTTGTGTTGAGCTTTCCCCTGGGCAAGTGGTTGCAGTCGCGCTCTGGCGGCAAGCGCTATGACACATGGCTTCTGTTTGGAATGGTTGTGGTGAGTGTTTACGTGGGGTATTTCGGGGCAGGTGGCGGGTTCCTGGTGATGGCGCTGCTGGGCATATGCGGAGTCCATGACATTCATGAGATCAATGCGCTGAAAGTGGTGACGGCCGTGGTGTCGATTGGGATTCCGGCGGTGACGTTTATTGTTGCGGGGCGAGTGCAATGGCGGTTTTGCGTGGAGATGGCGATCTTGGCAGGGGCCGGCGGCTACCTTGGGGCGCACTATAGCCGCAAGGTGAATCAGCGCGTGATGCGCTGGTCGGTGGCAATCATCGGGTTTGCAACGGCAGGATATTTCTTCCTCGTGAATGTGGCGCACCACCCGTAGATGCAG
>Ga0181537_10001383_pt1 | contig 22451 bp, 19 predicted proteins | sample PEATcosm2014_Bin_39_FD_119765 | JGI IMG/M metagenome (GOLD analysis project Ga0181537, IMG submission 119765) | Peatland microbial communities from MTU Mesocosm Facility, Houghton, MI, USA - PEATcosm2014_Bin23_10_metaG | ecosystem: Environmental > Terrestrial > Soil > Wetlands > Peat | place... | reverse complement strand
GCCGGTGATCTGGATCGAATCCGGCATCGCCTGGGTGCCGTTCCTGATGCAGCGGCTCGACCACGAATACATGCTGCGCCCGTCGGAAGCGCCGCTGCTGAAGAAGAAGCCGTCCGACTATATGCGCGACATGTACTATTCGTCGCAGCCGATGGAGATCCAGGATTACGGTGCGATGGAGTGTACGTTCCGCATGATGAATGCGGAAACGCAGCTGCTCTATTCCTCCGACTATCCGCACTGGGACTTTGATCTGCCGGCGACGATCTACGACCTGCCGTTCCTGTCGGAGAAAGCGAAGCACAATATCCTCGGCGGCACCGCGGCGCGGCTGTTCAAGCTGCCGCCGCGCAACGAAAAGCAGAAAGAGAACCTCAAGCGCTTCGGCAACCTCGCCGCCGCGGCCTGATTTCAGAAACCAGATTTAGGATGAATGCCCGGCCTCGCGGCCGGGCATTTTCTTTGCGCTTTTACCGCCGCTGACCGGTCAAATGCGGCACAATCGCGGCAATGCACAGGGGCCGTTTCAAATCATTGAATTTACTAAGTAACTACAGCCACTTATTTAGGCGCTGCGTTGCACAAAAAGCTGGCTTTTCCAGTCATAAAACGGTAAGCAAGCCGCCTCCAGCAGACATTGAGGGACGAGGAATGAAGCTAGCGATAGCCGTGGGAATTCTTTTGGGCGTTCTTGGCCTTTGCGCCACCGCCGCCAATGCCATCGATCTCGCCGAACTCGCACCGTGCCGGCCGGCCGCCGCGAAACTGTGCGATCGCTCGGCTGGCATGACCTGGGACAGTCTATTGCGCTGTGGAGCGACGCTTGCTGCGCAGAGCTGGCGCATCGGCAACGACTGCCGCGCGGTGTTGCGTAAATACGGGCAACTGTAATTGCTCGCGGGTCTTGGCCCGACCAGTTTGTCGCGTAGCGTTTGTAGCGAAATGCAAACCCCGGCGCCAGCCAACAGGCGCCGGGGTTTTTTCTCGCCAATTCCAAGCGTGCTTGGGTGCTCGCTCGCTTAGAACAGATGCGAGAAGATAAAGTAGAGCGTGCCGGACAGCGCCATCGCGGCCGGCAGGGTCAGCACCCAGGCCATGGCAATGTTGCGCACGGTCGCCCATTGCAGACCGGAGCCGTTTGCCGCCATGGTGCCGGCGATGCCGGACGACAGCACGTGCGTGGTCGACACCGGCAGGCCGTAGCCGTCGGCAGCGGCGATGGTCGCCGCGGCGGTGATCTCGGCGCAGGCGCCCTGGGCATAGGTCAGGTGCGTCTTGCCGATCTTCGAACCCACCGTGACGACGATGCGCTTCCAGCCGACCATGGTGCCGAGCCCGAGTGCGATGGCGACGACGATCTTTACCCAACCGGGGATGAACTTGGTCGCCTTGTCGAGCGAGCCTTTGTAGGCGTTGAGCGTCGCGACGTCCTTGTCGCTCAAGTCGGCTTCCTTGTCCTTCATCAGGAAGCGGATTGCTTCCGACGCGAGGTACATGTCGTTACGCACGTTGCCGACCTGATCGCTGGGCATTTTCGCAATCGAGCCGTATTGGGTCACCTGATCGGAAATGTTCTTCACCAGGACGGCAAGCGACGGGAAGGTACCCTCGTTGATCTGATGCGCGGCAACATAGGCGGTGACTGCCGGGCGCGGATCGCCGATGACGTCATAGCCGGCGGCCTTGCCATTGATGACCGCGCTCGCGGCCTGCGAGTTGGTCTCGAACTGCGCGATCTGGCTTGCCGGCATGGCGCGGTTGAGCGCGTAGGTCGTCGGCACCGTGCCGATCAGGATCAGCATGATGAGGCCCATGCCCTTCTGACCGTCGTTGGAGCCGTGGAAGAAGCTCACCAGCGTGCAGGTAAGAACGAGAATGCCGCGGATCCACGTCGGCGGCGGCTGGTCGCCCTGCGGCTCGGCGAACAGCTCCTTGCTGGGGATGAGGAACTTCACCACCAGCAACAGGGTGGCCGCGAGGCCAAAGCCGAACAGCGGCGACAGCAGCAACGCCTTGCCGATTGAGATCGCCTGGTTCCAGTCGACGCCGGTCGTGCCGCTGCGGCCGTGCAAGAGCGCGTTGGCGATGCCGACGCCGATCACCGAACCAATCAGGGTGTGGGAACTGGAGGCCGGGAGGCCGAACGACCAGGTGCCGAGATTCCAAATGATGGCGGCGATGAGGAGCGCGAACACCATGGCGAAGCCGGCGCTCGATCCGACTTGCAGGATCAATTCCACCGGGAGCAGCGAGACGATGCCGAATGCCACCGCGCCCGACGACCACAGCACGCCGAACAGGTTCCACATGCCCGACCACACCACGGCGATGTTTGCCGGCAGCGAGCGGGTATAGATCACAGTCGCGACCGCGTTGGCGGTGTCGTGGAAGCCGTTGACGAATTCAAAGCCAAGCGCAATCAGCAACGCAACGAACAGCAACAGAAACGGCAGGTAAGCCGTGATCTTGACGCCGGCCGCGTCGATGTCGCTGTAGATACTATAGGCGACGAACAGGATACCGGCCGCGAGAACGCCGGCAAAAAGTATTGCCGTCAACGGGTTAAAGCTTCTGTCGAGATTGGGCCCGCGGGCCGGTTCGATTGAGCCCGGTAATGCAATATCGGCAGCCATGGATCGTCTCCCCTACCAAAACGCCAACTGTGCTGGCCCTTTGTGAAAGTGGCATGACACCGCATCGTCCATTGCGTAACGGGTTCAGACCATCCAGAATTTCTACGTCATTGCGCTGTCACGCTGATTGCCGAGCATCTCGCTCCAGCCATTGCGGGTATGCGCATGAACGATATTTCCGACAACTTTGACGTCGAAGCCGTCGCGGCCACGCCGAGCAAGGCACCATGGCGGCCCGAGCGCTGCGATCGCGTGGCGCTGGTGCTGCAGGGCGGCGGCGCGCTCGGCGCTTATCAGGCCGGGGTCTATCAGGCCATGCACGAGGCCGGGCTCGAGCCGGATTGGGTTTCGGGCGTATCGATCGGCGCCATCAATTCAGCAATCATTGCCGGCAATCCACCAAGCGAGCGATTGAGCAGGCTCCGCACCTTCTGGGAGCGGATCACCGATCGCAAGATCTGGCCGTTCACGCCAGATGGCGACGTCTTTCGCAAGGCGCGCAATGCGACGAGCGCCTGGCTCACCATGATGCAAGGACAGCCGGGATTTTTCTCGCCGCGCTTCCCCAATCCATGGATGAGCTTCACCGGATCGCAAAGCGCGACCAGTTGTTACGATAACGCGCCGTTGCGCGAAACTCTGGAGGAACTCGTCGATTTTTCGCTCATCAACGAGCGCGCTGCGCGTTTTTCAGTCGGCGCCGTCAATGTGCTTTCTGGAAACTTTGTTTATTTCGACAATGCAATGGAGCAGATCGAGCCGGAACACGTCATGGCGAGCGGCGCGCTGCCGCCGGCACTGCCGATGGTCAAGATCGGCACCGACCATTATTGGGATGGCGGCATTGTCTCCAACACGCCGTTGCAGCATCTTCTGGAGCAGGACGACAATCTGAACACGATGGTATTCCAGGTCGATCTTTTCAGCGCGCGTGGTGTGCTGCCGCGTGACATCCAGGATGTGTTGGCGCGCCACAAGGACATCATGTATTCGTCGCGGACCCGCTATAACACCGATGTATTCCGCCGTATTCACAATTGGCAGGTAAGTCTTTATCAGGCGCTCCTTCGTATTCCGGAAGATGCGCTGCAGGACCATGACCGTGAGCTGAAAGTGCAGCTTTCGAAGCTGCCCGACATCGCCATCCTGCAAATCATCTATCAGCAGAAGGCCTACGAGGGGCACGCCAAGGATTATGAGTTCTCCGGCACCTCGATGCGGGAACATTGGCAGAGCGGCTACGAAGATACCAAGCGCACGCTCAAGCACCAGAAATGGCTGAAAATGCCGCCGCAGGGCGCGGGCATCGTCGTGCACGATGTCCACCGTGAAGAGGATTACTGAGAACTGGCGTCCCGTTTTATCGCGAAGCGGCTCTTTTCACGGTCGCGCTGCCTCGCGTAGTCTTCCCGGATAAAAATGCCGGGGAGAGCCATGAGCGACGACATCCACGAAATTTACGCGATCAAATACGGCCATCATTCGCGCCGGTCGTCGGCCAATTTTATCCACGGCGATCCGCATGACGTGTTGCAGCCGATCGATTTCTTCGTCTGGGCCATCGTCGGTCCGTCCGGCACGATCGTTGTCGATACCGGAATGGACGAGGCGATGGGCAAAAAGCGCGAGCGCGAAATAACCAAACCGGTGCGCGAGGGTCTGGCCGCACTCGGCATCGCGGCGGACAAGGTCGACAAGGTCATCCTCAGTCACCTGCATTACGACCACTGCGGCAATTACGACCTGTTTCCGCAGGCACACTATCACCTGCAGGATCGCGAGATGGCCTACGCCACCGGGCGCTGTATGTGCCATCAGGCGCTGCGGCTGCCGTTCGAGGCCGACGACGTGGTCTCGATGGTGCGCAAGGTGTTCGCCGGCCGCGTCGAATTTCATGACGGCGAAGATGAGATCGTGCCGGGTGTGACCGTGCATCACATCGGCGGCCATTCCAAAGGCCTGCAATCCGTTCGCGTAAAGACCAGGCTCGGTCATGTGGTACTCGCCGCCGACGCCTCACATCTGTATGCCCACATGGACAGCGGCCGGGTCTTTCCGCTCACCTTCAACATCGAAGAGGTGGTCGAGGGCTATGTGAGGTTAAAGAAGCTTGCTTCTTCGCCGCGGCATGTGGTGCCGGGCCACGATCCTCTGGTGCTGGCGCGCTATCCGGCGGCGAAGCCAGGTCTGGAAGGCTGGATCGTGCGGCTTGACGCCGAGCCTAAAGCGAATTGATCGTCTGAATTGATGATTTGGGCATGCTGCGCTGCAACCGCGTGTGCGGCGCAACACGGCGCGTGAGGCCCGCTTAATGAAACTGACAACAATTATTCCTACGGTCGTTGCAACACGACGGACGGGCCGCTCGCGCGGCCCGTCATGGGGAGGATTCCATGCGCGCCTTGCTGTTGCCGCTGCAGCCGCGATTCATCGTTTATACGGGCGTACTGGCGATCTGTGCGCTCCTTCTCGCCGACGAGGTTGAATTCTTCCCATCCGTCTATGTCGTGATCCTGCTCGTCCTGTTCGGCGTGCTGGCGGCGATCGGCACCAACGATTTGCTGCAGACGCGGCACGCGGTGCTGCGCAATTATCCGCTGTCGGCGCATATCCGCTTTATCCTCGAGGAAATACGCCCCGAGATCCGGCAATATTTTCTGGAAAGCGAGAAAGACGGCACGCCGTTCTCGCGCGACAAGCGTGCGCTGGTTTATCAACGCGCCAAGCAGGCCTTGGACAAGCGGCCGTTTGGCACGCAAAACGACGTCTATGCCAGCGGCTTTGAGTGGCTCGACCATTCGATCGCGCCCAAGCCCGTGGCCACCGAACCGTTCCGTATTGTCATCGGCGGCCCCGATTGCACTAAACCCTATTCGGCCTCGGTCTTTAATATTTCGGCGATGAGTTTCGGTGCGCTCAGCCCCAATGCAATCCGCGCGCTCAATATCGGCGCCAGCAAAGGCGGCTTCGCCCACGACACCGGCGAGGGCGGCTACAGCCGCTATCACCGCGAGAACGGCGGCGACATCATCTGGGAAATCGGCTCCGGTTATTTCTCGTGCCGCAATGCCGACGGCACGTTCTGCGCCGAAAAATTCGCCGAGGGCGCGACCTGCGATCAGGTCAAGATGGTTGAATTAAAGCTCAGCCAGGGCGCCAAGCCGGGCCACGGCGGCGTGCTGCCTGGCGCCAAAGTCACGCCCGAAATCGCCGCCGCCCGCGGCGTGCCGGCCGGCGTCGACTGCATATCGCCGTCGCGCCATTCGGTGTTCTCGACGCCAGTCGAGATGATGCACTTCATCGCCAAGATGCGCGAACTATCCGGCGGCAAGCCGACGGGCTTCAAGCTCTGCATCGGTCACCCATGGGAGTTCCTCGCCATCTGCAAGGCGATGGTGGAAACCGGAATATATCCCGACTTCATCGTCGTCGACGGCAAGGAAGGCGGCACCGGCGCGGCGCCGCTGGAATTCGCCGACCATCTCGGCATGCCGCTGCGCGAGGGCCTGAACTTCGTGCACAACGCGCTGATCGGCATCAATGCGCGCGACCGCATCAAGATCGGCGCCTCGGGCAAGATCATCAGCGCGTTCGACATTGCCCGCGTCATGGCGCTCGGCGCCGACTGGTCCAATTCGGCACGCGGTTTCATGTTCGCGCTTGGCTGCATCCAGTCGCAGTCGTGCCATACTGACCGCTGCCCGACTGGCGTGTCGACACAGAACCGCTCGCGCCAGCGCGCGCTGGTGGTGCCGGACAAGGCCGAACGGGTCGCCAATTTTCACCGTGCCACGGTGCAGTCGCTCGCCGAACTCATAGCGGCCGCCGGCCTCGAACATCCGCATCAGCTCGCCACGGCCCATTTCTCTCGGCGCGTCTCGCCGCACGAGGTGAAGAGCTTCACCGCGCTTTATCCGACGCTGCGCCCGGGCGAACTGCTCTCCGGCACCCTGGACCCCCGCTTCGAAATGGCCTGGGCGATGGCAAGCGCCAGCGAATTCCGCGTTTTGCCTCTCGCGGCCTGACGCCGGCCGCGCCGCTTTTAATCCAGCCTGATATTGGCGGCGCGAATGACCTTGGCCCATTTCTCCACGTCGGCGGCGAGAAACTTGCCGTAGTCGGCGGTCGATCCCGTCAACGGCACGCCGCCAAGGTCGGCGATCCGCGCCGCCACGGTCGCGTCTGCAAGCCCGAGATTGACTTGCTTGTTGAGGGCTTCGACGATCGCCGGCGGCGTATCCTTCGGCGCGGCGATGCCGAACGCCGAACTTGCTTCATAGCCCGCAATGTAATCGGCGACGATCGGCAGGTCGGGCAGCGCCGGCGAGCGCGACGCGGTGGTCACCGCCAGCGGCCGTAATTTGTCGGCGCGGATGAAGTTGATCGATGCGACCATAGTGGCGAAGCCGACCTGCACCTGGCCGCCGACCAGATCGATCATCGCCGGACCGTCGCCGCGGTAATGCACCGGGGTCAGGTCTACGCCGGCCATGACATTGAACAAGACGCCGGCCATGTGGCTCGTGGTCCCGATGCCCGCGGAAGCGAAACTCAGCGCGCCCGGATGGCTTTTCGCATAGGCGATCAGTTCCGGCACGGTCTTGACCGGGACCGCGGGATTGACCTCCAGCACGTTTGGCACGCGCACCACGCCCGCGACCGGCACCATGTCTTTCATGAAATTGAAGTTGAGCTTGTCATAGAGGCTCATATTGATGGTGTTCGCCGGCGCCACCATGAGCAGCGTGTAGCCGTCGGCGGCCGAATTCACGGCCGCTTCGGTGGCGACATTGCTGCCGGCGCCGGGCCGGTTATCGATAATGAAGGGCTGCCCAAGCTGCTGCGACAGCCACTGGCCGATCAGGCGGCCGAGGATGTCGGTCGTGCTGCCGGGCGCAAAACCTACAAGGACCCGCACTGGCCGGGCCGGATCTTCAAGCGCGGCTGCGGTGCGGGTCAGCGCGGGCAGGGCGCCCGCAGTTGCGGCAAGACGCAGGAATTCCCGGCGTGGAAGTTTCATCGGTTTACTCCGGCTTGATGTCGGCGGTCCCTCGGCAAAATTACGCGGCTCTTGGCAACCTATTCCGGGTGCGGCGGGTTATTATAAGTGGTGCTGAAGCGATTGCGAGACGGAGACATTGGAGGAGAATCCGCATGGCGAAGAAGAGTAAGCGCAAATATTCCAAGGCGGCGTCGCGCGAGGTTGAAATGGAGATGCGCCGTTTCGAGCGCGGGACGGCCAGAAGCGGCAAGGGCGGCAAAGCCGGCAAGGTCAAAAGCCGCAAGCAAGCCATCGCTATCGCGCTGTCGATTGCGCGCAAAAAGGGGGACAAAGTCCCCAAACGGCCGTCGCGGTAGATCCCGGCGCACCGGCGAAACGCCGCGGCTCCGCACCTTCTCACCCGGGAGCGGCCGGGATAGGCTTTGCGCATAGTGCGATGCGCGCCCGGGGGCTTCGCGTGACAATCCGGCATCGAGCGCTTCTCTGTTTGGCGGCAGGCTTGGCCGCCTGCGCATTGTTACGTGTCGCGGCCGCCGACGATTATCCGAGCCGCACAGTCCGCATCGTCGATGGCTTCGGCCCGGGCAGCACCCCCGACCTCGTGTCGCGGCTGTTCGGCCAGTGGTTCTCTGAGCATCTCGGCCAGCCCTTTGTCGTCGAGAACCGTACCGGCGCCGGCGGCAATGTCGCAGCTGAAACCGTCCTGGCGGCGCCGGCGGACGGCTACACGCTGTTAGGCTGCGTAACGGCGCATGCGATCAACGTCTCGGTCTATCAGAAGCTCGACTACAATTTCCTGCGCGACTTCGCGCCGGTCGGCGGAATTGTGCGCTTTCCGATGGTGCTGTTGGTCAATCCGGCGTTCCCGGCCACGACGTTTCCCGAATTCATCGCTTACGCCAAGGCCAATCCGGGCAAGGTGAATGTCGCCTCGCCGGGTGTCGGCACGCCGATGCATGTCGCGATCGAAATGCTCAACATGATGACCGGGATCGATCTCGTTCACGTGCCTTATCGCGGCGCCGCGCCCGGCATGACCGACGTGATCGCCGGGCAAGTACAGGCCTTCATTATTACCGTGTCGACGGCTTCCGGTTTCATCAAGGCCGGCAAGGTGCGGCCGTTGGCGGTCACCGGCGCGACGCGCTCGGACGTGCCTGCGGATATTCCGAGTATCGGCGAGACGCTGCCCGGATTCGATGCAGCGACCTGGAACGGCGTCTGCGCGCCCAAGGGCACGCCCGCGGCTGCGATCGACAAGCTCAACGGCAATATCCGCGGCGCGCTTGCTGATCCCACGATCAAGGAGCGGATCAAGAATCTTGGCGGCGAAATCGAGCCGATGTCGGTCGCCGCGTTCGGAAAATTTATGGCCGACGAGACCGCGAAATGGGCCAAGGTGGTCGAGTTTGCGCATATAAAGACGGAGTGAAACAAGGCGGATAATCGCCAAAGCTCCACCGGGAGGAGACGACAATGGAATTTCCGCGCCGCAGATTTCTGCTGGCGGCGGGCGCCGCCGCGCTGGCTGTGCCAATCGCCGCATCGCGTCTTGCCTTTGCCGACACGTACCCGTCGCGGCCGATCCGGCTGGTGCTGCCGTTTCCGCCGGGCGGCGTGTTCGACATCATCGGCCGGCCCTGGGCTGACAAGGTGAAAGTCAGCCTCGGCACCGTGTTCGTCGACAATCAGCCCGGCGCCGGCGGCTCGCTGGCGGCGCAACTGGTCGCGCACGCGACGCCCGACGGCTACACGATTTTCCTCGGCGCCTCGTCGATCCATCTCGCCGAGATGGTGCTGCGCGAACACCCGTTGCTCGATCCGATGAAGGAATTGACGACGATCTCGCCTCTGGCTTTCACCGGTTTTGGCATCACCGTTCATCCGTCGGTGCCGGTGCACAACCTCGAAGAACTGATCGCTTACGTTAAAGCGAACCCCGGCAAGCTTTCCTACGGCACGCCTGGCGCCGGAACGATGAATCATCTCAGCGGTGAAATGCTCAAGTCGCTGACCGGCATTACCGATCTTCCGCATGTGCCGTACCGCGGCGCCGGGCCCGGCATGGCAGACCTCATCGCCGGCCAGATTCCAATTTTCATACCGGCGATGACCAGCCAGGTCCTCGAATTTCATAAGACCGGCAGGCCCCGCCTGCTCGCGATCACCAATCCGAATCGCCTGCCGATCGCGCCCGATATACCGACGGCGAGCGAATCGGGAGTGCCGGGGCTGGTCACCCAGCAATTGCTCGCTTTGTTCGCGCCAGCCGGAACCCCGCAACCGGCCGTCGCGCTGGTCGCCGCCGCGAACAAAACCGCGCTGGCGGACAAGGCCTATGCGCAATCGCTGGTCGACGCCGCGGTCATTCCGGTGACGCCCGATTGGACGCCGGATAAATTCAATGCGTTCATGAAGGAGGAAGTGGCGCGCTGGACGCCGCTGGTGAACAAGATCGGCATCAAGCTCGATTGAGCCTGCGTGCCTCCATAGATATCACTGAAGGGGTCAACATGTTTCTTGCGCGTCGAAGATTTCTGCATCTGGCCGCGGGTGCTGCCGTACTGCCGGCGGGCGTCCGCCACGCGCGCGCCGATACCTATCCGTCCCGACCCGTTCAGGTTCACGTCGGCGCCGTTCCCGGCAGCTCTCCCGACGTCGTTGCCCGCATCGTCGCGGACCAGCTTTCGCAGAGGCTCGGCCAGTCGTTCGTGGTCGAGAACCGCGCCGGCGCCGACGGCAACCTTGCCGTTGAGGATGTGGTGCGCTCGGCGCCGGACGGTTACTCGCTGCTTTTGGTTTCCGGCAGCAACGCGATCAACACGTCGCTGTTCGATCACCTGAATTTCGACTTCCTCCGCGACATCGCGCCGGTGTCGGGCGTGGTCAGCTTCCCGATGGTCATCACTGTGCGCTCACCATCTCCGATCAAAACCCTTCCCGACCTGATCGCTTATGCCAAGGCGCAGCCCGGCAAGCTCAGCATAGGCACGCCGCCCATCGGCTCGCCGCAGGACGTTGCCGGCGAGCTGTTCAAGATGCAGACGGGAACCAACATCGTTCTTGTCCCCTATCGCGGCGGGCCGCCGGCGATCACCGACGCGCTCGGCGGGCAAATCGACGGCGTCATCGGCACGGTACTGCTGCTCATCGATTTCATCCGCAACGGCAGCCTGCGCGCGCTGGCGGTGACCTCGGCGACGCCGTCCGAGCTTCTCCCCGGGGTTCCGACGGTGGGTTCGTTCGTGCCGGGCTTCGAGGCCAGCCAATGGGTCGGTATCGGCGCGCCGGCCAACACGCCGGCGCCGATTATCGCGACGCTCAACACCGCGATCAATGCCGGGCTTGCCGATGCGGCGGTCAAGAAGCGCTTCGCTGATCTCGGCGGCACGCCGATGCCCAGTTCGGCGGCCCAATTTGGCACCTTCGTCGCGGCCGAAACAGCGAAGTGGGGCAAGGTGGTGAAATTCGCGAATCTCAAGTCGGGCTGACGCCGCGGGTGTTGAGAATTTGCTTGAGCCGCTGCGCCGTGACCGGCAACTCGCGCACGGCGCCGGGGATGCCGATGGCGTCGTCTATTGCCGACGCGATCGCGGCGCCGACGCCGGTGATGCCGCTTTCGCCGGCGCCTTTGATGCCGAGCGGATTGAGCGGGGTGGCGTAGTCCTCGCGCAGCAGTACTTCCGGCTCCGGCGTCTCGTGCATCGCGGGGAGGAGATAATCGGCGAGCGTGACGGCGAGCGGATCGCCGCGCTCGCTGTAAGTGAATTCCTCGAGCAAGGCGCCGCCGAGCCCCTGCGCATAGCCGCCGACGATCTGGCCATGCACCAGCGCCGGATTGATGGCGCGGCCGATGTCGTAGGCGATGCAGTAGCGCTCGACGGTCACGCCGCCGGTTTCGCGGTCGATGCGCACTACCGCGACGTGGCTGCCGTAGGGGTAAACCTGATGCTCGGTGGTAAACCAGCCTTCGGCGCAAAGCCCCGGCGCGCGCTCGCCGCGCGTCTTGGCAGTGGGGCTGAGATTTTGCGCGATGGCGCCGAGGCTGATCGAGGGACCGGGTCTGCCGTCCTTGCGCAACACTTCGCCGCCTTTGATGTCGAGCGCGTCAGGCGTAGTTTGCAATAACTCCGCCGCCATATCGAGCGCCTTGCGCCGCACATTCATTGCGGCAACATGCGTTGCCGATGCGGTCATGACCGTCGCGCGCGAGGCGTGCGCGCCGATGCCGAAGGCGATGCGGTCGGTCTGGCCGTGGATGACACGGCAATTTTTGTAGTCGACGCCAAGCGCGTCGGCGGCGACCTGCGCCATCACGGTCTCAAAGCCCTGGCCGATCGAGGCGCCGCCGGTTACGATTTCGACCATGCCCGACGTATCGACGGCGATGTTGACGCCGTCGGTCGGGCCGAGCCCGCTTTTCTCGACGAACATCGCAACGCCGATGCCGACCAGTTCGCCCGCGGCTTTGCGTTTCTTCACTGCGGCATTCAGTGCGTTCCAGCCGATCTTGGCAAAGAGTCTGTCGAGCAGCCCGATATAGTCGCCGGTGTCGTATTGGATTTCCTCGCCGAGCGCCTCCAGCGGGCGCGGGTAAGGCATTTGCTCGGGCCCGATGGCGTTGCGGCGCCGCAGCTCGATGCGGTCGATGCCGAGTTGCTGCGCGATCGCGTCGACCAGCCGTTCGCGCACGAACGTCGTCTCGTAGCGGCCCGGCGCGCGATAGGTCGCCGCCGGCGTCTTGTTGGTCAGCCGGAAATGGCCGATCGCGCGATAGGCCGGCACGCGATAGGGCCCGGGCAGGATGCCCGCCGTCATATGCACGACGCGCGCCGCATGGGTGCGCACATAGGCGCCCTGATCGTGAAAATAACGGTCATCGATGGCGAGGATGACGCCGTCTTTATCCACCGCGGCACGGATTTTGTGCAATTGCTGGCGCGAATGATTGGCCGCGATCAAATGCTCGCGCCGGTCTTCGATCCATTTTACCGGGCGGTTGAATTTTTTGGCGGCGACACAGACCAGCGCGTCCTCGGGGTAAAGCTCGCCGCGGACGCCGAAGCCGCCGCCGACATGCGATTCATGAACATGGACCGCGCTCGGCGGAATCTTCAGCATGCGCGACAGCAGTTCCTGGTTGCGGTGCGGCACCTTGGCGCCGCCGTGCAGCTCGAGAATGCCGCGCGCGGCGTCGTAGCGGCCGATGGCGCCGCGCGTTTCCAGCGGCACGCCGGAATGCCGGCCGATGGCGAGATCAAGCGCGACGATATGCGCGGCGTCGCGGAACATCGCCTCGACGTCGCCATAACCCTGGCGGATCACCGCCGCCTCGCTCGAATGACCCGGCGAGAATTCGTTGGGCTGCGTTTGCGCGTCGAGAATGGACGGCAGCTCTTCGATCTCGACGGCAACGAGATCGGCGGCGTCCTCCGCGACGTAAGGATCGACGGCGAACACCGCCGCGACCGGATCGCCGACATAACGCACGCGGCCCTTTGCCAGCACCGGCTGACGATACGGATCGAGCGCCGGGATCGAGCCCTCGCGAAAATCGATCGGCGGTACGTCGGGTATGTCGGCCGCCGTCCATACCGCGAACACGCCGGGCAGCGCCCGCGCCGCCGCGGTGTCGATCGCCAAGATACGGCCATGCGCGTGCGCCGAGCGCACCACGCGCATCGCAAGCTGATGCGGGAAATTGATGTCGCCGGCAAACGCCCCGCGCCCGGCCACCAGCGGCGGATCCTCCAGCCGCGTGACCGATTGGCCGATCCAGGATTTTTTGGCTTCGGTGTTCATCGCCAGCCGTCATTCCGGGGCCGAGCCAACGGGCCCGCGCGAAGTCGCGCGGCCCGAGGACAGCCTCCGCGAGGAGTCCGGAATCCATAATCACAGTGGCATGAGGATTGGCTCGTACCTTTAAGACTCTCGCAATTCGTGGTTATGGATTCCGGGCCCGCGGGCTTCGCCCGCGTCCCGGAATGACGCACGGGAAAGCGGATCATCCGGCCGCCGCGCGTTCGAGCGCGCGGCGCGTGACGGCGAGAACGAGGTCGCGCCGGAATTCGGCGGTATTGATGATGTCTTCCATCGGATCGATGGCGGCGGTCGCCGCGGCGGCGGCCGCGCGAAACGCCGCGTCGCCCGGAACGGCGCCGGCAAGCGCGCGCTCGGCTTCGGCGACGCGCCGCGGCTTGACTTCGGCGCCACCGAGCGCCACGCGCGGCTCAGCGATCTTGCCGCCTTCGACGCGATAAGCGCCGAGCGCCGCGGCCAGCGCAAAGTCGCCGGCGCGGCGGCTGAACTCGTAGAAACCGGCGCGCGTATCCGCGGACAGCAGCGGCAGCCGCGCCTCAACCAGCAGCTCGTCGTCGGCAAGCGCGGTGGTCATGGTGCCCTTGAAGAAATCGCGCGCCGCGATGACGCGCTCGCCGCGTGCGCTCTTGGCCAGCACCTCGCCGTCGAGCGCCGCCAGCACCAGGCACCATTCCGAGGCCGGATCGGCATGCGCGAGGCTGCCACAGAACGTACCGCGGTTGCGGATCGGATAATGCGCGATGTGATGCATCACGTCCGACAAGAGCTTGCCGAGCGGGTCGTCGCAGACCGGCCGCTCGAACGCAGAATGGCGCACGCAGGCGCCGATCACGAGCTTGCCGTTCGCAACGGTGAGCCGATTGAGCGCCTTAACGCCGTTGATGTCGACGAGATGCGCCGGCTTGGCGAGCCGGAACGCCATGGTCGGGACCAGGCTTTGGCCGCCGGCGAGCACGCGCCCGTCGTCGGCAGCGACTTCGGCGAGCAGCGCGACCGCCTCATCGACGGTCTTCGGCGCGTGGTAGCGGAACGCCGCCGGTTTCATCGCGCTGCCTTGGTTATGGTTTGAACCGCGGGATTGGCGTATCTTTTTGAATTGATGCACAGATTTCGGCACAGAGTCAAAGTGCGGCAGGGCCGGATGTCGGCATGAAGCCACCCGCTTTTTCCTATCACGACCCGCGCAGCACGGCCGATGTCGTTGGCCTCCTCGCCACGCTCGACAACGCCAAATTGCTCGCCGGCGGGCAGTCGCTAATGCCGATGCTCAATATACGCTTCGTGCTGCCCGATCACGTCATCGATCTCAACCGTGTCGACGGTTTGAGCACCATCCGCGAGAGCAACGGCGCGCTCGAGATCGGTGCGATGACGCGCCAGCGCGACATTGAATTCTCCGACCTGGTGCGACGGCGCTGCCCGCTGATGCACGAGGCGATCGCCCAGGTCGGGCACCGGCAGACGCGCAACCGTGGCACGCTCGGCGGTTCGCTGTGTCATCTCGATCCGGCTGCCGAGCTTGTGACAGTCGCCGCGGCGCTTGACGCTACGCTGACCGTGACCGGCAAGAGCGGCGCGCGCAGCATCGATTTTTCCGTCTTTCCGGTTGCCTATATGACGCCGGCGCTGGAGCCCGACGAGCTTTTGACCGCTGCGGCGTTTCCGTGCTGGTCGGAGCGACACGGTTTTGCCTTTGTCGAATTTTCCCGCCGGCACGGCGATTTCGCCATCGTCGCGGCGGCGGCGCTGCTCGAGGAAGATGACGGCGGCAAGGTCACGCGCGCATCGGTGACACTTGGCGGCATGCGCCCGGCGCCGGCACGGGCACGCGAGCTCGAACGCGCGCTGGTCGGCGAAAAAATCGCGGAGCAGCGGTTGCGCGAATTGTGCGAGCCGTTGCGCCAGCTCGAAGCCATCGACGACATCCACGCGCCCGCGTCCTATCGCCAGCAATTGGCGACGGTGCTGTCCCGCCGCGCGCTGCTCAAGGCGCATCAGCGGATCGGCGCAAGAGCGCGATCATGAGCGAGATGCGGACCATCGCGGTGACGGTGAACGGCGCGCGCCGCGAGGCCGCCGTGCCGGTGCGCGAAACGCTGGCCGACTTTCTGCGCCATCGCCTCAGTCTGACCGGCACGCATCTCGGCTGCGAGCACGGCGTCTGCGGCGCCTGCACCGTGCTGTTCGACGGCAATTCGGCGCGCTCCTGCCTGATGCTCGCGGTGCAGGCCGACGGCCACGAGGTCATGACGGTGGAAGGCATTGCGCCGGACGCCGACACACTGCATCCGTTGCAGGCGGCGTTTCACGACCATCACGGCCTGCAATGCGGCTTCTGCACGCCGGGAATTCTCACCACATTGATCGAGCTGTTGCGCGACAATCCCGATCCGACCGAACACGAAATCCGCATCGGCCTGTCCGGCAATCTGTGCCGCTGCACCGGCTATCACAACATCGTCGTCGCCGCGCTCGATGCGGCGAAGCGGATGCGCGGATCGTGACGGGCGCGGCGCGGGAATGCTCTACGCCGCGTCATGGCTGGGACAAGGCCGGGCATGAAGACTGGAAGCGAGCGAGGCGGGAGGGGGGTGGGCCGAAAGAGAACGCCCCTCTCCCGGCTCGCAGCAAAGCTGCTCGCCACCCTCTCACCGGTGGGGCGAAGGGAAGAGATCGCGTCGCTGTTTGACAACGTGGATCGGAAAAACGCGCGGCTCACGCCCTCGCGTATTTGCCGCGGTTGAAGAAGCGGTCCTTCTGGTCGTCGTTGGCGGTGTCGCGGTTCGATTTGATGGCGTTTATCTTGGCGAGCGCCGCTTTGACCGCCGGCCGCTCGTCGATCGCCTTGAACCAGCGCGCAAGGTTCGGATTGTCCTCCCATTTCACGCCCTGGACGTCGTGATTGCGCGTCCACGGCCAGGTGGCGATGTCGGCGATCGAGTATTCGTCGCCGCCGAGATAGGGCGAGTGCGCCAGCCGTTTTTCCATCACCTCGTAGAGCCGCTTCACTTCGGTCTGATGGCGCGACATCGAATAGGTGTGATCGATGTTCTTCGGCGCGAACATCTTGAAATGGGTGAACTGGCCGAAATTCGGCCCGACGCCGGTGACCTGGAAGAACAGCCATTGCAGCACGTCGTATTTCTTCGCCGTGTCTTTGGGCAGGAATTTTCCGGTCTTTTCGGCGAGATACATCAGGATCGCGCCGGACTCGACGACCGTGTACGGCTTGCCGCCTGGCCCATCGTGATCGACGATCGCGGGAATCTTGGAGTTCGGATTGATCTTGACGAATTCCGGGCTGTATTGGTCGCCCTTCCACACGTCGATGAAATGCTCCTTGTAGGGGAGCTTGGTCTCTTCGAGCATAACGTAGATTTTCTGCACGTTCGGGCTGGTCAACGCATAAAGATCGATCATGACAGTGTCCTTGGGGGTGTCCTTCTCGCGACTGCGAGAGGCGGTGAAATTATCGGCCGGAGCCGTGCCCGGCAAGGCGGTCAAGACTTGTGCGGTATCGGCGATGCCGCGTAGGTTCGCCACCGGGCGATGAAGTAGGGTCCAAGAAGAAGAATTCGGGAGAAGATAATGCACCGTGTCTTGACGTGGTTCGTCGCCTTTGCCTGTCTCATCCCCGCCGGCGCGGCGCGGGCGCAAGATGATTACCCGAACCATGCCGTACGTTGGCTGGTCGGGTATCCGCCAGGCGGCTCGACCGACATCTGCGCCCGCCTGATCGGGCAATATCTGTCGCTGCGTTTCGGCCAGCAATTCGCCGTCGATAACAGGCCGGGCGCGGGCAACAATATTGCCACCGAAATGGCCGCCCATTCGCCGCCTGACGGCTACACGGTGTTTCTGGTCAATCCGGCCAATGCCATCAACGCCACGTTGTACAAGAATCTGCCGTTCGATTTCCTGCACGACATGGCGCCGGTCGCGGGTTTCATCCGCGTGCCGAACGTGATGGAGGTCAATCCCAGCGTGCCGGCGCACACCGTCCGGGAGTTCATCGATTTCGCCAAGGCCAATCCCGGCAAGGTCAATATGGCGTCATCCGGAATCGGCACATCGGTGCATCTGTCCGGCGCGCTGTTCATGATGATGACCGGCGTCAACATGGTGCATGTGCCCTATCGCGGCGCGGCGCCGGCGCTCACCGATCTTCTGGGCGGCCAGGTGCAGGTGATGTTCGACAATCTGCCGTCCTCGATCGCGCATATTCAGGCCGGCCGGCTGCGCGCGCTTGCGGTGACCACCGCGACACGCTCGAAGGTGCTGCCAGAAGTGCCGACGGTCGCCGAAACCGTACCGGGCTACGAAGCCAGCGCCTTCTTCGGCATGGCGGTGCCGGCGGGCACGCCGCGCGACATCATCGAGAAGCTCAATCGCGCCGTGAATGAGGCGCTCGCCGATCCGACCGTGCAGGCGAGATTTGCCGAAATGGGCGGCACCCTGATCCCTGGAACGCCTGAGGATTTCGGCAAGATCGTCTCCGACGAGACCGACAAGTGGGCCAAGGTCGTCAAAGCGACCGGCGCATCGGCGGAGTGAAGGCGGCGGATCGGCTGCTATTTTTTATGAGAACGAGAACGGGAGATCGAAGCCATGCTTATGCTCGCGCGCATTCTCCTTACTCTGACGGTGCTGGGCTATAGCCTTGGCACCATCAGGGCCGACTTCAACAAGACGCATGCCACCAATCCGGCGTGGACGCCGCACGCACGTTTTCATGTCGTATGGCAAATCCTGTCCTATTCCGGCGTCGGCCTGATCGCGCTTTATCTGATCTGGTTAGGCTCCGGCGGAATCGAGAGTCTTTGGCTGGCGACTGCGTTGAGCTTTGTTGTTTACGCTGCGTTTTTTTCGGCCGTTTTTTCTCGGCCGGTGTATCAGGGCAGCCTTTTCGATGCGAACGGCTACCCTTCGTTCCGGCCGCCGATCGGTCCGGAACATTGGCGATGGGACGTCAACGTCACGGTATTCGCGATTCTGTCTACGATCCTGTTTGCCGCTGTCGCCGCCCTGTTAGCGAGCTGAGTGCATATGGTTTCGAACAAAAGAAAATCGCCCGAGGATCTGCGCAGTTACCGCTGGCTCGGCAAGAACGATCTGCGCTCGTTCGGCCATCGCTCGCGGCTGCAGCAACTCGGCTACGACCGGCCCGATTGGGTCGGCAAGCCCGTCATCGGCATCATCAATACCTGGAGCGATATCAACGCCTGCCACGGCCATTTGCGGGCGCGGGCGGAAGACGTCAAACGCGGCGTCTATCAGGCCGGGGGCTTTCCCATCGAATTGCCGGCGATGTCGCTCGCCGAACCGCTGGTGAAGCCTTCGACCATGCTCTACCGCAACTTCCTCGCCATGGAGTGCGAGGAATTGTTGCGCAGTCATCCGATCGATGGTGCGGTGCTGATGGGCGGCTGCGACAAGACCACGCCCGGCCTGATCATGGGCGCGATCTCGATGGGAATTCCCGCGATTTACGTGCCCGCGGGTCCCATGCTGCGCGGCAACTGGCGCGGCCATACGCTCGGCTCCGGCTCCGATGCCTGGAAATACTGGGACGAGAAACGCGCCGGCCGCATCGGCGACGACGAATGGAACGAAATCGAGGGCGGCATCGCGCGCTCGTTCGGTACCTGTATGGTGATGGGCACCGCGGCGACGATGATGGCGATCACCGAGGCGCTCGGCATGGCGCTGCCCGGCGCATCGTCGATCCCGGCGCCTGACGCCAATCATCCGCGCATGTGCGCCGCCGCCGGCCGCCGCGCCGTCGAAATGGTGTGGGAGGATTTGACCCCGGACAAAATTCTGACGCCGGCTGCCTTCGACAACGCCATTCGCGTGCACATGGCGCTCGGCGGTTCGACCAATGCCATCATCCACGTCATCGCCATGGCGCGCCGGGTCGGCGTCGCGCTCGACATGAAACGTTTCGACGACATCTCGCGCCAGGTGCCGGTGATCGCCAATATCACGCCGTCGGGCCAATATCTGATGGAGGATTTTTACTATGCCGGCGGCCTGCGCGCGCTGTTGGGCGAGCTGAAGGATTTGCTCGATCTAAGCTGCATCACCGTCACCGGGCACACACTCGGCGAATGCATCGCCGGCAGCAAGGTGCATCTGCCCGACGTCATTCACGGCCTCGACAAGCCGCTTTATCCGGAAGGCGCGACCGCGGTACTCACCGGTAATCTTGCGCCGCGCGGCTGCGTGATGAAACCGTCGGCTGCCGATAAGCGCTTCCTGCATCATCGCGGCAACGCGATTGCGTTCGAGAATTACGACGAGATGGCGCGCACGGTCGACCGCGACGATATCGATGTGACGCCCGATCATGTGCTGGTGCTCAAGAACGGCGGCCCGAAAGGCGGCCCCGGCATGCCGGAATGGGGACAATTGCCGATTCCCAAAAGGCTTCTGAAAGCCGGCGTGCGCGACATGTTGCGCATCTCGGACGCGCGCATGAGCGGCACGAGCTACGGCGCCTGTATCCTGCATGTCGCCCCGGAAAGCTTTGTCGGCGGGCCGTTGGCGCTCGTTCAAACCGGCGACGAAATCGAAGTCGATGTCGTCGCGCGAAGCATCCATCTTCATGTCGGCGAGGAAGAGCTTTCGCGGCGGCGCGCGGTGTGGAAGCAACCGCCGCCGAAATATCCGCGCGGCTACGGCGCGATGTATTCACAGCACATCGGCCAGGCCGATGAGGGCTGCGACTTCGATTTTCTCGAAGGCCAGGCGCCGACCGCCGAGCCGGAGATTCACTAAGCGCTACGCCGCCGGCAACACCACCGCGCGGCATTCGCCAAAACCGATGCGGGCCGCGCCGGGTTTTTCGCAATAGCCGCGAAAGATGACCTCGTCGCCATCTTCGAGGAAGCCGCGTTTCTCGCCGCCGGGCAACTCGATCGGTTCACTGCCGCGTGCGGTCAACTCGAGCAGACTGCCCCAGCTCGATTTGTCCGGCCCGGATACCGTGCCTGAGCCCAGCAGATCGCCGATTTCGAGATTGCAGCCATTACTGGCGTGATGCGCGATCATCTGCGCCCAGGTCCAGTACATCAGCGCAAACGACGTCTGCGTCAGACGATGCGGCGCAACGCCGTCGCGGCGCATGGTTTCGGTCGCGAGATAGGCTTCGAGCGTGATGTCGAGTCCGCCACTCTCCCGGTCGCCGGCATCGTCGAGGTAGGGGAGCGGCGCGGGATCGTCTTGCGGCCGCGCGTAAGCCGCGGTGTGAAACGGCGCCAGCGCTTCAGCGGTCACGATCCAGGGCGATATCGTGGTGCGAAAATTCTTCCCGAGAAATGGACCGAGCGGCTGGTATTCCCAGGCCTGGATATCGCGCGCCGACCAGTCGTTAAGCAGGCAATAGCCGAAAATACGCTCCGCCGCCTCGCCGACCAGCACGCTTTTGCCAAGCTCGTTGCCGGTGCCCACAAATGCGCCGAGCTCGAGCTCGAAATCGAGGTTGCGCGACGGGCCGAAGCTCGGCGCGGCTTCGGTCGGCGATTTGCGCTGTCCGTTCGGACGGTTCACCGGAACATCGCTGATGCGGACCGACGACGCGCGGCTGTGATAGGCAACCGGCACGTATTTGTAGTTCGGCATCAGCGGATTGTCGGGCCGGAACATCCGCCCAGCATTGCTGGCATGAAAGATCGAGGCGAAGAAATCGGTGAAGTTGCGAAACACCACCGGCATCATGATCTCGACCTGCGTCATCGGGATCAGATAGGCGCGCAGCGGCGAACCGATATAGTTCGCGCTTAATCCGCGCGACAGTCCAAGCCGCAGGGCCGACCAAGCCTCCGGACCCATCGACATCAGGCTGTTGAGAAACGGAGCCCCGCATGCGCGCGCCGCTTCGGCGGCCAGTCCATCGAAATTCATCGCGGCCATGGCGATATCGACGATCTGATCACCGATGGCGACGCCGACGCGCGGCGGCTGGTTTTGCGCGGTGCGGAACGTGCAGAACGGCAGATTTTGAATCGGAAAGTCGGAGCCGGGCGCATTGGCGCTTTCGACAAAACTGCGCCGCGCCGGATCGTGCGTCTCGTTCTGTGCGATTGGCATGGATAAAACCGGGGTAGGCGCCGTCAATGCGACGGCTGTTTTTCTTTTTCGCGGATGGCACCGTAATGCGCCTGGAAGTCGGCATACATGCGCTGCAACCCCTCACGCAAGGGGATCTTCGCGCGCCAACCGAGCGCATTGATAGCGGAGACGTCCAGCAGCTTGCGCGGTGCACCGTCCGGCCGTGATGTGTCGAAGGCGATTTCACCGCGATATCCGACCACATCGGCGACGATCCGCGCGAATTCGCCGATCGTGATGTCTTCGCCGGTGCCGATATTGAGGAATTGCATGTTCGAATAGCTTTTCATGACGAAGACGCAGGCATCGGCGAGGTCGTCGACTGCGAGGAATTCGCGCCGCGGCGAACCGGTTCCCCAGACCGTCACGCTGGGCGTGCCGTTCATCTTGGCCTCGTGAAAACGCCGCACCAGAGCCGCAGGAACGTGGCTGTCGTCGGGATGATAATTATCGCCGGGTCCGTAGATGTTGGTTGGCATCACGGAAATGAAATCCGCGCCATGCTGCAATCGGTACGACTCGCACAACTTGATGCCGGCGATCTTGGCGACCGCGTACCACTGATTGGTCGGCTCCAGCGGTCCGGTCAGCATCATGTCAGGCGTCATCGGCTGTGGCGCGAGCCGCGGGTAGATGCAGGACGAACCGAGGAATAATAGCTTCGCGACGCCGGAGAGGTGGGCACCGTGGATGATGTTGGTCTCGATGACGCTGTTCTCGTAGATAAACTCGGCCGGTCGGGTATTGTTGGCATTGATGCCCCCGACCCGCGCCGCTGCGACGAACACCGCATCCGGCTTGTGCGTCTGCATCCAGTCCTCGACTGCGGCCTGACGAGTCAGGTCGAGGTCGCTGTGCCGCACGCTGAGGATCTCGCAATCCTC